>Ga0308167_1002737_pt1 | contig 15519 bp, 10 predicted proteins | sample PhyCR1_2_FD_202138 | JGI IMG/M metagenome (GOLD analysis project Ga0308167, IMG submission 202138) | Phyllosphere microbial communities from UC Gill Tract Community Farm, Albany, California, United States - DLSLRC.R1 | ecosystem: Host-associated > Plants > Phyllosphere > Unclassified | place... | reverse complement strand
GCCACGGTTCGATGCTACTTTACAGCCTGCTGCACCTGACCGGTTATGACCTGCCGATTGAAGAGCTCAAAAACTTTCGTCAGCTGCATTCGAAAACGCCGGGCCACCCGGAAATCGGCTACACCCCGGGCGTTGAAACCACCACTGGCCCGCTGGGTCAGGGACTGGCAAACGCGGTAGGCTTAGCGATTGCTGAACGCACGCTGGCGGCGCAGTTTAACCGTCCGGATCACGACATCGTTGACCACTTCACCTATGTCTTCATGGGCGATGGTTGTCTGATGGAAGGGATCTCACACGAAGTCTGTTCGCTGGCCGGTACTCTTGGCCTCGGCAAACTGATCGGCTTCTACGACCACAATGGCATTTCTATTGATGGCGAGACCGAAGGCTGGTTTACCGATGACACCCACAAACGCTTTGAATCCTACAACTGGCATGTGATTGGCGACATCGACGGACACGATCCGGAAGCGGTCAGCCAGGCGATCAAAGAGGCGCAGAGCGTCACTGATAAGCCGTCACTGATTATCTGCCGCACCATTATCGGTTTCGGTTCGCCGAACAAAGCCGGTAAAGAGGAGTCGCATGGCGCGGCGCTGGGTGAGGAAGAAGTGGCGCTGACGCGTAAACAGCTTGGCTGGAACTATCCGCCGTTTGAAATCCCGGCAGATATCTATCAGCAGTGGGACGCAAAAGCGGCCGGTGCGGAGCGCGAAAAAGCCTGGGATGCGAAATTTGCCGCCTATAAGCAGGCCCATCCTGAGCTGGCGCTGGAGTATGAGCGCCGGATGAATGGCGAAATGCCGTCGACCTGGGAAGCGGAAGCCACCAAATTCATCAATGACCTGCAGGCCAATCCACAAAAAATTGCCAGCCGTAAAGCGTCGCAAAACTCGCTGGAAGTCTACGGCAAGTTACTGCCTGAGTTCCTGGGCGGTTCCGCTGACCTGGCCCCAAGTAACCTGACCATCTGGTCCGGCTCGAAGTCGATTAAAGACGATCCGGCCGGTAACTACATTCACTACGGCGTGCGTGAGTTCGGGATGACGGCGATTGGTAACGGTATCGCGCACCACGGCGGTTTTGTGCCTTACACCGCGACCTTCCTGATGTTTGTTGAGTATGCACGTAACGCGGCGCGTATGGCAGCACTGATGAAGGCGCGGCAGATTCTGGTCTACACCCATGACTCGATTGGTCTGGGCGAAGATGGTCCGACGCACCAGCCGGTCGAACAGATTGCCAGCCTGCGTCTGACGCCAAATATGAGCGTCTGGCGTCCGTGTGATCAGGTCGAGACGGCCGTGGCATGGAAAGCGGCGGTAGAACGCCATCACGGCCCGACGGCGCTGATCCTGTCACGTCAGAACCTGCTGCAACCGGAACGTACGCCAGAGCAGATTGAGAACATCAAGCGCGGCGGTTACGTACTGAAAGATTGTGACGGTACGCCAGAAGTGATTCTGATCGCCACCGGTTCGGAGATTGAGATTACCCTGGGCGCCGCAGAGAAGCTGACCACCGGCGGACATAAAGTGCGGGTTGTTTCACTGCCGTCTACCGATCTGTTCGATGCGCAGGATGCCGCTTACCGTGAATCGGTACTGCCGAGCGGCGTGAAAGCGCGCGTGGCCGTTGAAGCCGGTATCGCCGATTACTGGTTCAAGTATGTCGGTCTGGATGGTGCAATTGTCGGGATGACCACCTTTGGTGAATCTGCACCGGCCGGTAAGTTGTTCCCTGAGTTTGGCTTCACGATTGAAAACATCGTCAGCCATGCTGAAGCATTACTCAAGCCGGTTTAATGCTTTTGCCCTTCCCGCTCATGCGGGAAGGGCCATTTCTGCTCATAGCCTGAAACAGAAAAAAATCTCTTTTCCCCTCTTCACGCCTCGCGCAAACTGATTACTATAGACCCGTCATACTTTACGCTGCCTGTACGCTGGCCGCCTGCCTCTCTCTGTACGGGATGATGCGGTTCGCTGTCCGCGAAAGGTTGTTAATTAAGGCAGCCATTTTTCTCCGATTTTATAGCGAAGCCCTCTCCGTTGAACATGCGCACATCTTATTTACTGGCCTTAATGGTTTCTCTGCTTCCATTAAAAAGCATGGCGCAGGTCGCGCCCGATCCGTTGCTGGCGTCACAAATTGTCGATCGCTATGCGGAACATATCTTCTACGGCAGCGGCGCGACCGGCATGGCGCTGGTAGCGATTGATGGCAATCAGCGCGTTTTCGCCAGCTTTGGTGAAACCCGGCCAGGCAACAATGTGCGACCGCAGAAGGATTCGCTGATTCGTATTGCTTCGCTGAGTAAGCTGATGACCAGCGAAGTGATGGTGAAACTGGCGGAACGCGGGCAGATCCGCCTCGACGATCCGCTGAGTAAATATGCGCCACCGGGCGCGCGGGTGCCGAACTTTAACGGACAACCGATTCGGCTGATTAACCTGTCGACTCACACCAGCGGTCTGCCACGCGAGCAGCCGGGCGGTAAACCGCATCGCCCGGTGTTTGTCTGGCCAACACGCGGCGAGCGCTGGGAGTGGCTCTCGCGCGCCCAGCTGAAAGCCGCGCCAGGCAACAATGCCGCCTATTCCAACCTGGGTTACGATCTGCTGGGTGATGCGTTATCGCGGGCAGCGGGCACGCCTTATCCGGCGCTGTTCCAGCAGCTGATTACCCGGCCGCTCGGCATGAAAGACACGACCTTTACCCCGTCGCCCGAGCAGTGCGGGCGTCTGATGGTAGCCGAGAAAGGCGCCAGCCCCTGCAACAATACCCTGGCAGCAATTGGCAGCGGTGGCGTCTACTCCACGCCAGATGACATGGGTCGCTGGATGCAGCAATTCCTTAACTCATCCGTGAACCATCGCACGCCTCAGATCGATCGTCTGCAGACGCTGATTTATCGTCGTGACCAGTTACACAAAGTCGAAGGCATGGATGTGCCAGGCAAAGCTGACGCGCTGGGGATGGGCTGGGTCTATATGGGGCCAAAAGAGGGGCGTCCCGGCATCATTCAGAAAACCGGCGGCGGTGGCGGCTTCATTACCTATATGGCGATGGTGCCGCAGCATAACGTCGGGGTTTTTGTCGTCGTTACCCGCTCACCGCTCACCCGCTTCACGCCGATGAGCGATGGCGTTAACAATATGCTGGCCGAACTGGTGGGGAACCAGCTCGGATCACCGATGATGGTGCAGGCAATTCGTTAACGTTGTTGTACCGCACCGGCAGACTGGCTTACCCACAGGGTGGGCCAGTCATCGCTGCTGTGCCAGGCATCACAGGTCGATTCTTCAGCATACTCCGCCAGTACAAATCGCGTCCCGTCGAACTGCCAGCGTGTCGCTCTGCCGCAATCTCCCAATCCGCGCCCTTTGCCGAAGGTATAGAGCTGCCCGGTGGCCGCATCATAGTCGGCATTAATCAAATCAAGCTGCCGTTCGCTGACGCCTGGTGGGGTAAACGGCAGGGTCAGCGTCATGCCGCGCGCCACATACGGCTGGCTGCGCGTGACCTCGAACGCCAGATCGATCACGTTATACGCGCCCATCTCACAACTCACCAGCAACAGCGCTTTCTGATCGGTCAATGGCGCGACGCTCACTTCGCGCCGCATCGGGTCCAGCGAGCAGGAGTCGGTATTAATCCGCCAGGTGCCGTAATCGATCAGGCCGCTGGTCTCTTCGCGGGTCAGTGCTGCAGGCTGTGGCGGCGCTGGCGGTAACTGTGGCAAGGATGGGGTCGGTGGGACATCCCAGCTGGCACGATCGCCGCGCTTAACCCAGGCGCTCATGCCGTTTACCCTGCCCTGCACGTCATCCATCAGCAGCAGGGCCGCTTTCATGCCACGAAGGGAGATCAGCGCATTGGGATCGTAAGTGAGCTGCACGGTTTTGGCATCCAGCACCAGATCAAGAAACTCATCGATGGCGATGGCGTTGCTGGTCGCGAGATGATGGGGTTCCACCGTCCAGTGTTTCAAATCGGGTTTCAGCCGTCGTTGATCGAGTAACAGATTATCCTGCAGCGGGCCGCCCGGCAGAGCGCCGCTGTAGGCACTGCCATAGTCGATACGCAACAGCGGACGGTCGTTGACCCCCGCATGGCGCGAAATCGTCATTACCAGTCCTTTGTCACCCGGAATATTGCGTGCCACGCAGAATGCCGCGTTGTTGCAGGTCATTTGCCAGTCGTTAAATGACTTCTGCAACGGATCGGCCTGCACAGAGGCAACCAATAGCGAAGACGACAGCCACAGCGATTTCATCCAATACGACATTAAGAAAATCGATCCCCTGAATACTCAGAGTGGAGATGATAGCGCATCAACGGGCCCGACGAGGGCCGCATTCTGTGAACCCGTCCAGAAAGCGCGGTTAACTGCTTAAAAAGCGTGCATGATTGAAGCGAAAGTCACGCATCCGCTATCAGCACTCAGAATAAAACGGGATCGATATCCAGCGTGTGTCAGGGCGTTAACCACCCTGCTAACTGCGCATGCTGTAACAACATCACGGTTTTACCATCGCAGATACGTCCCTCTCTGACCATCGCCAGCGCCTCTGGAAAGCTTATCTCCAGCACCTCTATTGACTCATCTTCAACGCCGCCGCCCACATTGTCACGCAGCGATTCATTATATTCCGCGGCGAAAAAGTGGATCAGCTCGGTGACGCCACCCGGCGACATATAGCAGGCGTAAAGCTTTTCTATCTCGCCAACTGCATAACCGGTCTCTTCAATCGCCTCTTTGCGAATGCAATCTTCCGGGGAGTCGTCGTCGAGCAACCCGGCACAGGCTTCGATGAGCATGCCGCTTTGGTTACCGTTAACATAGGTCGCGATACGGAACTGACGCGTCAGCACCACGCTGTTTTTTTCACGGTTATACAGCAGGATTGTCGCCCCGTTCCCGCGATCGTAGACTTCGCGTTTATGGCGAATCACCCGCTCACGCGGGTCGGTGATGTCATAGGTGACGTTGCGTAGCACAAACCAGTTCTCAGACAGCAACTTATCTTTGATGATATTGATCTTAAACGACATGCGCACTCCGCTACAGCATAAAGCGAGTTTGCCATCATAGGGTGAAGCTGGCGGGAAAACTATCCGAATTCGTCTGCAGCGCCAGGCAATAAAAAAGCCAGCCCGCAGGCTGGCTTCTTCACCTCAGGAAGAGATTAACGCGGATTTTCGCCAGCCAGCCGGACGGGCTTCGTCTCTTCTTCATGATGATCGTGTTCGGTTTCGGCGATAGCGCTGACGCGCTTACGGACGCCAAACCAGCCCAGCACCAGAATCACCGCGATCAGCGGAATTGAAGCGATGGTGTACGTGCCGTTCGGGTAATCAAACGCCATCAGCACCAGCACGCTGAACAGGAACAGCAGCGTCAGCCAGGAGGTAAACGGCGCGCCTGGCAGCTTAAAGCTGACATCATCCGCTTTACCTTCCTTGATCGCCTTACGCAGGCGCAGCTGGCAAACCACGATAAAGGCCCAGGAGGAGATGATGCCCAGGGACGCGACGTTCAGCACAATCTCAAACACCTGAGACGGCACATAGTAGTTCAGCACCACACCAATGACATAGACGCCGATGGTAACCAGAATACCGGCGTAAGGCACCTGCTGACCGTTCATCTTAGACATGAATTTTGGCGCCGAGCCGCCCATCGACATGGAACGCAGAATACGTCCGGTCGAGTAAAGACCCGAGTTAAGGCTGGAGAGCGCCGCGCTCAGCACCACGATATTCATGATGCTGCCAATATAAGGCACGCCCAGCTTTGAAAAGAAGGTGACAAACGGACTCTGACCGGCCTGATACGCATTCCACGGCAGCAGCATCACCAACAACACCACCGAGCCGACATAGAACAGGCCGATACGCCAGATCACACTGTTGATCGCTTTTGGCAGCATGGTTTGCGGGTCTTTACACTCCCCTGCCGCCGTACCGACTAATTCAATCGAGGCGAAGGCGAAGACCACCCCCTGAATCAGTACCAGCGCTGGCAGCAAGCCATGCGGGAACAGACCGCCGTTATCACTGATCAGATGGAAACCGGTGCTGTTGCCATCCAGCGGTTTACCGGTGCCAAGAAACACCACGCCCACCACCAGAAACAGCACAATCGCCAGCACTTTGACCAGCGCGAACCAGAACTCCATTTCGGCGAACCATTTCACGCCGATCATGTTCATAGTGCCTACAATAGCCAGCGCGCCCAGCGCAAAAACCCACTGAGGGACATCGCCAAACGCGCCCCAGTAGTGCATGTAGAGCGCAACGGCGGTGATATCGACGATACCGGTCATCGCCCAGTTGACGAAATACATCCAGCCTGCGACGTATGACGCTTTTTCACCGAGGAACTCACGGGCATAAGAGACGAAGCTGCCGCTGCTGGGGCGATGTAATACCAGTTCGCCCAGTGCGCGAAGGATAAAGAAGGAGAAGATGCCACACACCAGGTAGATAATGGCCAGTGCCGGGCCGGCAGCCTGCAGGCGGCCGCCCGCACCGAGAAACAGGCCGGTGCCAATGGCGCCGCCGATAGCGATCATCTGTACATGGCGATTGCCCATCGCCTTCTGGTAGCCGCTGTCGTGCGAATTCAGCCAGCGTCTTTTTGCAGCACGCATCTCAGCCGCAGATTTTTTATTCGTTTTCATAGCTTTCCTGTTTGTCCTGACCATCATTCGCAGTACATCCAAACGATTGCGTTATGCCATGCGAAATGGGTATTTTCCTCTGTGCGTCTGCCTGTGAGTTAGCGAAAGCAGCGCGGGAATTAACGGCGATGAATCCTACCCGTTCTGCAAGAACGAAGCAAAATATAGTGGGTTACTGCACAGGATGATTTGTAAGAATCGGTACTGATGCACAAAAACAAAAAAACCGGCCTCAGGTGGGCCGGTAAAAGCTACAGGGATGGAAACAGGGAGGGTGGGATTAGCGGTAGATCTCTGCGGTGCCGGTCCACAGGCTGGAGTCGCCTGGGTTATCAACACCAATTACGCGATAGTGGCTGGCGCCCATCTCTTCAGCCTTTTGCGACAGCTGTCGACTGGCATCATCCAGCGAGCCACGCACATTCGATACCGAAACGCTACCGATGCTCTGCATACTTTGCGCCTGTTCACGGTCAACTGGCTGCGCAGCGAAGGTCGAAAATGAGGCGGTGACTAACAGGGCACCAGCCAGAACTGCATTCAGTTTTTTCATCGGATGCTCCATAAATGTGATCAGCAACGTAGTTAATGACTGGATGAATTATTAACGCTGCAATGAAAGGCAACATGGGATCAATGTAAAGCTGGATATTTTTTAACCACACTTATGCGCATCATCCTGGGAACGGTCAGCTGCGGTCATTTTATGTACTCTATGTAACGGGCTGTGAAATAAACAGTGTATTGGGACTTTGCGTAGCGTCGCGGCTCTCTTATAATCCCGCACTCCTTACAGGGCTATTCATGTGATTGTTAAACGTTCCGTTACCCGCAGCATTGCACAGGCGCTAAGCGCCATCGTCCTGCTGTCACTGCTCACCACCGGTCTGGCGCTGATCACGCTTTTCAGCAGTCAGCGCGATGCCGAGGCGATCAATCTGGCTGGCTCGTTGCGGATGCAGAGTTACCGTATGGCCTGGGACGCCAGTAGTCAGCCGCAGCAACTGGCTCAGCATCTGGTGCTGTTCCAGCAAACGCTTGACGCGCCGGTACTGCAGAAGCTGGATCGCCCGTGGGTACCGCGAGAGGTGAAACTTCTCTATCAGCGGCTGCGTGCGGTCTGGCCGTCACTGCAGCAGCGTCTTGAACAGGGTGATGCTCTGGCTTATCAGCAACAGGTGCCGCTGTATGTCGGCGAGATTGACCGCTTCGTACTGGGGTTGCAGCGCTATACCGAATTGAAAATGCATCTGGTGGCGGCGAGTAGCCTGGCGGGCGTGATTGCGATTGTCGCACTGGCGCTGATGACGATTCGTTTCACCCGACACCAGGTGGTGCGCCCGCTTAACGCGCTTGTCACTGCCAGTCGCTATGTTGAGAACGGCAATTTTAATTTTCCGCCGCTGCAGGTGGCGCAGCAGAACGAACTGAAGGTGCTGTCGCACACGTTCAGCGACATGGCGACACGTCTGCATTCGCACTATCAGTTACTGGAAAGTACGGTACGCGCCAAAACCGAAGATCTTACCCAGGCGAACCGTACCCTGTCGCTGCTGTATGACAGCTCGCAAATGCTGACCGCCAGCCCGCTGCATCCGGCGCTGTTTGAAGCGGTGCTGGACAACGTTCTGACCCGCGAGAAACTCACGGCGATTCGGCTCGACAGCGACCGGTTTCAGTTTCGCGCCGGTGAAGAGGATGCGGCAGCGGCCTGGCGACGGTTACCGCTGCAACAGGACGATCAGCAAACAGGTGAATTGCGCTGGCAGACGCACTCCCCTTCGCCGCCGGAGGAGTTGATGCGCAGCCTGGCCGCGATGCTGGGACGTGCCATCTGGATCTGGCAGGCGCAGAAGCAGTATCAGCAGATGCTGCTGATTGAGGAGCGCACGACCATTGCTCGCGAACTGCACGATTCGCTGGCGCAGTCGCTCTCATTTTTGCGCATACAGCTCACGCTGCTGCGGCGCACCGTCGATAAATCTGACCAGGCCGCACACGGCATCATCGCTGACTTTGACCAGGCGCTGGCAGATGCCTATCGCCAGTTACGTGAACTGCTGACCACCTTCCGCCTGACAATTGAACAGGCGGATCTGGTGGCGGCGATGCAGGCGATGATCGCCTCGCTGCAGGAACAGGTCGGGGCAAAGATTGATTTTAATTATCAGCCCGGGCTGGAAAGCCTGGAAGCACAGCAGCAGGTGCATGTGCTACAGATAGCGCGTGAAGCGTTGCTGAATGCGATTCGTCACGCCAGCGCACAACGCATTGCCATCGATTACCAGCGCACCGAACAAGGTGAGCACTTACTGACGATTACTGATGACGGCGTCGGCATCAGCAGCACCGACGAGCCGCCAGGCCACTATGGGCTGACCATCATGACAGAACGCGCGCAGCGATTAAGTGGCAATCTGAGCATCAGCGTCCAGCCCCGCGGTACGCAGGTGGCGCTGCGTTTTCCACCACGTCCGACGCGTCAGTTCGAATAACGTTCTGAAACGCATAAACGCTATAGATGTGCTATTGCCAGGCACCTTCTGGCAACTGGCGTACGGCAAAGCCACTACGGTGCAGCATCCCGCGTCAGCCGCAGCACGCATAACCGCCTGATACGATCGGGAAAAGGAAAAGAACATGCAACAGCCCGTATTAACGTTGATGATTGTTGATGACCATCCGCTGATGCGCCAGGGTATCCGACAGCTGCTGGCGCTGGATCCCCGACTGGTGGTGATCGCAGAAGCTAACAACGGTACTGAAGCGCTGGCAGAAGCGCGCCGGCAGGAGCCGGACGTGATTTTGCTCGACCTAAATATGAAAGGCATGTCGGGACTGGATACGCTTAAAGCACTGCGTCATGAAGGTATCGGGTCGCGCATTCTGGTGCTGACCGTCTCCGACGCCCAGAGCGATATTTTCACCATGGTGGATGCCGGTGCCGATGGCTATCTGCTGAAAGACAGCGAGCCGGAGATCCTGCTGGCGCAGATCCTGCAGGCCTCGCAGGGCGAGAAAGTCTTCAGCGAAAACGTTGCTTGTTATCTGGCTAATCGTCAGCACAGCGCCGATCCGTTACGCCAGCTGACTGAACGTGAGCGTGACGTGCTACAGGAGGTTGCGCGCGGTCTGTCGAACAAAGAGATTGCCGCCATTTTGCATATTTCTGAAGAGACGGTAAAAGTGCATATCCGCAATCTGTTGCGTAAACTGGATGTGCGCTCACGCGTTGCCGCCACGGTACTCTGGCTTGAAAGCCGCCATCGTTAAATAATCGGGGAATTTACACTTTCTCCACAATTTCTCCACGTTTTCCTGATTGACCGCACGTAGAGTAAGTGACGGCGGGAAATCGTGGCGAAGATCATCCGGTTGCTCTGCCGGTGCACCCTTTCCTGGGCTCTCATTCCTGATAAAAAAGCACTGAGGAGTGTCGATTTAATGTCGAATTTCTTTATCGACCGACCCATCTTTGCCTGGGTTCTGGCGATTTTGTTGTGTCTTTGCGGCACCCTTTCCATCATTTCGCTGCCTATTGAACAGTATCCCGATCTGGCTCCGCCAAACGTTCGCATTACGGCTAACTATCCTGGCGCCTCGGCGGAGACGCTGGAGAATACCGTGACGCAGGTGATCGAGCAGAACATGACCGGCATCGATAACCTGATGTACATGTCATCCAACAGCAGTAACACCGGCCAGGCGCAGATCACGCTCACCTTTACCGCCGGTACCGATCCGGATGAGGCGCGCCAGCAGGTTCAAAACCAGTTGCAGTCCGCGCTGCGCAAATTACCGCAGGCGGTGCAGTCGCAGGGTGTGACAGTCAATAAAACCGGGGACAGCAATATCCTGATGGTGGCGTTTGTTTCCACCGACGGCAGCATGGATAAGCAGGATATTGCAGACTATGTCGCCAGTAACATTCAGGACCCACTGAGCCGCATCGATGGTGTCGGACAGGTTGACGCTTACGGCTCGCAGTATGCGATGCGTATCTGGCTCGATCCCAACAAACTTATCGCCTACGCCCTGACCACGGATGATGTGGTCAGCGCAATCGAGTCGCAGAATGCCCAGGTCGCCGTCGGTCAGGTGGGCGGCCTGCCGTCGGTCGCGAAACAGGCGCTTAACGCCACGGTGAATGCTCAGTCGATGCTGCAGACGCCGGAACAGTTCCGGGCGATTACCCTGAAAAACAATCCGGATGGTTCGGTAGTGACGCTGGGCGACGTCGCCAGCGTGGCGCTGGGTGCAGAAAAATATGACTACCTCAGCCGCTACAACGGCCAGCCCGCTTCCGGACTGGGGGTGAAGCTGGCCTCTGGCGCCAATGAGATGAATACCGACAAACTGGTGCGGGCGCGTATTGAAGAGCTATCGCACTATTTTCCGCACGGGCTGGAAGCGAAAATCGCCTATGAAACCTCGCCGTTCGTCAAAGCCTCCATCACCGATGTGGTGAAGACGCTGCTGGAGGCGATTGTGCTGGTGTTTGGCGTGATGTATCTGTTTATGCAGAACTTCCGCGCCACCCTGATCCCGACTATCGCGGTGCCGGTGGTGCTGATGGGCACCTTCAGCGTGCTCTACGCCTGCGGTTTCAGTATCAATACCCTGACGATGTTCGCCATGGTGCTGGCGATCGGGTTACTGGTGGATGATGCCATCGTGGTGGTGGAAAACGTTGAACGCCTGATGAGCGAAGAGGGATTGTCGCCGCGCGCCGCAACACGTAAGTCGATGGGCCAGATTCAGGGCGCACTGGTCGGTATTGCGCTGGTGCTCTCCGCGGTATTTGTGCCGATGGCCTTTTTTGGCGGCACGGTTGGGGCCATTTACCGTCAGTTCTCGATCACCATTGTATCGGCGATGGTGTTGTCGGTGCTGGTGGCAATGATTCTGACGCCCGCACTGTGTGCCACGCTGCTCAAGCCGATAAAGCCCGGCGAGTCACATGGTCGTCGCGGCTTTTTCGGCTGGTTTAATCGTCACTTCAATAAAAATGCTGACCGTTACCAGCATGGCGTAGCGGGCATTCTGCGTAAGGGCGGCCGCTGGCTGCTGCTTTATCTGGCGCTTATCGGCCTGATGGCCTTCCTGTTCTTGCGTCTGCCGACCTCGTTCCTGCCGCTGGAAGATCGCGGCGTGTTCCTGACCCAGGTCCAGTTGCCAGCAGGCGCTACCCTGGAGCAAACCGCCGCCGTGGTGGCAAAAGTGGAGCAGTACTATCTGACCGAAGAAAAAGCCAATGTGCTGTCGGTATTCTCGACCATCGGCGCAGGTCCTGGCGGTAACGGCCAGAACGTGGCGCGCCTGTTTGTACGCCTGAAAAACTGGGAAGATCGCCCCGGCACCGATCGCACTTCTTTCGCGATTATCGATCGCGCCACAAAAGCCTTTCAGAAGATCAAAGAGGGCCGGGTGATCGCCAGTAGTCCGCCGGCAATCACCGGTATGGGAAGCTCTTCCGGCTTTGACCTGCAGCTGCAGGATCACGCCGGGGTCGGGCATACGCAGCTCATGGCGATGCGCGATAAGCTGCTGGAGATGGCCGCCAGTGATAAGTCGCTGTCACGCGTGCGGCACAACGGACTCGATGACAGCCCGCAGCTGCAGATTGATGTTGATGATCGCAAAGCGCAGGCGCTGGGCGTCTCACTCGAGACCATCAACGACACCCTGACCACCGCCTGGGGCTCAAGCTACGTGAATGATTTCCTCGATCGCGGTCGGGTGAAAAAGGTCTACGTCCAGGCGGCGGCCGAATTCCGTATGCTGCCGGACGATATTAATAAGTGGTACGTGCGCAACAGCAGCGGCGGCATGGTGCCCTTCTCCGCTTTCGCCACCAGCCACTGGGAGACCGGTTCTCCGCGGCTTGAACGCTATAACGGTTATTCATCGCTGGAGATTGTGGGTGAAGCCGCTAATGGCGTCAGCAGCGGCACCGCGATGGATGAGATGGAAAAACTGGTCAACGCCCTGCCGCTGGGCGTCGGGTTCCAGTGGAGCGGCGCCTCTTATCAGGAGCGACTGTCCGGCTCGCAGGCCCCGGCGCTGTATGCGATTTCGCTGCTGGTGGTCTTCCTTTGTCTTGCCGCACTCTATGAGAGCTGGTCGATCCCGTTCTCCGTGATGCTGGTGGTGCCGCTGGGCGTGGTCGGGGCGCTGATCGCCACCTGGCTGCGCGGGCTGGAGAACGATGTCTACTTCCAGGTTGGATTGCTGACGGTGGTGGGACTCTCCGCTAAGAACGCCATACTGATCGTCGAGTTTGCCAATGAGATCAACAGCAAAGGCGGCGAACTGGTGGCCGCGACGCTGGAGGCCTCACGCCAGCGCCTGCGACCCATTCTGATGACCTCGCTGGCGTTTATTTTTGGCGTTCTGCCGATGGCGATCAGCAGCGGAGCCGGTTCCGGCAGCCAGCATGCCGTGGGTACCGGCGTGATGGGCGGTATGATCTCCGCCACACTGCTGGCGATCTTCTTTGTGCCGCTGTTCTTTGTGCTGGTCCGCCGTCGCTTTCCGCTGAAAGAGAAGCCACACGATTAAGCCGTTCGGCCCGCAACCGGGTGAGCAAGGCCAGAAATAAAAAGCGGCCACTGATGTCAGTGACCGCCTTATTTCTGTGTGTGGTAAGAATTGCAGCAAGAGGGGGAATCGCCCTGCTTGTCTCTTAACGTGTTACTTGTTGCGTAACATCGCTTCGATAAATTCTTTCCAGTTCCCCATTTCAGTGTCAATCATAAAGCCCTCTCTTATTGTGCTGGCAATATTACGCGCTTTTTTTCATCAGGTGAATACGTTTACACCTGTTATCACTATCGGCAGCGGTGAATAAAACCTGAGTTTTATCTGATTTGGTAGCTGACGCACATTTCAGCAACTGCTTAACCCGACTGGAAATAATTTTTAATAAACCCAACGGTAGACTATTTTTAAAACATGGCGAAATTCTTAATTTCCCAATGATAAGCCAGGTAATGATTACCGCTGAAATTGATAACGGTTACCCGGGGGCAAACGAACCGCAACTGAAAGCGTTAATCGGCAGGTCAGGCCTGGCTGGTGAGATGCCGCAACGGATCGCACTATGCTAAACTCGCGCTTTGGCTGCTATTTTCAGCTTCCACTTTCACAGGATAATAAGGATCAGGCGATGAGCGCGCAGTGGGTGATGTTCGGGATTAAAAATTGCGACACGATAAAAAAAGCCCGTGGCTTTTTAACGGCGGCTGGCATCGACTATCGGTTTCATGACTACCGTGCTGATGGCCTGAGTGACGCGATGCTGCAGGAATTTATTGATGCGCTGGGTTATACCACGCTGCTCAATACCCGCGGCACCACCTGGCGCAAACTGCCCGAGGCGGAGCGCGAAGCCATCACCGATGCCGACAGCGCCAAAGCCCTGATGCTGGCCCAGCCTGCCATGATTAAACGCCCGCTGTTACGCACTCCGGATGGCACTTTGCTTGCCGGCTTTAGTGAGACGAGTTATCAGAATGCTATCCAGGAGAAGTAATATGTTTTGCCCGGTCATTGAGCTGACGCAACAGCTTATTCGTCGCCCCTCTCTCAGTCCCGATGATGCCGGCTGTCAGGCGCTGCTGATTGCCCGCCTGCAGGCAATTGGTTTTCACATCGAGACCATGAACATTGGGGACACCCTTAATTTCTGGGCGACCCGGGGTGAAGGCGAAACGCTGGCCTTTGCCGGTCACACTGATGTCGTCCCGTCGGGCGATGTCAGCCGCTGGATCAATCCGCCTTTTGAGCCCACCATCCGTGACGGCATGCTGTTTGGCCGTGGCGCGGCCGACATGAAGGGCTCGCTGGCGGCGATGGTGGTGGCGGCGGAACGTTTTGTCGCCGTCCATCCGCACCATAAAGGGCGGCTGGCGTTTATGATTACCTCAGACGAAGAGGCCAGCGGTGCCAACGGGACCGTGAAGGTGGTTGAACGCCTGATGGCACGCCAGGAGCGGCTTGATTACTGCCTGGTGGGCGAACCCTCAAGTACCGAAGTGGTCGGTGACGTGGTGAAGAATGGCCGACGCGGCTCGATCACCGCCAATCTGACCATTCACGGCGTGCAGGGTCACGTCGCCTATCCGCATCTGGCGGATAACCCGGTGCATCGGGCGATGCCAGCGCTGAATGAACTGGTGGCGGTTGAATGGGATCAGGGCAATGCGTTCTTTCCTGCGACCAGTATGCAGATAGCCAACATACAGGCGGGAACCGGCAGCAATAATGTCATCCCCGGCGAGCTGTTCGTGCAATTTAACTTCCGCTTCAGCACTGAACTGACCGACGCGATGATCCGTCAGCGGGTCGCAGAGCTGCTGGATCGTCATCAGTTGCGCTACACCATTGAGTGGAAACTCTCGGGTCAGCCGTTCCTGACCGAACGCGGTAAGCTGGTGGATGCCGTCGTAAGAGCGGTGGCGCACTATAATGAAATTAAGCCGCAGCTGCTGACAACCGGCGGCACCTCTGATGGCCGTTTTATCGCCCGCATGGGTGCGCAGGTGGTGGAACTGGGTCCGGTAAACGCCACCATTCATAAAATCAATGAGTGTGTGAAAGCCTCCGACCTGCAGATGCTGAGCCGTATGTATCAACGCATCATGGAACAACTGATCGCCTGAGTGCGATGTTAAGGAGCGGGAAATGGAGTTTATTAAAGATTACTGGTGGATCCTGGTGATCCTGCTGATGGTTGGCGTGCTGATGAATGTGTATAAAGATCTGAAACGCATCGATCACAAAAAATTTATGGATAACAAACCGGACCTGCCGCCGCATCGTGATTTTA
>Ga0308167_1002728_pt1 | contig 15564 bp, 12 predicted proteins | sample PhyCR1_2_FD_202138 | JGI IMG/M metagenome (GOLD analysis project Ga0308167, IMG submission 202138) | Phyllosphere microbial communities from UC Gill Tract Community Farm, Albany, California, United States - DLSLRC.R1 | ecosystem: Host-associated > Plants > Phyllosphere > Unclassified | place... | reverse complement strand
GCACGCGGGTGATGCGCGTCAGGTACGTCTGCAGGCTCAGGCTGTCGTCGCCGGACAGCGCATTTGCGGCTTTGTTGCGGCCCATCAGCGTCAGCAGCGGGCCGAAGGTCTCGTCAAGCGGCCCCTGTGGACCGGCGGCGCCCTGGTCAATCACCGGTTTTTTGCTGCTGCCCACCAGCTCCTGCGCCGATTTCATCAGCGAGTCCGCCAGCGCCTCGCTCTTCTGCCCCGCCTGCCCCTGCCACGCCAGGGTGTTCATCAGCGCAATCAGCGGCGACTGGCGCACGTCGCTCATCAGCGTCAGCTGGTCGGTAACGTCGGCGATGTTGGCCGCCGGGTTGAGGCGCAGGCCGTTGAGGAAGTTGAGCCAGCTGCCGGCAAAGTCGGTAAAGTAGCGCCGGGTCAGCCGCTCCTTCAGCGCTTCCGGCGACAGGTCGGCGGTCACGCGCGAGCGGCTGTCGCTCAGCACCCAGTCAATCTCATCGCGGCGTGATTTGGCCGCGCTCTCAATCGCCTGCTGCACGCCGCCCTCCCACGCCTGGCGGGTAAACATGCCCGGCACGATCTCATCGGTGGTGAACAGGCGGCGGGCGTCGGTACCGTTGGTCATATCCTCCAGCGTGACGTCGGCAAAGTTGCGGCGCACTGATTTCAGCATGTTTTCATACAGCGTGCTTTCGGCGTTGCGGCGGCCTATCTGCTGCAGCAGCACCTGGCGGGTCTGGCTGACCCGCTGCGGGTCCGGGGTGATTTTCCACTGCGGCTGGTGCGGCAGCTCGCTGATGTAAAACGCCCAAAGGTCCGGCGCCAGGCTCTGCCACAGGCCGGGCGAGATGCCGTTGCGGGTCGGCTGCACCGTCTTCATCACCTGCGCGTAAAATGCGCCGTCGACCTTATCCGGGCGCGCCATCATCAGCCACGCCTTCAGCTGGTCATAGCCCGGCCGGGCGCGCTCTGCACGCTGCGGGCTGTTGGGCGGCAGGTCGGCCAGCGCGCTCAGCTGCTGCTGCAGCGCGGCGCTGGCCGGGTCGCGCAGCAGGCGGTTATTTGCCACGCCGTACCACGGCATCATCGCCTCCAGCAGCGGCGTATTGTGGTCGAGGCCGAAGCGCTGGTACCACGGCGAGCCATCCTGGTGGCGGTGTTTAAGCAGCCCGGCGTCGTTGCGCAGCGCATGCAGGGCGGTAAGCTGGCGGTCGGACACCGCCGGAGCCTGCACCAGCGCGCGCGCCTTCTCCGCCACGCTGACAATCTGGCTACGGTTAAGCGCGAAGGAGAGCAGTAGCCCCGCGCCCCACAGGCCGATAACGGCCATCAGCGCCCAGGCCAGCGTCTGCTGCCACGGCAGGCCGACGCGGCGGCCGGACTGACGGCGGCAGGCAGCCACAATGCCGCCCCAGCAGTTAGAAAGGATCAGCGCATGGTCGTGGCGGGTGGCAACGTCACTGGAGGACGGCTGGCTGAACATCAGGCCGCGCAGCGGAATGCGCGCCTGCTGGGTGGTCAGCCAGCCGCTCAGGCGCTGCTGCCACTGCAGGCTTTCGCCCTGCTCCAGCTCGCTGCCCAGCCGCAGCAGGAAGTCATGGGAGAGGTGTTGCGCAATCTGTGCCATGCCCTGCTCACGCAGCTGCGGAACCAGGCTGTCGAGCTGCTGGCCGACCTCTTCCGGCCGTGCGCGCGCGGAAAACAGCGCGCCGACCGTCTGCTGCTCGCGCCCATCCTGCGGCCACTCGCTGCCGCGCAGCTGCCACAGCCAGACCGGGGGCTGCCAGCGCAGGGCCTGCGAGATGTTCTCCAGGCTGCGCAGGCCGTTATCCTGCATCTGCGGGGTCATCAGCTGGCCGTCTGCCAGCACCCAGACAATGCCGTCCAGCGGGCGGCCGCGGCGCAGCTGGCGCAGCGCGGCGAGCTTTTCGCCGTCCGGCGCGGCGCTCAGGCTGCCGCCGTCAATCAGCACGGTGCGCTGCCCTTCCAGCCACTGCTGCTCCTGCAGCCCGGGGACCAGCGCGGCGCGCGCGGCATCGTCGCCAACGACCAGCAGCAGGCGCACTTTGTAACGCCAGAGCAGGTGGTAGCGGGCGCGGAGGTGTTTTTTGAGCGATGTTGTGGAGGTCTGCGGGGTACTGGCTTGTTTGACAGCCCTTTTCTGCGGCAGAGAGCTTTGCTTAACCCGGTTAATGACCCACAGCTGGACCGCAAGGAACGACAGCATGATTAAGCATGCCAGTACCGTCCAGATGATGCCGCAAACGATCAGTATTGAACGGATCACAGACCATTCGGTTGAAGAGCTCTCAACAAAAAACCAGTATCCCAACCCTGCCAGCAGAATAATCAGGGTGATGGCGGCCACAGCCAATACACCAGTAAATGCCGTAGAGATGCTGTTATTTTGTTGTCCGGCTTTATCCTTTTCCATGAGGCTTAACAATTCCAAGTGCGAGTGTGTGTTGAGGATCGGCGGCTATCCAGCCGCAGGGTTGTTGTTGTTGCCGTGCCTGAATTGCCGCGAGGGAGATGACGATCAGCGGCTGCATATTTCCCACATAGCCCCAGTAATTGTCCTGCAGATGGTGCGTGACATTCCAGGCGGTTTCGGCCAGTTGCGGCACTTCAGGATGGGAAAACAGCAGGCAGGCATCCGGGACATCTTCAAGTTCGCTTTGTTTCAGTGCGCGCGCACTGACTTCCTTAAGCGCCTCATGGCCGGAGGCAGAAAAAACTTCACCACGCGTCATGACCACGGGCCCGTCAGCCCCCATCCGCCACAGCACCGCCGACTCACCTGCGGGTAACACGCGGCCTGAATCTGCGGCGCAGGAGTGACATCCGGCCAGCAGGAACTGCTGCTTTTCATCATGGCGCAGCAGGGCCACAATGCGCGATAGCGTCTCCTCCCCGTTCCAGCTCTCTGGGAATTCCGGCAGGGTGACCTGCGGAAAGGTCACCGCCATCTGCGAACGAAAGGATCGCCATGCAGGTTCACTGCCCAGCCAGAAAACACCGGCAAAATCGCCAATGTCTTCATCCTGTTTTTTTTGCCATAGCAGCACCAGAGAAATGGCCATCTGCTGCTCGCGTGCGCTGATATCGCTGGAGAAGGTACGGGCAATGCGCAAAGTTTTACCACCGGCTTCCTGCTGCTGCTCCGGCGGGCGGCGTTCGCGGCTGAGTACCCGCTCCCAGTCGGAGGTTTCACTGCCGGCAGGCCCAATCAGCACCACGTCACGCAGGGCCAGCGTGCTCTGGTGTTTTTGCCACCACCGCTTTTGCTCATGCTCGACGGCCTGCTGCCAGGTGGTGGCGTGATGCAGGGAGGCGCGGTAGTACACCAGACGGCAGAGCCACAGCAGCGCGATAAGCACCAGGGACGCCAGCATCAAAGTGAAAATCGTGCTGCTGTCACGCCCGGCTCCGCGTAACAGGGCCGCTCCCCCACCTGCCAGCAGCGTGATCAGCGAGCCAGCCGCCAGCCACTTTTTAGTGACCGGCGGGCGGGCTGTTTTCCACAGCGGGAACTCGGGTAACGCTCTCACTGCGCAATGCCACAGTCGGGAAACGAGCTGACCAGCGTGCAGCCGCAGGCGCAACGATGCCCGTGCAGCGCAACAGGCACACCATCAACCTTCGACAGTTCGCTGCCCTCGCTAATGGTGGTCATGCCGTGCTCGTTGCATTTAACCGGGTCGCCTTTAGCGGCAATACCCTTGCCAAAGCAGAGGTAGTGGCCCGCCAGTACTTTGCCGCCGTACTCCCGCAGAGTGTCTCCTTCGCGGATTATCTTTTTCATCAGATTCCCTCCTTATCAGTTCGTGACCGCCGACTGCGCTTTTTCCAGCCAGCCGGACTGAATGGCGGATTTCGCCAACTCCAGCCGCTGCTCGGCGATCGCCACTTTTTGCTGCGCCACTACTTCACCCGGCTCGGTGGTGAATGCCTTCAGCAGCTCTGCGCCTGGCAGCATCGGGATTGGCTTGCCGGAGAGAATATCGACGGCCTGAGTTTCCAGCGAGAGCGCACCCAGCATCCCGGCCACGCCCACCGCCATGCCCGCGACCTTTTTCTGCCTGATGATAAACGCCACGCCGCCGACGACCGTGGCCGCGCCCACCACCGCCCCGGCTATCATCAGCGGCGACAGCGGCTTGTTACTTTTCTTGCCGAAGTAGACCATGCGATAGCGGAAGTAGCCGCCCCAGGGTTCGCGCGCGCCAAAGGCATTGTGCATAAACCAGGCGCGGGAATCGTGTACCTGGTCATCAAACAGCGCCCTCACCAGCCCCGCTGGCTGCCCGACGTTGCTGGCTTCACCGCCGTCCGGGAACAACACTTTGAGATGGGTTTCGCCGGCGGTTTTCATCTTCAGCCACTCGCCGTACTCATTGTCGGTATTGAGCAGGTAAAGGGTGTCTGTCAGACCATAGACGGGCTTGGCGTACCACTCTTCATTATTAGCGGTGCGCGACACGCCCTGGTAGTCTTCGCGAAACTCTTCGGCGGCCTCACGCAGCTGGGTTTGCCCGAGCGCAGCATCAAAATCCTTGGGTCCCTGAGGTAACAGCTCGAACGTGTGGTTTGTTTTATTTCTTTCTTCGACGAGCTTGCGCTCCTCTTCAACCGCTTTTTGATCCGCAGCGCGCTTATCTATATCGGCTTTTCTCAGGAGCGGATCGCTGTGTCTATCCAGACCGTTGGCGGCTGAATCAACATAAAAGCGCTGGGTTTTATAGCTGCCAGTCGCGTAGCGGCCAATGCGCCACGCGGTGATCCAGGCTATTTGCTCGTCGACGGCTTTTTCCAGGCTGACGCTGGCGCGAACTGGGGTGTACTTCACTGCATCTTCATCGCTGATGCTCATGGCTGACGATGGGAGGTTTAGGGTCAGGGTGCGCCAGGCATTGAAACGGCCGACCAAGGAAGGCGCAATATTAAATTGGTCTCTAAGATCGTCGGGCATGATACGCCACTGATCTATTTTAAGGGCCTCGGGCAGAACATCCTGGGTGACCTTGAGCGGCGCACCATTAGTAAAAGCCGCTGCATACATCTCATGCAGGGCAATCTGTGACAACAGCAGGCCGTCATCAGGTCCATTGGCCTTACCCTGGTCACCCGGCGGGTAGCCGCCGCCGAGGTCCGAGTGCATACCGGGGTAAACCACCTCTTCACTGTTGGCCGGATAGCGGCCATCGGTGCGCCGGATGGAGTCGAGCGGGAAGCACAGACGCTGCTCGTGGGCGGAGACCAGGTGCACGCAGCGCTTAATCAGCCCGCCGTAGACCTTTTCGTCCGGCAGCTCTTGTGCGCCGTCCGCCCAGCCCATATGCCCCTGGGCAATCGGTGCCATATGCGGCACGCCGACCGAGGCCACGGTATCCAGCAGTCCGAGGAACTCAACGCTGATGGGGATCTTCAGGCCGCCGGCTGCCAGGCACTGCTCCGGCTTTTTGTTCTCGCCTTCAGGTTTCGGCAACAGTCCGCTTAGCCAGTTAACAAAGGCGCGCGCCGCCGCCGCACCGCGTGAAAAGCCATACACGTACAGCTTAATGTCCAGCAGCCTGACCTTGCCCGGCTCCGCCGGATTAAGGGCGGTGCGCAGGGATTTCGCCAGATCCGCCTCCTGCAGGAGACGCTGGAACTCCTCATAGCGGTTGCTGCTGCCGGTCAGGCCGAAGCTCGCCATCGAGGTGCCCATCGCCTGAACAGATTTCCAGCAGGCGGCATCATCCAGCCTGTCCATTCCGCTGGTACGGCGCAGGGCATCGACAATGCGCAGCAGCCCCCAGTTAATCCGCTCCTCACCTTTGCTGGCGGTCGCCAGCCCCCAAAAGCTGAAATCAAGGTCTGAAATCTCCGGAAAGGGAGTGCCGACGCCGGGAATATAGTACTTGTAGTACTTATTCCCGGCGCTTTCCGGTATATCCGTCAGCTCCAGATTTTTATTACTGCTCACTCCACCGGCATAGCCCTGGCCGATAGATGCCTGGAAAAGGCGGGCGATATTAGTCGGATGCGGGATAGCAGGGTTTGGCGGTTCCTGGATACGGTACAGATCGTAATTGAGATTATTGCCGGTGCCGTCAAAGAACAGGCTGATATGCAGGGTTTTGCAACATGGCGGTTCAACAATGCGGTTGGCGGCAAGGCACAATTCATCGTGGTACTTCTGCTCCTCGCTGTCCTGTTTACGGCAGTTGTCCCCAACCATTGCTGCCAGCGATGGAAGCCTTCCTTTGTCAGGAAACTGCGGCGGGTACCAGGCCAGATCGGTGATTATTTCGGACATACTTTCGGCTCCTTCATCCTTAAAGGCTCTTTAATCGGGTGGCGCGGATTACCATAATCAGCGCAGCTGGTGGTAACCTTCACCTGATCACAGGGCAGAAAATGCACGGTAATCCCACAGGTTTTCTGGCCGGTGTAGTCAGGGAGGGGAACTGTCAGTGAATGCTCTTTACTCAGTGTTTTAACTTTCTCGCGCCATTCTTGGCGTGCATTATAATATTCAATGGCTTTTAGATGCGCAGTTTTAGCATCCAAATTATCCAGATTAGGATTTTTGGGTTCAGGTAATTCCGGGACATCACTGGCGAAGGCAACTGATGTTTTCCAGTCCACCCTGACCGTCATTCCCGGCTGCCACTGTTTTGGCACGCCGAAGCAGCAACCTCCCCCTCCCCCCTGGTAAGGGCCGATAATATCAAGGCCGGACTTCCCGTTAACCCTGAACCAACTGATCGCCCATTTGGTATGATTGATAGCCTCAATGGTGCCACCGCCGCCGCCCTGGTATTCCGCCTGGGCACTCTGCTGGCCGCATCCTGCCAGTAGCAATATGCCGCACAGCACGCTGGATATTCTTAATCTCATTACGCTCTTCCTTTTGTTTGGGCTTCCGGTTTTACTGCCTGAAATCATTTAACCCTGCCCACCTGCGATGGACATGGCTAAATGATTTTTATTTTCCTTGTTGAAAAGAGAATGACTGAATATTCCGGCTGTATATTTAATGATGATTTAATCCGATAGGTTTCGGCATTGAGGTTATTGCTAGCGCCGTTAAAAAACAGGCTGATATGCAGGGTTTTGCAGCACGGCGGTTCAACAATGCGGTTGGCGGCCTGGCACTGTTCATCGTGGTACTTCTGCTCCTCGCTGTCCTGTTTACGGCAGTTGTCCCCAACCATCGCTGCCTGCGATGGAAGCCTTCCTTTGTCAGGAAACTGCGGCGGGTACCAGGCCAGGTCGGTGATTATTTTGGACATACTTTTGGCTCCTTCATCCTTAAAGGTTCTTTAATCGGGTAATCTGGATAATCATAACGAGAGCAACTGGTGGTGACTTTCACCTGGTCACAAGGTAAAAAATGAACAACAATGCCACAGGTTTTTTGGCCGGTGTAGTCAGGGAGGGGAACCGTTGCGGAATGCTGTTTGTTCATGGACTTTATTTTTTGAAACCGTGCGCGATGTTGTAAAGCATAATTATCCCAAGCTTGATCTCTTTCTTTTTCTGACATTCCCGCAGTTTTCGGTTGCTTAGGAAGTGGAATGTCAGGCACATCGCTCGCAAAAGCTACTCCAGTTACCCAATCAACCCTGACCGTCATTCCCGGCTGCCACTGTTTCGGCACGCCGAAGCAGCAACCGCCCCCCCCACCCTGATAGGGCCCAATGACATCGAGGCCAGACTGCCCGTTAACACTAAATTGATTGATCGCCCATTTGGTATGGTTGATGGCCTCAATGGTGCCACCACCACCGCCCTGGTATTCCGCCTGGGCACTCTGCTGGCCGCATCCTGCCAGTAGCAATATGCCGCATAGCACGCTGGATATTCTTAATCTCATTACGCTCTTCCTTTTGTTTAGGCTTCCGGTTTTACTGCCTGAAATCATTCAACCCTGCCCACCTGCGGTGGACATGACTGAATCATCTTTTTTATTTGCTATTACAGAAAAAATAAACGTTCAATATTCTAATTATCTATGCGGAAATATTTAATTCGATATATATCGGAAATGCGATTATTGCCGGTGCCGTCAAAGAACAGGCTGATATGCAGGGTCTTGCAGCACGGCGGTTCAACAATGCGGTTGGCGGCAAGGCACAGTTCATCGTGGTACTTTTGCTCCTCGCTGTCCTGCTTGCGGCAGTTTTCACCCACCAGCGCAGTCTGTGATGGTAGCCTTCCCTGCTCAGGGAACTGCGGCGGATACCAGGCCAGGTCGGTGATTATTTCGGACATACTTTCGGCTCCTTCATCCTTAAAGGCTCTTTAATCGGGTGACGCGGATTACCATAATCAGCGCAGCTGGTGGTAACCTTCACCTGATCACAGGGCAGAAAATGCACGGTAATCCCACAGGTTTTCTGGCCGGTATAGTCAGGTACCAGCACGTGTCGTGAATGGGTTTGACTAAGTGTTTTTATTTTTTTATACCATTCACGGAGTGCTTCAGTATATTGGCTAGCTTTTAAATCTGCCGTTTTAGCATCGAGATTATTCAGACTGGGACGTTTGGGTTTAGGTATATTGGGTACATCACTGGCATATGCTACACCTGTTGTCCAGTCTACTGTTACCGTCATTCCCGGCTGCCACTGTTTCGGCACGCCAAAGCAGCAACCGCCCCCCCCACCCTGGTAGGGCCCAATGACATCGAGGCCGGACTGCCCGTTAACACTAAATTGATTGATCGCCCATTTGGTATGGTTGATGGCCTCAATGGTGCCACCACCCCCGCCCTGGTATTCCGCCTGAGCACTCTGCTGGCCGCATCCTGCCAGCAGCAATATGCCGCACAGCACGCTGGATAATCTTAATCTCATTACGCTTTTCCTTTTTATAGGCTTCCGGTTTTACTGCCTGAAATCATTTAACCCTGCCCACCTGCGGTGGACATGGCTGAATCATCTTTTATTTGGCTATTACAGAAAAAATAAATGTTAAACATTCTGTTTATCTATTCGGCAATTATTTTATCCGATATAAATCAACATTGAGATTATTGCCGGTGCCGTCAAAGAACAGGCTGATATGCAGGGTTTTGCAGCACGGCGGTTCAACAATGCGGTTGGCGGCAAGGCACAGTTCATCGTGGTACTTTTGCTCCTCGCTGTCCTGCTTGCGGCAGTTTTCACCCACCAGCGCAGTCTGTGATGGTAGCCTTCCCTGCTCAGGGAACTGCGGCGGATACCAGGCCAGGTCGGTGATTATTTCGGACATACTTTCGGCTCCTTCATCCTTAAAGGCTCTTTAATCGGGTGACGCGGATTACCATAATCAGCGCAGCTGGTGGTAACCTTCACCTGATCACAGGGCAGAAAATGCACGGTAATCCCACAGGTTTTCTGGCCGGTATAGTCAGGTACCAGCACGTGTCGTGAATGGGTTTGACTAAGTGTTTTTATTTTTTTATACCATTCACGGAGTGCTTCAGTATATTGGCTAGCTTTTAAATCTGCCGTTTTAGCATCGAGATTATTCAGACTGGGACGTTTGGGTTTAGGTATATTGGGTACATCACTGGCATATGCTACACCTGTTGTCCAGTCTACTGTTACCGTCATTCCCGGCTGCCACTGTTTCGGCACGCCAAAGCAGCAACCGCCCCCCCCACCCTGGTAGGGCCCAATGACATCGAGGCCGGACTGCCCGTTAACACTAAATTGATTGATCGCCCATTTGGTATGGTTGATGGCCTCAATGGTGCCACCACCCCCGCCCTGATATTCCGCCTGAGCACTCTGCTGGCCGCATCCTGCCAGCAGCAATATGCCGCACAGCACGCTGGATATTCTTAATCTCATTACGCTCTTCCTTTTGTTTAGGCTTCCGGTTTTACTGCCTGAAATCATTTAACCCTGCCCACCTGCGGTGGACATGGCTGAATCATCTTTTTATTTTGCTATTACAAATATTCTATTTATGTATGCGGCAATTATTTAATTCGATATATATCAACATGGAGATTATTACCGATACCGTCAAAAAACAGGCTGATATGCAGGGTTTTGCAGCACGGCGGTTCAACAATGCGGTTGGCAGCAAGGCACAGCTCCTGGCGGTAATTACGTTCGCTGCTGTTCTGCTGATGGCAGTGCTGCCCGACCAGCAGCGGTTGGGTGGGTAGGCGTCCTTCAGCAGGAAACGGTGGCGGGCTCCACGCCAGATCGGTATCGGTTACCTTGGACATACTTTTGGCTCCTTCATCCTTAAAGGCTCTTTTATCGGGTAGGCCGGGCTGCCGTAGGTGTAGCAGCTGGTGGTCACCTTTACCTCATCGCAGGGCAGAAAATGCACCGTGATTCCGCAGGTGTCCTGACCGTTGTAATCGGGGAGCGGCACGGTTTTGCTGTGCTGGCGATTTTGTGCGCTCATCTTTTTTTCCCAAGCGAGATACTTTTCATAGTTAGCAAACCCCGGGAAACCTTCCGTAGACGCCTCCCCACTTTCCCAATCAATACGTACTGTCATCCCCGGCTTCCACTGAGCCGGGACGCTGTAGCAGCAGCCGCCGCCACCGCCCTGATACGGGCCAATAATATCGATGCCCGACTGGCCGTTGACGCTAAAATTATTGACCGCCCAGTGGGTGTGGTTGATGGCGTCAATGGTGCCGCCGCCACGGGCCTGAGCGACGGGCTGCGAGCAGCCGCTTAACAGCAGTAGTCCCGCCAGCAGCGGGCTTATTAACGTGAGTTTCATCTGACTTTCCTTTTGTTTTGGCTTCCGGTGTTACTGCCTGAAATCATTTAACCCTGCCCACCTGCGATGAACATGGCTAAATCATTTTTTTACTCTCCCTGTTGAAAATAAGAATGACTGAATACTCCGGCGGTATATTTAATGATGATTTAATCCGACAGGCATCGGGAATAAGGTTATTGCCGGTGCCGTCAAAAAACAGACAGATATGTACGTTTAAAAGCAAGTGGCGGATTCCACGCCAGATCGGTGTCGGTTACTTCGGACATACTTTCGGCTCCTTCATCCTGAGGGGCTCTTTAATCGGGTAGTTGGCATTTTTGGGCGACCAGCAGCTGGTTGTCACCTTCACTTCATCGCAGGGCAGAAAATGCACCGTGATTCCGCAGGTGTCCTGACCGTTATAGTCGGGGAGAGGCACGGTTTTGCTGTGCTGGCGTTTTTGAGCATCAATGTTTTTTATCCAAGCATTGTATTTAGCTCTGTCTGCAAATCCGGGAAAACCTGCCGATGAGCCCTGCCCCGTTTCCCAGTCAATACGCACCATCATCCCCGGCTTCCACCGCGCGGGGGAGCTGTAACAGCAGCCCCCTCCTCCCCCTTGATATGGGCCTATCCCATCTATTCCCGACTGGCCGTTGACGCTAAAGTTATTGACCGCCCAGTGGGTGTGGTTGATGGCGTCAATGGTGCCACCGCCGCCGCCACGGGCCTGAGCGACGGGCTGCGAGCAGCCGCTTAACAGCAGTAGTCCCGCCAGCAGCGGGCTTAATAACGTGAGTTTCATCTGACTTTCCTTTTGTTTTGGATTCCGGTGTTACTGCCTGAAATCATTTAACCCTGCCCACCTGCGATGAACATGGCTAAATCATTTTTTATTCCCCCTGCTCAAAAGAATGACTGAATATTCCGGCGGTATATTTAATGGTGATTTAATTCGATAGATATCGGGATGGAGGTTATTGCCTGCGCCGTTTAAGCCAGGCTGATATGTACGTTTTAAAGCAAAGTGGCGGGCTCCACGCCAGATCGGTATCGGTTACTTCGGACATACTTTCGGCTCCTTCATCCTGAGGGGCTCTTTAATCGGGTAGTTGGCATTTTTGGGCGACCAGCAGCTGGTTGTCACCTTCACTTCATCGCAGGGCAGAAAATGCACCGTGATTCCGCAGGTGTCCTGACCGTTATAGTCGGGGAGAGGCACGGTTTTGCTGTGCTGGCGTTTTTGAGCATCAATGTTTTTTATCCAAGCATTGTATTTAGCTCTGTCTGCAAATCCGGGAAAACCTGCCGATGAGCCCTGCCCCGTTTCCCAGTCAATACGCACCATCATCCCCGGCTTCCACCGCGCGGGGGAGCTGTAACAGCAGCCCCCTCCTCCCCCTTGATATGGGCCTATCCCATCTATTCCCGACTGGCCGTTGACGCTAAAGTTATTGACCGCCCAGTGGGTGTGGTTGATGGCGTCAATGGTGCCACCGCCGCCGCCACGGGCCTGAGCGACGGGCTGCGAGCAGCCGCTTAACAGCAGTAGTCCCGCCAGCAGCGGGCTTAATAACGTGAGTTTCATCTGACTTTCCTTTTGTTTTGGATTCCGGTGTTACTGCCTGAAATCATTTAACCCTGCCCACCTGCGATGAACATGGCTAAATCATTTTTTATTCCCCCTGCTCAAAAGAATGACTGAATATTCCGGCGGTATATTTAATGGTGATTTAATTCGATAGATATCGGGATGGAGGTTATTGCCTGCGCCGTTTAAGCCAGGCTGATATGTACGTTTTAAAGCAAAGTGGCGGGCTCCACGCCAGATCGGTATCGGTTACTTCGGACATACTTTCGGCTCCTTCATCCTGAGGGGCTCTTTAATCGGGTAGTTGGCATTTTTGGGCGACCAGCAGCTGGTTGTCACCTTCACTTCATCGCAGGGCAGAAAATGCACCGTGATTCCGCAGGTGTCCTGACCGTTGTAATCGGGGAGCGGCACGGTTTTGCTGTGCTGGCGATTTTGTGCGCTCATCTTTTTTTCCCAAGCGAGATACTTTTCATAGTTAGCAAACCCCGGGAAACCTTCCGTAGACGCCTCCCCACTTTCCCAATCAATACGTACTGTCATCCCCGGCTTCCACTGAGCAGGTGTGCTGTAGCAGCAGCCCCCGCCGCCACCCTGATACGGCCCGATAATATCGATGCCCGACTGGCCGTTGACGCTAAAGTTATTGACCGCCCAGTGGGTGTGGTTGATCGCCTTTATGGTGCCACCACCGCCGCCACGGGCCTGGGCGACGGGCTGCGAGCAGCCGCTTAACAGCAGTAGTCCCGCCAGCAGCGGGCTTAACAACGTGAGTTTCATCTGACTTTCCTTTTGTTTTGGCTTCCGGTGTTAATGCCTGAAATCATTTAACCCTGCCCACCTGCGATGAACATGGCAAAATCATTTTTTATTCCCCCTGCTCAAAAGAAGAATGACTGAATATTCCGGCGGTATATTTAATGGTGATTTAATTCGATAGATATCGGGATGGAGGTTATTGCCTGCGCCATTTAAGCCAGGCTGATATGCACGTTTAAAAGCATGGTGGCGGGCTCCACGCCAGATCGGTATCGGTTACTTCGGACATACTTTCGGCTCCTTCATCCTGATGGGCTCTTTAATCGGGTAGTTGGCATTTTTTGGCGACCAGCAGCTGGTTGTCACCTTCACTTCATCGCAGGGCAGAAAATGCACCGTGATTCCGCAGGTATCCTGACCGTTATAATCAGGAAGCGGCACGGTTTTGCTGTGCTGTCGTTTTTGAGCATCAATTTCTTTCTTCCAAGCTTTGTATTTAGCTCTGTCTGCAAATCCGGGGAACCCTTTGGACCCCCCAACACCCGTTTCCCAGTCAATACGTACCGTCATTCCCGGCTTCCACTGAGCAGGTGTGCTGTAGCAGCAGCCCCCGCCGCCACCCTGATACGGGCCGATAATATCGATGCCCGACTGGCCGTTGACGCTAAAGTTATTGACCGCCCAGTGGGTGTGGTTGATCGCCTTTATTGTGCCACCACCGCCGCCACGGGCCTGAGCGGCGGGCTGCGAGCAGCCGGATAACAGCAAGAGTCCCGCCAGCAGCGAGCTTAACAACGTGAGTTTCATCTGACTTTCCTTTTGTTTTGGCTTCCGGTGTTACTGTCTGAAATCATTTAACCCTGCCCACCTGCGATGAACATGGCTAAATCATTTTTTTACTCTCCCTGTTGAAAATAAGAATGACTGAATATTCCGGCGGTATATTTAATGGTGATTTAATTCGATAGATATCGGGATGGAGGTTATTGCCTGCGCCATTTAAGCCAGGCTGATATGTACGTTTTAAAGCACGGTGGCGGGCTCCATGCCAGATCGGTATCGGTTACTTCGGACATACTTTCGGCTCCTTCATCCTTAAAGGCTCTTTTATCGGGTAGGCCGGACTGCCGTAGGTGTAGCAGCTGGTGGTCACCTTTACCTCATCGCAGGGCAGAAAATGCACCGTGATTCCGCAGGTGTCCTGACCGTTGTAATCGGGGAGCGGCACAGTTTTGCTGTGCTGGCGAGTTTGGGCACTCATCTTTTTTTCCCAAGACTTATATTTTTTTCTGTCTGCAAAACCAGGAAAGCCATCCATGTCACCTACACCGGTTTCCCAGTCGATACGTACCGTCATTCCCGGCCTCCACTTAGCAGGGGTGCTGTAGCAGCAGCCCCCGCCGCCGCCCTGATACGGCCCGATAATATCGATACCCGACTGGCCGTCGACGCTAAAGTTATTGACCGCCCAGTGGGTGTGGTTGATGGCGTCAATGGTGCCACCGCCGCCGCCACGGGCCTGAGCGACGGGCTGCGAGCAGCCTGATAACAGTAAGAGTCCCGCCAGCAGCGGGCTTAATAACGTGAGTTTCATCTGACTTTCCTTTTGTTTTGGCTTCCGGTTTTACTGCCTGAAATCATTTAACCCTGCCCACCTGCGATGAACATGGCAAAATCATTTTTTATTCCCCATGCTCAAAAGAAGAATGACTGAATATTCCGGAGGTATATTTAATGGTGATTTAATCCGACAGGCATCGGGAATAAGGTTATTGCCGGTGCCGTCAAAAAACAGACTGATACGTACGTTTAAAAGCAAGTGGCGGATTCAACGCCAGATCGGTATCGGTTACCTTGGACATACTTTTGGCTCCTTCATCCTGATGGGCTCTTTAATCGGGTAGGCCGGGCTGCCGTAGGTGTAGCAGCTGGTGGTGACCTTCACTTCATCGCAGGGCAGAAAATGCACCGTGATTCCACAGGTGTCCTGACCGTTGTAATCGGGGAGCGGCACGGTTTTGCTGTGCTGGCGTTTTTGAGCATCAATTTTTTTCTTCCAGACTAAATATTTTTCTTCATCTGCAAAACCGGGAAAACCAGCTGACGAACCTTGCCCCGTTTCCCAGTCAATACGCACCATCATCCCCGGCTTCCACTGAGCCGGGACGCTGTAGCAGCAGCCCCCGCCGCCACCCTGATACGGGCCAATAATATCGATGCCCGACTGGCCGTTGACGCTAAAGTTATTGACCGCCCAGTGGGTGTGGTTGATCGCCTTTATGGTGCCACCACCGCCGCCCTGATATTGCCCCTGAGCACTTTGCTGGCCACATCCAGCCAGCAGCAATATGCCGCACAGCACGCTGGATATTTTCAATCTCATCATGCACGTCCTTGTGTTATTAATCCGCCAGTGAGCGATTATTTATTAGCAATACAGATTGCATCTATTGGGAGAGTCGCAGTATCAAGCACTGCAGAAAAAGGAACATTAAGCCAGGGGATAAACCCCAGTAACCCAG
>Ga0308167_1002727_pt1 | contig 15574 bp, 13 predicted proteins | sample PhyCR1_2_FD_202138 | JGI IMG/M metagenome (GOLD analysis project Ga0308167, IMG submission 202138) | Phyllosphere microbial communities from UC Gill Tract Community Farm, Albany, California, United States - DLSLRC.R1 | ecosystem: Host-associated > Plants > Phyllosphere > Unclassified | place... | reverse complement strand
GAAGGTGAGCGGCACGTCGTGCGACCGGAACCGCAGGGAGCGGCGCGTCCTGCGACGGGAAGACCCCCCGAGCGAGCACAACACGCCACCTGCGCGACGCCGAGCGGGCGGAATCCGCCGCCCGGCACTCGCGAACGTGACAGAAAAGGCCCGCTCGGCACTCGCGCACGAACGGACGAACGGCCGAACGGCCGAACGGCCGAACGGCCGAGCCAGGTTCGCCGAGCAGTCCCCGAGTGAGCACAACACGCCGCCTGCGCGACGACGAGCGGGCGGAATCCGCCGCCCGACGTCCGCGAACGTGACAGAAAAGGCCCGCTCGGCACTCGCGCACGAGCGGCCGGGCGGCACGAGCGGCCGAGCGCGCGGGTCAGGCCAGGGACGGCACGCCGAGCTCGCCCGTCACGTACTGCGCGCGGCCGAAGCCGAACGACCAGTCCTGCGGCCCGTTCTCGACGTAGCCGATGAACACGTCCTCACTCGCGACCCCGACACCGGCGAGGGCGTCATGGATCGCCGCGTAGAGCGCCGTCTTCGCCTCGTCCGACCGGCCCCGCTGCGTGAAGACCTGGATGACGAGCACACCCTCGGTGCGCTCGAACCCGAGTCCGGCGTCCTCGGCGATGATCTGCGTCGCGGGGTGTTCGGTGATGACCTGGAAGCGGTCACGCACGGGGATCCCGTACACGTCGACGATCGCGGTGTGGATCGCGTCGGCGATGGCGCGGACCTGCTCCGGAGTGCGCCCGGTGGCGAGGTCGATACGGACGAGCGGCATGGTGCCTCCTGCTTGTTCGAACTTTGTCAGGACATACTAACAAGCCGCCAAGCGAAAGTCACCACACGACGGACGGGAGGCGCGGTGCCCGCCCACACCGCGCCTCCCGTCCCGCCCCGTGCCGGGTCCGTCTAGATCACGGGAGTCGCCGCCGCGTAGGTGAGTGCGCCGTCGACGTGCGCGACGTCGTGCCACGCGCCGTCGACGAGCGATGCTTCGGCCGCCTCGACGATCGACGCCGTCGCCAGCCCGTCGGCGACCGACGGTGCGAGTTGTTCACCGCGACGGACACTCGCGATGAACTGCGCCGCCTCGATCGTCTTGAGGTCGTCGTAGCCCATGGCCGTCCCGGCACCCGGCTGGAACCGAGCGAACTCGCCGTCACCGGGTGCGACGTGGTGCGTCGTGTAGCCGTCCACCTCTTGCCCGTCCAGGTACACCTCGAGCTCGTTCAGCCGCTGGAAGTCCCACCGGACGGAGCCCTTCGTGCCGTAGACCTCCAGGGAGTACTCGGCGTGCGGGCCGCGCATGACCCGGCTCGAGTCCATCGCGCCGACCGCGCCGTCTTCGAACCGGAAGAGGAGCGCGGCGTAGTCCTCGTTCTCGACCGGGCGGAGCTCGCCGGTCGCGGCGGCACTGCGGTCGACGATGCCGGCTGCGGGCACCGGGCGCGACTCGATGAAGGTCTCGGCGAGGGCGCTCACGCTCGCGATCCGCCCGACGACGTACTGGGCCAGGTCGAGCCCGTGCGACAGCAGGTCACCGAGCACCCCCGAACCCGCACGCTCCCGCTCGAACCGCCAGGTCAGGGGTGCCGCAGGATCCGACGAGTAGTCGGCGAGCAGGCTCCCCCGCACGTTCGTGATCCGGCCGAGCCGACCGCTGCGGACCAGCTCGCGAGCCCGTTCGATCGCCGGGGCATGTCGGTAGTTGAAGCCCACGCTGGTGATGAGCCCGGCGGCCCGTACGGCGTCGTGGATCTGCCGGGAGTCGCTCGCGTACCGCCCCATCGGCTTCTCGATCCAGAACGGCTTGCCGGCCCGGGCGGCCGCCACGGCCATCTCGCGGTGCAGGAAGTTCGGCGAGCAGATCGAGACGACGTCGACGGTCGGGTCCTCGAGCACCTCGTGGTAGTCGGCGACGGCCCGCTCGTACCCGAGACGGGTGACGGCCTGGTCGCGAGCAGCCTCGATCGGGTCCGCGGCGACGACGAGCCGGGGACGGACGCCGAGCTCGGGGAAGTGGTCGGGCAGGGCGCGGTAGGCGCGGGAGTGCAGCCGCCCCATCCATCCGACCGAGATGAGGCCGACGCCGATGCTGTCGAGGGTCACTGCGGACACGGGAACTCCTTCGTTCGCGCGGGTTGGAGCGCGCCAACGATCCTAGCGGAGTCAGCCGCGTTTGTCAGTACATGGGCAGGCACGTACCGCGTGCCGTGTGCCGTGTGCCGTGTGCCGTGTGCCGATCGGCGAGCACGCACATCGAACATTCGCGCTGAGCGACACCTCACGCGGGCAGTTGCCCGTGAGGTGTCGCGCAGCGCGAAATCTCGCGGCGCGCCGGCGGCAGCGCCGCCGCCGCGTCAGACCGCGGGAACGATGATGTCCCGCACGAGCGCGTCGAGCTTGGCGTCCGCGTCGAGGAACTGCCGCAGCGTCGTCACCGTCGCGCCGAACCGGTCGAACTCGTCGATCGTCATGCCGTCGACGTCGTACCCGCGCGCGAACTCCGGCGTCGCGGCACGCAGCGCCTCGATCACGTGCGCCGGGACCTCGTCGTCGATCGCGTCCGGCCGGAACGGGAACGCGTTGTCGTTGATGTCCTTCGACCACTGGAACGGCGGCGACACCACGAGGTCCCCGCCCTGGAACTCGGACCACTGCAGGGCGTTCCGGAAGGCCGCGACGAGCACCCGCGACCGGAACCCACGCTCGCGGAAGATCCGGTACGCGTTCTTCACGGCGGCGACGCCCGCCCACTCGAGGATCCCCGGGTCGACCATGACGTGGTCGCGCTTGACGACCGTCTTGAGCCAGTCGTCGAAGCGCCCGGCCATGAGCGTCACGACGTGCCCGAACTCCTGCTCCGGCAGGCCCTCGGCGGCACGGCGGTCCAGCGCCCGTTCGATGGCCTCGCCGACGGCGACGACCTGCGGCACGGTGAACGACACCGTCGCGTTGATCGAGACACCGCGGTAGGCGGCCTCCTCGATGGCGGCGATGCCGACCTTGGTCGCGGGGATCTTCACGATGATGTTCGGCGCGAGCTCCGAGAACCGCACCGCCTGCTCGACCAGCGCATCGCGGTCGCGGTGGAAGCGCGGGTCGGTCTGCATCGACAGGCGGCCGTTGCGTCCACCCGACGCCTCGAATGCCGGCAGGAGCTGCTCGGCGGCGGCGATCGAGAGCTCCTCGACGGCCTTCCAGCCGATCCAGGACTCCCCCGCCGTCGGGTGCTCGGCCGCGATCTCCCGGATGCGCGGCTCCCACGTCTCGGGGTCCTGCTTGATGCAGGTGTACGCGATCACCGGGTTGCAGGTGGCGCCGACGGCTCCGTACTCGTTGATGGCGGTGGCCAGCTCGCGCGGGTCCGCCGAGTCGTTCCACAGCGCGGTCACGGTCTGTTCCGCGGCCTGCAGGGTGACGGGGCGGGTGTCGACGCCGGTGGACGCCGGGGTCTCCAGCGTGGTCGTCATGGTCTCTCCGATCTGTCGGACTGGAGGCACGGTGCGGGTCTGCGCGCCGTGCCGCTCTTCACTCGTGGTGCGGTGGAAGTGCACCGGGCCGGTGCTGACGCACCGGCCCGGTCGGGACTACTGCTGGCCGAGGCCCTTCGTGATCTCGGCCAGTTGGAAGCGCGAGACCGCGTCGGCGTTCTCGTCCTCGGCGAAGACGCTCGAGACCGCGACGGTGTCCTCGCGGGCGCTGAAACCGACGCGGTCCAGGGCGGCCCAGAACGCGTCGAAGTCGACGTCGGCCTGCCCGATGGGCAGGTGCTGGTGCACGCGTGCCGTGTTCCCCGGCGGGTTCGAGATGTAGCGCAGGCCGTGCGACCGCTTGTGGTCGTAGGCGTCCGCGACGTGGATGAGCTGCAGGGATTCACCGGCGGCGTCGATGATCTCGTCCATGTTGCCGCCGTAGTGGAAGGTGTGGCAGGCGACGTAGACGAACCCGACGTGCTTCGAGTTGAGCCCGCGGATGACCCGGAGCGCCTCGAGGCCGTCCTCGACGAAGTCGTCGGGGTGCGGGTCGATGAGGACGCGGAGGTCCGACGCCTCGATGATCGGCAGGAGTTCCTCCATGGCCCAGTAGAACTGGTCCTCGGACTCCTCGGCGCGCTCGGGGCGGCCGGAGAACTCGGTGTTGATCGTGTCCACGCCGAGACGCTTGGTGATCTCGATGACGCGCTTCCACTTCTTCACCGCGGCTTCGCGGGTCTCCCGGTCGGGCCCCGACCAGCGCAGGACCGGCAGCACCGAGGCGACCTGGACGCCGGCGTCCTTCGCCGCCGCAGCGAACGCGTCGACGAGCTCGTCGTCGGCCTTCGGGTGCGTGTAGAAGGGGATGAAGTCCTTGTGCGGCGTCAGCTGCAGGTACTCGTACCCGAGCTCGGCGACCTTCCGTGGGAACTCCAGCAGCGACAGGTCGTGGTGGAACGGCGTGGGGTCGAGTGCGATCTTCGGCACGACTACGCTCCCGCGAGCTCGTCGGCGGCCGTGATGTCGTAGAACGCGGGCTTCTCGACCGCGTACTCGACGGTCTCGTTCCCGCCGGACTGCTGGGCGCGCACGGCGACCTCGGCGACGACCGAGGCCGTGTACCCGTCCCAGGCGCTCGGACCGTCGATCCCGCCGAGTCGGGCGGCGTCGACCCACCGCTGGACCTCCTCGTCGTAGGCGGCGCCGAAGCGCTCCTTGAACGACGGGGTGACGCCCTGGCCGGAGACGCCGGCGGACACGATGGTCTGCGAGGTCTCGCGACCGATGTACGCGACACCCGACTCGAACACGGCGTCGGTCGTGACCTGGTACCCGAACTGCGCGTTCACGTTGATCTCGACGATCGCCATGGTGCCCGACTCGGTCGTGAACAGCACGAACTGCGGTTCCGGCAGGTCCGCCGGCGCGAGGGAGTTCTTCCGCGGCTTCTTGACCTCGACGTTCGTGATGGCCTCACCCGTCAGGAACGGGATGATGTCGATCTCGTGGATCACCGAGTCGTGGATGAGCATCGACTCGCTGAAGTTCGGCGGCGTGGTGGGGTTGCGGTGCGCATGGTGCAGCGCGAGCAGTGCGCCGTTCGCGCCGGACTCGCGCAGCGCCTTGAGCTCCTTGTACCCGGCGTCGAACCGGCGCATGAAGCCGACCTGGATCTTCGGGCGGTCGGCCTTCTCCTGCTCGAGCTCGACGATGCGCAGGCTGTCCTCGGCGCTCGTGGTGAGCGGCTTCTCGCAGAGCACGGTGAGCCCGCGCTCGAGGGCCGTCACCAGGATCGGCTCGTGCAGGAAGCCCGGGGTGGCGATGATGACGCCGTCGATCTCGGTCTGCTCGAGGGCCTCGTCGAAGGACGCCGCGGTGATCGCGCCCGGGGCGAGGGCGGCGGCCGCCTGTGCGCGGGCCTCGTCGGGCTCGACGACCGCGACGACGTCGGCGTTCGAGATCTTGGCGGTGATGCGACGGACGTGGTCGGCGCCCATCATGCCGGCGCCGACGACGGCGACGCGGAGGTTCGTGGTGCTGCTCATGGTGCGTTTCCTTTGCGTGGTGGACGGCGCGGCTACGAGACGCGTGCGGCCGAGGTCGAACCGAAGATGTGCTTGAAGGTGCGGTCCGCGATGGGGCCGGGAGCGTCGACGGAGCAGCCGTACATGTCCTGCTCGACGATGCCGAAGATGTCCGGGTTGATCGCGGCGACGGCCTCGATGATCGGTGCGAGGTCGGGCGTGCCGAACGGCGGCTCGACCATGATCCCCTGCGCCACCGCGGTGGCGAACGGCACGTCGTTCTTCAGCACGTCGAACAGCAGGTCGGTGTTCACCTGCTTGAGGTGCAGGTAGCCGACGCGCTCCGGGTGCTCGGCGATGAGCTTGAGGTTGTCGCCGCCGTAGTAGGCGAAGTGCCCGGTGTCGAGGCACAGGTTCGTGTACTCGGGGTTCGTCACCTCGAGGAACCGCACGGTCTCCTTGTAGGTGCCGACGTGGCTGTCCGCGTGCGTGTGGAACTGCTGGTGGACGCCGAACTCCTCGAGCAGCGCCTTGCCGAGCTGGTCGTGGCCCTTGCCGAGTCGGTCCCACTGCTCGTCGGTCAGCGTGCGGGGCTCGAGGACCTCCTCGGTCGCGTCGGAACGCCACAGGTCGGGGATCGTCACGAGGTGCTCCGCGCCGAGCTTCGACGCCAGGCCCGCCACCGCGACCGCCTGGTCCCAGGCGCGCTGGAACTGGTCGTCGCCCTTGTGGAACCCGGTGAACACGGTGCCGGCGGACAGCTTGAGCCCGCGGGACTCGAGCTCGTCCGACAGCTGGTTCGGGTCGGTGGGCAGGTAGCCGTAGGGTCCGAGCTCGATCCACTCGTAGCCGGCGGCGACGACCTCGTCGAGGAAGCGCTGCCACGGCACCTGCTTCGGGTCGTCCGGGAACCAGACGCCCCAGGAGTCGGGCGCGGTGCCGATGCGGATCTGGGCGGTCGAGGAGTCCTGTGCGGGGGCCCCGGTCGGGGTGGCGGTGTCGGTCATGACGTCGCTGTCGCTTTCTGGGTGTGGTGGACGGTTCGGATCAGCCGAGCAGGGGTCGCTGCGACGCGACCTGCTGCTCGTACTCGGCTCGGGCCTGCTGGGTGCTCTCGAGCGTGGAGGTCTGCGCGACCGGCACGTCCCACCAGCCGTCGCCCTCGGGGGCGTAGACGAGCGGGTCCGAGTTGATGTGCACGAGGGTGGTGTGGTCGTTCGCCTTCGCCTGGCGCACCGCGGCCTTGAGGTCCTCGATCGCGTTCGGGCCGGGCTCGACCTCGATGACGTCGACGCCGTAGGAACGGGCGTTCGCAGCGAGGTCGACGGGCAGCGGGTCGCCGTTCTCGAACGACTGCGTCTCGTCCAGGTAGCGGTACTTGGTGCCGTAGCGCTCGGACCCGACCGTCTCCGACAGGTGCCCGATCGACGCGTAGCCGTGGTTCTGGATGAGGACGACGATGATCTTGATGCCCTCGGCCACCGCCGTGACCAGCTCCGTGTGGAGCATGAGGTACGAGCCGTCGCCGACCATGACGATCGCGTCGCGGTCGGGGGCGCCGCGGCGGACACCGATGCCACCGGCGATCTCGTAGCCCATGCACGAGAACGCGTACTCGACGTGGTAGCCGAGCGCGTCCCGCACGCGCCAGAGCTTGTGCAGGTCCCCGGGCAGCGAGCCCGCGGCCTGGATGACGACGTCGCGGGGGTCGGAGACCTCCTGCACCGCGCCGATGATCTCCGGCTGGCCCGGCAGGTCGAGCCCGGAGGGCGCGAACGCGGCGTCGACCGTCGCGTCCCACTCCCGCTTGCGGTCCGCGATCTCGGCGGCGTACCCGGCGTCCACCGAGAACGACGCGAGCTGCTCCGACAGGGCGACCAGGGCCTCCCGGGCGTCCGCGATGAGCGGCAGCTGCGAGCCGTGCTTGTAGGCGTCGAACGCGGCGACGTTGACGTTGACGAAGGCGACGTCCGGGTTCTGGAACGCGGTGCGCGACGCCGTCGTGAAGTCGCTGTACCGCGTGCCGATCCCGATCACCAGGTCGGCCTGGGCCGCGATCGCGTTCGCCGCGGCGGTGCCGGTCGCGCCGATCCCACCGAGGTACTGCGGGTGGTCCCAGACGAGCGAGCCGCCACCGGCCTGCGAGGTGCCGACGGGGATGCCGGTGGCCTCCACGAAGGCGCGGAGCTCGTCCTCGGCGCCCGAGTACAGCACGCCGCCACCGGCCACGATGACCGGACGCTCCGCAGCACGGATCGCCTCGACCGCCCGCGCGAGCGGCCCGTGCTCGGGCAGCGGGCGGCGGATGTGCCACTCGCGCGGCTGCAGGAACGCGACGGGGACGTCGAACTCCTCGGCCTGCACGTCCTCCGGCAGGGCGATCGTGACGGCGCCGGTCTCGGCCGGGTCGGTGAGCACGCGCATCGCGGCGAGGGCGATCGAGAACAGCTGTTCCGGTCGCTCCACGCGGTCGAAGTAGCGCGACAGCGGACGGAACGCGTCGGTCACCTGCAGCGACGTGTCGTGCGGGAGCTCGATCTGCTGCAGCACCGGGTCGGTGGTGCGGGTCGCGAAGGTGTCCGACGGCAGCAGGAGCGCGGGCAGCCGGTTCGTCGTCGCCAGGGCGGCGGCCGTGAGCATGTTCGCGGCGCCCGGGCCGACCGACGCCGTCGACGCGAACGTGGCGCGGCGACGGTGCATGCGGGCGAAGCCGACGGCCTCGTGCACCATGGCCTGCTCGTTGCGGGCCTGGTGGTACGGCAGCAGGCCGGGCTGCTCGACGTGGAGCTGCTTGATCGCCTGGCCGACGCCCGCGACGTTGCCGTGCCCGAAGATGCCGAAGATGCCCGGGATCGTGCGTTCGCGGACGTCGCCGTCGACGGTCCACTGGTTGGCGAGGAACTCGACGAGTGCCTGGCCGACGGTCATGCGGCGCGTGGTGGTGGTCACGCGTTCTCCTTCTGCTCGGACGCCCGGTAGGGCAGTCGCGGGTCGAGCTGCTCGCTCGCCCATGCTGAACGGACCCAGCCGTGCGCGGGGTCGTCGGTGATGTTCCAGACGCGCTCCGGGTCGGGCCCGGCCATCACGTTGAGGTAGTACATGTCGTAGCCGGGCGCGGCGACCGCGGGGCCGTGCCACCCGTGCGGGACGAGCGCGACGTCGCCGGTGCGGACCTCACGGAACTCGTCGATCGGGCGGTCGTCCGACGCGTACGTGCGGTGCAGCGCGAACGGGTCGGCCGACTCCGGGGCGATCCCCTCGAGCCCGCGGGACACCGCGGCCTCGTAGTAGTAGATCTCCTCGAGGTTCGACTCCTCGCCCGGCACGTTCGTGTCGTGCTTGTGCGGCGGGTACGACGACCAGTTCCCGGCCGGCGTGATCACCTCACACACGATGAACTTGACGGCGTCGAGCGCGGCCGGGGTGCCGAAGTTGTGCACCTGCCGGCTGGACTGCCCGGCGCCACGGAGCTCCACGGGGACGTCCTGCCGGGCGATGTACGTCGTCGGCTTGACCGTCTCGGTGGGCGCCTCGGCGACCGCGACCCGTCCCGACCCGGTGATCCGCGCCTCCGATCCGGAGCCCAGGTAGAGGACGTCGGTGGGGCCCTCGAAGACCCCGCTCCGTCCCTCCAGTGACTGCGAGCCGGTGCCGGCGGCACCGTCGTAGGAGACCTGGAAGGACCCGGCGAGCGGGACGACGATGCGTTCGACGGCGGCGGCCGGGAGGCGCAACTCGCCTCCGTCGGTCAGCTCGCCCGTCCGGATGCCGGTGTGCGCCCACCCGTCGACACGTCCGTCGACGACGTCCGTCCAGCCGTCCTCCGGACGGCTCCCCTTCGGGTTGAACCAGTGCTGCTGCGTCATTGCTGCTCTCGTGTCCGCGTCGTGTCGGTGGGTCAGTCGTTCGACGGGAAGCCGAGGTTGATGCCACCGTGCGACGGGTCGAGCCACCGGCTGGTGATCGCCTTCTGGCGGGTGAAGAAGCTCACCCCGTCGGCGCCGTACGCCTTGTGGTCACCGAACAGGGACTGCTTCCAGCCGCCGAACGAGTAGTAGGCCACCGGCACCGGGATCGGCACGTTGATGCCGATCATGCCGACCTGCACGTCGCGCTGGAAGCGACGGGCGGCGCCGCCGTCGTTGGTGAAGATGGCGGTGCCGTTGCCGAAGGCACCGCTGTTGATGAGTTCCAGGCCCTCGTCGTAGGACTGGACGCGGACGACCGACAGCACCGGGCCGAAGATCTCCTCGGTGTAGACGCGGCTCGTCGTGGGCACCTGGTCGATGAGGGTCGGGCCCAGCCAGAAGCCGTTCTCGTCACCGTCGGGTCGGACGGTGCGGCCGTCCACCACAACCACCGCACCGTCCTGCTCTGCGACCTCGATGTACGAGGCGACCTTGTCGCGGTGCTGCTTCGTGACGAGCGGACCCATGTCGCAGCCGCGACGCCCGTCACCGATGCGCAGCGTCGCCGCACGGGTCTTGATCTTCTCGATGAGCTCGTCCGCCACCGGCTCGACGGCGACGACGACCGAGATCGCCATGCAGCGCTCGCCGGCGGAACCGAAGCCCGCGTTGATCGCGTTGTCCGCGACGAGGTCCAGGTCGGCGTCCGGCAGGACGAGCATGTGGTTCTTCGCGCCGCCGAGGGCCTGCACGCGCTTGCCGTGCCTCGTGCCGGTCTCGTAGACGTACTGGGCGATCGGGGTCGAGCCGACGAACGAGATCGACTCGACGTCCGGGCTGGTGAGGAGCCCGTCGACGCTGAGCTTGTCGCCGTTGAGGACGTTGAAGACGCCGTCGGGGAGCCCGGCCTCCTTGAACTTCGACGCGAGCCAGATGGCCGCCGACGGGTCCTTCTCGCTCGGCTTCAGGACGACCGTGTTGCCGGCGGCGATCGCGATCGGCAGGAACCACAGCGGCACCATGGCGGGGAAGTTGAACGGCGAGATGATGCCCACGACACCGAGCGGCTGGCGGATCGAGTACACGTCGATCCCGGTCGACACCTGGTCGCTGAACTCACCCTTGAGCAGGCTCGGGATGTTCGTGGCGAGCTCGACGACCTCCTGCCCACGGGCGATCTCGCCCAGGGCGTCGTCGATGACCTTGCCGTGCTCCGACGTGATGATCTCGGCGAGCTCGGCCTTGTCACGGTTGAGGATCTCGCGGAACGAGAACAGGATCGCCTGACGCTTCGCGAGCGACAGGTTCGCCCACTTCGGGAACGCCGCCTTCGCGCTGGCGATCGCCGCTTGGATCTCGTCCTCGTTCGCCAGGGCGACCTGCTTCGTCGCCACGCCGAGCGCCGGGTCGTACACGGGGGCGGTCGTGCCGGACGCCGACTCGATGTGGGTGCCGTCGATCCAGTGACCGATGGTGGTGGTCGTGGTCTCTTCCGCGGTGGTCATGGTGCTTCCTTCGGTGTGGTGGAGGTGTTCGCTCGTCGGTGCCCTGGGATGTCAGGCGGTGACGGGCTTCTTGCTGTTCGTGTGGACCAGGCCGGCGGCCACGTCCACGGCCGCCGCGACGTCGCCGTCCTGCGGGTAGAGCAGGGTGCGACCGACGACCAGGCCGCGCACGCCGGGCAGGGCGAGCGCGTCGGCCCACTTGGCGTAGGTCTCGAGCGGCTTGCTCGACGGGTCGCCGCCGAGGAGGAGCGTCGGCAGCGTGGTCGCCGCCATGACCCGCTCCATCTCGTCGACGACCGGGATCTTCAGCCAGCTGTAGGCGCTGGACTCGCCGAGGCCGGCGGCGATCGCCATCGACGTGATGACGGCGTCGGCGCTGAGGTCGTTGACGATCCGGTCGTTCTTCCACTCGGACATGAACGGCTCGAGCATGATCGGCAGCTGCTGCTCGGCGGCTTCGGTCACGGCGCGGGCGGTGGCCTCGAGGGTGGGCGCGGTGCCGGGGTCGGCGAGGTTGACGCGGACCAGGAGCTTCGCGAAGTCCAGCCCGGCGTCCTTGATCGACCTGGCGGAGTACGCCGTGTAGCGGTCGTCCATCTCGAAGGTCGCGCCACGGAGTCCACCGCGGTTCATCGAGCCGACGACGACCTTGCCGTCGAGGGCTCCGAGGAGCGCGAGGTCCTCGAGGATGTCCGGCGTCCCGAGCACGCCGTCGACGCCGGGGCGGCCCAGCGCGACGACCAGGCGCTCGAGCAGGTCGTAGCGATCCGCCATGGCCGACTCGTCGTCGCGGACGGCGAGGGCGCCACGGGCGGGGTGGTCGGCGGCGACGATGAAGAGCTTCCCGTCGTCGGCGAGCAGGTCGCGCTTCCGGCGGGTGTCCAGCGTCTGCTTGACGAGGCCGGGCTGCGCGGCGCGCACGTCGCGGAGGCGCTGGAAGTCAGCGGCGCTGATCTCAGGCATGGACGGTCTCCTCGTGGTTGGTGCCCTCGGCCGGGTTCGACTGGATGAACGCGTCGATCTCGTCGCTCGTCGGCATCGCGGTCGAGCACTCGAAGCGGGTGGCGACGATGGCGCCGGCGGCGTTCGCGAAGGCGAGGATGCGCTCGAGTCCCCAGCCCTGCAGCAGGCCGTGCGTGAGCGCTCCGCCGAAGCCGTCACCCGAGCCGAGGCCGTTGACGACGTCGATCGTGTGCGGCCGGTACTCGACGAACTCGTCGCGGGTCTTCGCGAGGACGCCCTTCGGCCCCTGCTTGACGATGGCGATCTCGACGCCGCGCTCGAGCAGGGCGTCGGCGGCGCGCACCGGGTCGGTCTCGCCGACGGCGACCTCGCACTCCTCGCGGTTGCCGACGGCGACGGTCGCGTGCTCGAGGGCGACGGCGACCTCGCGCGTCGCGGCTTCGGGCGACGACCAGAACATCGACCGGTAGTCCAGGTCGAGCACGGTGTGGAGCTTCGAGCTGCTCGTCGACGCGCTCCGTGCCTCGAACGCGGTGTGGTGGGCCTGGCGGCTGGGTTCCTCGCTGAGACCCGTGACCGTCGTCCAGAAGATCTTCGCCCGCTCGATCTCGTGCAGCGGCAGCGACTTCGCGGTGATCATGAGGTCCGGGGCCTTCGGCGCCCGGTAGAAGTACAGCGGGAAGTCGTCCGGCGGGAAGATCTCGCAGAACGCGACCGGGGTGTTCAGCCCGTCGACCGTCTCGACGAAGTCGTTGGCGACGCCGAACTCCGGCAGGGTGCGGCTGATGTAGCGACCGAAGGGGTCGTTGCCCGTGCGGGTGATGACCGCGGCGTCGGCGCCGTGCCGGGCGGCGGCGATGGCGACGTTCGTCGCGCTGCCGCCGACGGACTTGGAGAAGGACGTCACGTCCTCCAGCGGCCCGGTCTGCTGCGGGTAGATGTCGACGCTCACGCGACCCATGGTGATCACGTCGTATGCGTGGGGAGCTTCGTTCGTCATGCGACGGGCTGGACCTTCCGTGCGGCTTCATCGGCGGACGATCACGACTGTACACCTTCCTTGGCCTAATGTCATGACAAAGTTGCGACCGGCTTGCGCTCGCCCCCGGCCCCGCCCGGGAGGCGCGGTGTCGGTGGGTCCTGCCAGGGTCACGACATGCAGATCCTCGCCCTGGTCATCGGTCTGGTCATCGGCGTCGCCGCGGGTGCCGTCGTCGCGTGGCTGCTCGCCCGAGCCCGCGCCGGCGTCGACGCCGCCGCGGCACGAGCCACCGCCGAGGCCCTGCGTTCCCAGCTCGACACAGCGCGCGCCGACGCCGAGGAGCGCCTCGACGCGCAGGACGCGCAGTACCGCCGCCAGGTGGAGTCGCTCGAACGCCGTGCTGCCGAGCTCGAGCACCTCGTGCAGCGGATGCACGGGGCCGACGCCGCCCGGACCCAGGGCGAGTCCAAGGTCCTGACCGCCCTGGGCCCGGTCGCGCAGACCCTCGACGCCATGCGCACGAAGATCGCCGAGCTCGAGCAGTCCCGGAGCGAGCAGTACGGGGCCCTCTCCGCCCAGCTCCGCTCCGCCGCCGAGTCCGAGGAACGCCTCCGCGCGACGGCCGACACGCTCGCGAGCGCGCTGTCGTCGAACAGCACGCGCGGGGTGTGGGGCGAGACACAGCTCCGGAACGTCGTCGAGGCCGCGGGACTCCTCGAGCGCGTCGACTTCGACGTGCAGTCCTCGGTGACGACCTCGGCCGGCGCCGCTCGGCCCGACATGGTGGTGCACCTGCCCGGCGGCAAGACGATCGCGGTCGACGCGAAGGTGCCGTTCAGTGCCTACCTGCAGGCCGCGGAGATCCCCCCGACCGCCACCGGAGCCGAGGGCGCGCGTCGCGCACAGCTGATCGCGCAGCACGTCAAGGCGTTGCGGGCACACGTCGACGCCCTCGCCGCCCGCGAGTACTGGTCCGGCTACGACGCCTCGCCGGAACTGACGGTGGCCTTCATCCCGTCCGAGTCACTCGTGTCGAGCGCGCTGGCGGCGGATCCGGGACTGCTCGACCACGCGTTCCGGAAGCGCATCGCCCTGGCGTCACCCGTGACGCTGTGGTCCGTACTCAAGACGGTCGCGTTCTCGTGGCAACAAGAGGTCGTCACCGCCGAGGCACGTGAGCTCCACCGGGTGTCGCGCGAGCTGTACGGCCGTCTCGCGACGCTCGGCGGGCACGTCGACAAGCTCGGCCGGGCGATCCGCGGCTCCGTCGTGGACTACAACCGGTTCGTGGGGTCGCTCGAGCGGCAGGTGCTGCCGAGCGCCCGCCGGCTGTCGCTGCTCGACGAGTCGAAGGTGATCGCGGACCCGACGACGATCGACGACGAGCCGCGGTTGCTCACGGCACCCGAGCTCGTCGGCGCCCTCGACGAGGACTGAGCCGCCGGCCGCCGCCGGCCGCGTCAGCGGGTCAGAACCACTTCTCGGCGCGGTGGTCCGCCTGGATGCGGCGGATCGTGTTCGAGCGCGACCGCAGCACGATCGAGTCCGTGTGGATCACCCCACGCTCCCGACGCACCCCGTCCACGAGCACACCGTCGGTGACGCCGGTCGCGACGAAGAACGTGTTGTCACCCGTCACCAGGTCGTCCTGGTCCAACACCTTGTCCAGGTCGTGCCCGGCGTCCAGGGCACGCGCACGCTCCTCGTCGTCCTTCGGCTGGAGCTTGCCGAGGATCACACCACCCAACGCCTTGATCGCACACGCCGTGATGATCCCCTCCGGCGTCCCGCCGACACCGACGCACATGTCGATCTTCGACCCCGGCAGCGCCGCCGAGATCCCGCCGGCGACATCACCGTCGAGCAGCAACCGCGTCCCCGCACCCGTGGCGCGGATCGCCCGGATGAGCTCGTCGTGGCGCGGACGGTCCAGGACCGCGATCTGCATGTCCTCGATGTCCTTGCCCTTCGCCGCCGCCAACGCGCGGATGTTCTCCCCGATCGGCTTCTCCAGGTCCAGCACGCCCCGCCCCTCCGGGCCCGCGGCGATCTTGTTCATGTAGAACACCGCGGACGGGTCGTACATCGACCCACGGTCCGACACCGCCATCACCGAGATCGCGTTCTGCCGGCCGGCGGCGGTGAGCGAGGTGCCGTCGATCGGGTCGACCGCGATGTCGCACGCGGGACCGTGCCCGTTGCCGACGTGCTCACCGTTGTAGAGCATCGGGGCGTTGTCCTTCTCGCCCTCACCGATCACCACGACACCGTCGAAGTTCACCGTGCCGAGGAACTTGCGCATCGCGTCCACCGCGGCACCGTCGGCCAGGTTCTTCTCCCCACGGCCAACCCACGGCTGCGCACGGATCGCCGCCGCCTCGGTCGCACGCACGAGCTCGAGCGCCAGGTTGCGATCAGGCTGGAGGAACAGGGAACCGGTCTCAGTCGTGGGAGTCACGACCCGAGCCTACCGAGCAGCGACCGCGAGCCCCCGCGGGGTGCACGCATGTGCAGACCACCGACGGCGGGACGCCGACGCCCGCCGACGCCCGCCGGCGCGCACCGAAGCCACCCGCGCGCGCCGAGGGAGCCGTGCGCCCGTCCGCGTAACCCGCACCGCGCCTCCAGTGCCAGTGGCTAGGCTCGGCCGGGACACCACCACGTCGAAGGAGATCGCAGTGCCCATCGCAACGCCGGAACAGTACGCCGAGATGCT
>Ga0308167_1002724_pt1 | contig 15609 bp, 19 predicted proteins | sample PhyCR1_2_FD_202138 | JGI IMG/M metagenome (GOLD analysis project Ga0308167, IMG submission 202138) | Phyllosphere microbial communities from UC Gill Tract Community Farm, Albany, California, United States - DLSLRC.R1 | ecosystem: Host-associated > Plants > Phyllosphere > Unclassified | place... | reverse complement strand
TTGCGGTATCCCTGCTGGCGCTGGCCAGCAGCCAATTGATGGCTGCCGAGTGCAAAACCACCGTTGATTCCACGGATCAGATGTCCTTCAACACCAAGGAAATCGTGATCGACAAGAGCTGCAAGACCTTTACCGTCGAACTGACCCATTCCGGCAGCCTGCCGAAGAACGTCATGGGTCATAACCTGGTGATCAGTAAAGAAGCTGACATGCAGCCAATCGCTACCGACGGCCTGGCAGCCGGTATCGACAAAAACTACCTGAAGGACGGCGACGCCCGCATCATCGCCCACACCAAGATCATTGGCGCCAAGGAAACCGATTCGGTGACCTTCGATGTGGCCAAGGTGGCTGACGGTGGCTACGGCTTCTTCTGCTCGTTCCCTGGCCACATTTCGATGATGAAAGGCACCATCGTCGTCAAGTAATCAGGGCCAATGTGGGAGCGAGCCTGCTCGCGAAGAGGCCATCCGCTTCATCGAAATACTGATGGCCAAAGAAAAAGCCCGCGGAGGATCACTCCTCAGCGGGCTTTTTCATGCCGTTGAAAAATCAAGGCGCAAACGGCATCACCCGCTTGTGATGAGTCTTGTTGTACGTATCGACAATGATCTTCGCCGCCTCGTCCCGGACCGTTTCACCGTGCAGGAACGCATCGATCTCGGCATAGGTCACGCCGTGCGCCGCTTCGTCCGGCTTGCCCGGTGACAAGTCTTCGAGGTCAGCCGTCGGCACTTTTTCGACCAACGACTCCTGCGCGCCGAAGCTGCGGGCAATGGCGCGCACTTGATTTTTCACCAGACCGCTGAGCGGGGCGAGGTCGCAGGCGCCATCGCCAAATTTGGTGAAGAAACCCAAAACTATCCACCCCCCAATAAACTGCACATCCTACTGTCAACATTGGATATATCGCGCAATCTAACAATGTGCATTTCGCTGTAATGCACAGCGTAAAAATTAAGGAAATTTTTTAACGATCAAGTCTGTCAAAATCTGAAACTAGGCTTGGGGGCTGATCAGTCATAATGACGCGGACATCGCGAGGCGCTGCGTCCTCCTTGCGAATCGCGCTCAAAGCACTTCTGGAGGAACGATGGAACAATTTTTAAGAGTAGTGATGGCCCAACTGAATATCCGCGTTGGGGATGTGTACGGCAACGTAGATAGGGTCATCGACGCGGCCAACAAAGCCCGAGACGATCTCAGGGCTCAAATCATCGTTTTTCCAGAGCTTACGCTGTGTGGCTATCCTCCAGAGGATCTGCTGCTCCGCTCCAGTATGCAGAGTCGGATCGAAAAAGCGCTGAGAGAAATCAAAGATCGTGTCAAAGGCATCGTCATGGTAATTGGCTTTCCTTGGGTTGAGGACGGGAGCCGCTATAACAGCTGCGCTGTTATCTCTGATGGCGAGGAGATCGCTCGTTATTACAAGCAGCGCCTACCGAATTACCGAGTATTTGACGAGAAGCGTTACTTCGAATCTGGCAGCGGGCCAGCTGTGGTAAGTCTATTTGGGGTAAATGTTGGAATCACCATTTGTGAAGACATTTGGTTCTCCGAGCCGCTCAAACAGGCGTGTGAGGCTGGCGCACAAATCATGCTCACTCTCAATGCTTCACCATTCCATCGCGGAAAACAGGCCGAGCGTGAAAAATTGCTCGCGAAGCGAGCGAGCGAGTGCGCCATTCCGATGATTTATGTCAACCAAGTGGGTGGACAGGACGAGCTGGTCTTCGATGGCAACAGTTTTGTTGTTGATGGTAACGGCCGTGTCACCCAGCGCGCTCCTGCTTTTGAAGAAGGCCTTTTCGTCTCTGACTTTACGATTCAGAACGGGGTATTAAAGCCTGTTATTGGTGCTACCAGCGAGGTATCAACCGTAGAGGAAAGCGTATATCAGGCATTAGTGGTCGGTGTCCGGGACTATGTTCGGTACAATGGTTTTAAGGGGGTCGTCTTAGGTCTGTCAGGCGGAATCGATTCCGCGTTGACCCTAGCCATTGCTGTCGACGCATTAGGTGCGCAGAACGTAGAGGCAGTAATGATGCCCTATCATTACACGGCTCAAATGAGTCAGGACGATGCGAAAGAGGAAGCCGATCTTCTCGGTGTTAAATACAGCGTTCTGGCTATTGCTCCCATGGTTGAGGCTTTTGTTTCAACGCTCGCGCCGATGTTTGCGGGCTTGGGCAAAGACACGACGGAGGAGAATCTTCAGGCTAGATGTCGTGGAACGATGTTAATGGCAATCTCCAATAAAAAGCGCTATCTCGTGTTGACCACTGGTAATAAGAGTGAAATGGCCGTTGGCTACGCAACTCTATACGGAGATATGGCCGGCGGTTTCGATGTATTGAAGGATGTGCCGAAAACTTTAGTATTTCGCCTTTGTGAATATCGAAACAAAGTCAGCTATGTCATTCCGCAGCGGGTAATAGACCGTCCGCCTTCAGCTGAACTCGCTCCAGACCAGAAAGATGAAGACTCGTTGCCGCCCTATCCTGTCCTAGATGAAATCCTCCGTTTGTATATCGAGCAAGATCTTTCAGCTGACGCAATTATTGAGAATGGCTTCGATGATGAGGTGGTGCGCAAGGTTATCCGTCTAGTAGATTTAAACGAGTACAAGCGTCGCCAGGCGGCGGTTGGGCCTAGAATCACTGAACGTGGTTTTGGGCGTGACCGACGGTATCCAATCACGTCTGCGTGGAGCATCGGCGAATAATATATCTATTATTATCTGCTTTAGTGTATGCATGGGCGCTCCTCCGCGCCCATGCACTCGACGTCATGGGGTAAAAAAATGGGGATGATGATCTGTCCTTCTGGGGTGCATGTTCCTATCATACAAATTGAAAAATGTACGCTGAAGGTTCACGATCTGTCTAAATATTTCATCGCTTTCATAACCTTTGCCCCATACTGCATGTATTTCGTGATTATCAATGGCATTTTCAGATCTGAGGTGTACATATGTCATCATCTATAGCTAGTCATAATAGTATTTAGCATATTCCGGAAGTGAATTTGCACCAAAGCCTAGCTTTTTCTGGGTACGCCTCTGGAGCTCGGTAGCGAAGCGCCTTCTACGATTTCCTTGCCATACGGCCAACGGTACAAGCAACATAGGAAGTGAAAGTGTCCATGCCAGCAACTTCTGTTCGAGGATGGTTTTGCTTACATGACCTTTATGATTATCGAGCAAAAGATAGCATATAACTTTCTTGTCCCAGTCATTGGATAAAGGTGCTTTGGTGTGATCAAGCAAGCAATTGCCTTTGTTGATTATCCATGCATCAGAAGTGTTAAGTGGCTTTGGCAAATAAGCTGTAAAAGAGAAGGCTTGATTTTTGGTGACCCAAAACCATTGGCCAGTTTTGTTAACCTTGAACAAGGCGGCATTTGGAAGATATATAGCTAGAAATAATGTGATGGCAAATAGGAGAGTTACTAACGCAAGTGGGTTAGCAAACCTCGATTGTGAAATGTTGAAAGTTCGCTCTGAAGGGTTGAAAAAATGTCTCGCTTTCTTAATTTCACCCAGTCGCACGCCATGTCGATCAGCCCAGATAATTAGTTGGTGCATGGCATAAGGGCTTCGAACATTCAGTCTGTGTTTGATGTTGAAATGATCTAGATCCTGCTCCTGTTCCTGCTGTTTTCTCAATTGTTCGTGTTTGAATGAGTGTTTGCTTCCAACTAGTTCAGATAGGCGGTTTCGAATTATAGATAGTGATTCCGTAACTGCACATATGTAGGTTATGTAGGTTCCTATAGTTACCGCTGCAAAAATAGGTGCAATCTTTTGCCATTTGTCTACTAGGATAGATATGTCGGAAAAAACTTGAGGATCCACTGTTTCACCTTTAGTGTAGTCTTGCTGCTGAACTTGAAAGCGCCTTGAATCTGGGAATTGCGATAGCGTGGGATGGTATGAGATCCGATTACCACTGAATAAAAGGCTAATTCCTCTGGCTATGGATCGCATCCATTGTCGAGCATGATATCGGATGCTTACAGAGATGGTGAACTTCGCGATGGTGACTCAGCAGAGCCGGTGTTGGGCTACCTTGCGTCCAGCTTTCACAACCGATTCACCGTTGTCTGAGGAATACACAACGCTTCGGAAGCCTCCTTTCGACTCATGCCTTGCGCTCTGCATTTCGAAACAGCATCGAGTTTTTCTTGCGAGATCGTATTCATGCAATGGGTTATCAATTTTCCTTCTGCGAATTCGGCGGACATCGCGTCCATGACAATCGACTCAAGCTTGGTGAGCTCACTTTTCAGATCTGAGAGTTGAGCCGACCGGGACTGACCGCTCTGAAATTTAGTACCAAGAGCTATGAACGCGAGAGGAGGAGTGCCGAGAGACGTCGCTAGGCCCTCGAGCATTTCCAATGAAATGCCGATTTTGGCATGTTCGATACTATGGATGTGCTTCGCATCGGCGAAGCAGTGCAAGTCGTCTTGTGAAAGATGATGGATAGTTCGGAGGACTCGGAGAGCGACGCCCAAGGCCTCTCGTAGCGACATGGACTAATCCTCAAGCCGAGGAATAGCCATAACGCGCAAAACTATTTCATGGACGATAAAGTACCGAATCTTGGATCTCGGATGAAATCAACCTCTTCAAAGCGGCGGAGGACGTCTTGGTGGCCTCAGCACTGGCGATGCTAGCACCTACTGGCGCAGCGTTGAGTCAGGCCGAGTTGTCTGCACCTACGCTCGGTTGCGACTCAAAGACGATGAGACGCATCGTATTGAATACGCTGCCTATAAAGGCTATCCCTTTTGCCAGTACCGTTGAACAGTCGATGTAGGCAAACCCAGTTCACGCGCAGCTTCAGCTTGTGTCAGGCCCCGTTTTTTCAGCTCAACGACGGCACTCACCCTCTGAGCATCCGCCCGAGTTCCTCGAGACCGTTTTTTTAATGCGCCGTCTTGAATCTGATCTTCCATGATTTTAAGGCCACCCGATTCGATGAAGCCTTGAAGCTCTCTCTGCGCATTTTTTATCAAATGTTCAGGAGCCTCTTTGTCACGGATCGCCAAGCACAACGCCAATAGAGTCAGAAGGTTGATATCGAGCGTTTCGGCGATCTTCACGAGGGTCGGTAGCGTCGCCTGGATTTTCCCTTGTTCGAGCAAGCTAAGGTTGCTCTGGCTGATGGTTCCCGCAAGGGCCTCATAACCCAATCCTTTCATTTGCCGGATGGCGCGCAGCGTGACGGCTAGCTCTTCCTTCACGTTCAGTTTCTCAAAATGAAGGATAGAGCCATACTCGCAACGGCCCACCAAATATCTATAATTGTTAATGGTGGGTTATTTGCTTATGATGGCCATCCAATAGGGTGCATACCGCCACGGGATCGCGTGTCTTTCGGCAGCATCCCTATCCGGTTGCCAGAAGCATGAGCAGGGTCAATCGAAGGCTGCCTTACGCTGAGCCTATTCAGAGCTTGGCAGGATTTGGAATGGGGTTTATCTGCAGTGTTTGTAACCAATAGCAGCAATTTGCAGGGGCAATTTAAAACTCCAGACGGTATTCGAATGCTCTGGAAATCCATGGATATCAGTCGGTGCGAGTACTCGTTTCTGGTTGAGGGAATGGGATTGGAGGATGGGAACTTCAGCCCGGTTGCGCATCTGGTTACGGATGTCGAAACCGTAGAGATGATGCGTGCAGCGGAGCAGGGTGAATTCCTGATTGTGACGAACATCCATCTGATCCTCCCACCCGCAAAGCGCGAGCAGGGGGCATATGCGATGGAGCTTCTCTCTGAAATTCGCATTCAGCCTGGTACCGAGGAAAACCCCGTCTACGAGTTCATCACCGGAACGGGACATATCTACACCAGTGCACGCACATGATGGTTCAAACACTGGAGACTCCATGTCAGTAACACTGGATGAGATTGCTCAGTTTTTTTATGGAAGCGGCGAAGTCGTTCTTGGTTGGCATGGCGCGCACGAAGAATTAATAGCGCTTGTCGAACAGACTTTTCCGGGCAAGCCTTTCTGCCTAGTGAAGCAATGGATCATCGCTGATCTCCAGCTCACACAGGCGGAGCAAGATCGTCTCGCATCAATGGGGCTGCTACCAAAAGCTGTTTATGCCCATGAGGTCGTCGAGGACAGCCGTCGACGTTTTGCTCCCGGCCACTGGGTGCGCACCAATTTCGGAATTTCGCATGACCACCCGTGCATGTTTGAAACCAAAAGCACCGTCTACCTATTGCTCGGTGATGGTGTGAGAAAGCCCGCAGCGCTGAGTACCGTTTTCTCGTTTCGAGCGTAACTGACCCAACACTTTCACCCTCACTGCCATTCAGGCAGTGCGATTAGCCACGACTTTAAAAATTGCAGGAGCACCGTTTTGATTCGATTTGATTGTCGGCAGGTCACTGGAGTGATCGAGAAACCACGAGTGATTGCTACTGCGCAGGGGGTTATGACCGCGCGCATCGTTATCGATGGGCAGGTGTTGCCGAATGTGTTGCTGCCGGGAATGATCTTTGAAGAGATCGAGGCGGGGGAGCGAGTGACCCTGTACGGCATCTTCACGAAGAAAAAAGACAAGACTGCAAACACAGCCACCATCTACGCAATGAAGGGCGAGAACGGCAAGCTGGTAGCTGCGAGGCAGTACCAGATCAAGGTACCGGTGATGTTGATGGTCTACTCAGTACCCTTGATGATCTTGGCGTTCATTGCAGGGTGCTTCCTTTCTCCCTATCCGATTCATCTAGTTTCCGGAAGCGTTGACCCTGATTACCTAGTTCGGACGACCTTCGTTTGGGCGTTCTGGGAGGGGATCTTGGCAGGATTGGTCATGGTGGGGATTGCGATCAATTGGATCAGGATGAGCAATGATCCGGAGAGTTGGGCTGCGATTGACGCTGCATCGCTGTCTCAACGCTTCAGCAAGGCATTCAAATAAGTGCTTCACAGCCTGGCTTCCCCTTTGGTGGAGGCCTTCTAGGCGAAGGGGAGGTGTCACATGCAAATCGATGATCTCGAGCGCGAACGGCGTCGCAAAGCAGTGGCTGAGGTTCTTGGTTGTCAGGCACTCGAAGGTGTGAGGCATTCCTCTGCGCACCTTGCTGAGATGCAGCGATATGCGGATGGCCTAGTCAGTCTTGACGAGCTACTGGCGGAGTTGATTACGAGCATACGGCAGTGCGTTCCACGGTAAGAAGCTAACTTCCAGGAAGGCTGCCTTATAGAGATCTTTACCGTGCTTGATTCGAACTGCCCGACAAGCAGCCGGCTGACGCCGAATGATCGAGTTCTATTCCTCGATTTTGATGGGGTGCTGCACCCGGACGACGTATACCGTACCCAGAGTGGTTTGGAATTGCGTGCACTTGGGCAACTCATGATGCATGCCGGAATACTGGTAGCGATACTGAAGGAATTTCCTCAAGTCAGACTCAGCTTATCGACAAGCTGGGTGCGCATCCTCGGTTACCGCCGTGCACGCGCCGCCTTGCCTCCAGAATTGCAGGCGGTCACCGTGAGCAGTACATGGCATTCAAGAATGCCCAAAGCGCCTTTTGAGGGCTATGACATGCACAGCCGCTATCAGCAGATCCATGCTGCAGTAACCAGGGCAGGCCTGACGAATTGGCTCGCCCTGGATGATGATCCTTATGAAAGTTGGCCAGATCACGATCGACGGTTGATTCGGACTGATCCTGACTTGGGCATTAGTACGGTGCCGACCCAAGAGGAGTTACGGCTCAAGCTGAGAGCCATGATGGGGACGTGAAAACACTCCCCGAAACGCTTAGGAATTGCTAATAAGGCATGAGTTTATTACCTCAGTACCCGTATTCGTTCAGCAATTTACGCAGGAATTCACGCCGCCTTTGAGCGATGCACAGAATGAGGTAATCACGCTCGTAGTCCTTGGTCGAGAGGTGCCCAGCATCTACAAGACCATGGATATAGCCTTCCGCTTTGCCTCTTGCTTCGAGCAGTGCCTCTATCGTGGTGCTTTGGTAAATGTCTTCAGCCAGCAGTCGCCACCGTTTCTTCTGGTGCTGTCCGACTGGGTCGTCCGAAAACTTTGGGGCGTTGATCAGGGTGTTGAAATCGGCACGTGCGTCAGGTGTGTTCAAAGCGGGTTCTCGGAACAGTGATATCTGTACCGAGGTTATCATGCGCACATTTAATGGCCTGTTGTTGGCTGGCTTACGTAGGCGCTGTCGCGAAGGAACGATTTTAACGATGGTGCAGGCTTTCGATTGCGGCTGTGAAACCTGGAGCTCGATATGGGGCACCTAAGCCTAGAGGACATCTACCCTGATGACGTAGAAAAATACGGCCATATGCGGGTAGGAATGACCGACCTCTACGTTAAGGAGAATCACGCCATTTATGGTGTGGTTACGCGTGGCCAATACCGCGAGCTGACCAGCAGATTGCTGCGTGACGAAGCAGTGCAAACGATCATCAGCGCTAGGCTCGCCGCGTTGCCTGAGGACTACGATCCCTGGATCTGGAGGATCGAACGCAATCGCGCTTTACACGCTAGGTATGGGGAGAAATTCGATCCCTGGGGAGACGACTGAAAGCGCCCACGTCCCGCTGGTGGGTTCGCCATAAAAACAGGTGGATACTCCCGCAATCGCTGCAACGTCGAACCCGCATAAGGCTGAGTCATGAATGATCCTCGCATCCCCAACATCAAGTCCGCGCACCACGTTCGGAAGACCCCTCCAGCGCATGAACCGATGGATGGCCATCTATCCGTATCTCAAACTCTCGGGCTTCTCGCGGCTGACATGGACACGTATCCAGAGCGAATTCAGCCTGTGGATACGCGTCTGGTCGCTCGAATTTTTGCGCTAGTCGGTCAGGCAGACGTTGACCTCAATTCACCGCTCTCAGCGGAAGACGAGTAAAACAGGGCCTGAACCCAGCGCTAGGTGCGGTACGGCCGAGGTATCATCGAGAGCGACTCCAGCGAGTCGGAGCATGCTATTCATCGTCGCCTAGCAAGACTGGGAATTTTATGATTCTTCCAGCAGCTTGGTTAAGCCATCCGGCTCTCTTGAGTCATGACCGCTAAGCTTACGACACAACCGGACGATTTAAATACGTGCCTTTCGGGTTTACACGATTGGGCACGCTGCTGATTTTGACCGCGGATTAGGGTAATTCTACCGATGCGCCGTTCACATACGTCACCTTCCCGGGGTTAGACCTGCAGACATAACTAGCCCCTCTATGAAGCTCATCAAATCACAGCGCAGGCGATTGATTGTTCTGTTTCCAAGCCTTCGGAGTCACACCTTCGGTTCGCACGAATGTTCGACAGAAGTGAGACTGGTCAGAGAAGCCACACTCCAGTGCAATGTCTGCAAGTAGCAATCTCGACGTCTGAAGCAGCTGCTTGCCCCTCAAAATCCGCTGCTCTCGCATCCATTCTTTGGGTGAGACGAGAGTGCTTTTTTTAAACTGACGGGTGAAATGGCTGCGCGATAGCGCACACGCCTGTGCGATAGCTGCCACGGAGATATCTGCGTCCAGGTTATCGAGCATCACCTGCTTGGCGCGCTGGATCTGCCAAGGTTTCAAGTGTCCGGTTTGTTTAGCCAAATCCTTAAGTGAGGACGCGCATGTTTCCTTTTTCATCCTGATTCCTTTTTCCCAGTAGCCGGTTGATCAGCTCAATCCAGCGGTCAGTCGATGGAAAAAACTTAACGGAATGCGTGTCGTGATGGGGGCGCAATTTTGCGCTGCTGGAGGCGCAAAAATGCGCATTTTCAATAGTGTTTCCGGTGCTAGCCTTCGCCTCCCGACAACTCGAATCGACATCATTCGATTCGTCATCTGCAAGGAGAAAGCAATGGCTGCTTCACAACCGCACGGCAAAAACACCGCTTACTGGGGAGTTTCATGGGAGGAGGGCTACGGCTACCCCCAGGCAAGAAGAGTCGGAAACGAGATCTATATCTCGGGTCAGTTCAACCACGATGAGGAGGGTAACCTGGTTGCTCCCGCGCCTTTGAATAGGGAGGGCAAACCCAGCGATTTCTCGTCGATAGGAGAGCAGATGCGCGTCTCCTACGACAACATCGAGAAGTTGCTGGCCCTCTATGGAGCAACCCTTAATGATGTCGTCGAAGAAACGCTCTACGTATTGGATATGGACGCGGCATTCGCCGTGGTAGGTGATGTGCGCAAAGCCGCATATCGCACTGAGCGCCCCCAGTGCGCGAGCAATATCATCGGTGTATCCAGGTTGGCTCAACGTTCACAGCTGATTGAAATTGTCTGCAAGGCGGTCATCGGATCTAGCTCCGACTAGGAGACGCTCCCGGTTTCGCCCTGCGCAACCGGGAGATCCAGCTGCCCTTCGATCAAAGGCTTTTGATGCGCTACGGCTGCTGCACAAAAAGTCATGAATGCTTTTACTCTCCATGACTTTCGAATGTCCTGATGCGTAAGCAGCCAGAGCTCATCCTGTAGTTCGCGCACAACTGTCCCGACGCGTGTTAACCCAGGCGTAATGTCACCCAGCATGCACGGAAGAAACCCATAACCAAGTCCTGCCGCAATGGCGACGCTCGCGGCCGCGACTGAGTCCGTACGATAAGAAATACAGTCGGCGCTGACTCTGTCTTCGACGTAGCTTTTGGCCTTCAGTCCACATAATCCTGCGGAATAGGACACCCACGGTTGGCCTTCTGCGAACGGGGCACTAGTCGCTTGTTTTATGCTGCCATAAGGCGCCCATGCAATCGAAGCGAGCTTGCGTCCGACGAGACTTTCGGATGGTTTTTTGGTGGCTCTCACCGCTACGTCAGATTCATCGCGAGCCAGACTTAACGTCTCGTTGCCAACCAGAACCTCGATGGCAATTCCTTCATTAAGCGCCTTGAAGTCGGCGATGATCGGCGTGAGGAAGTACAGAAGCAGGGAGTCGCTGGTAGTGATCCGAAGCTTTCCTTGTGGCCCTTGACCTGCCCGAGAAACCCGACGCGTAACGCTTACGATATCAAGCTCGACGCGTTCGGCGAGCGCCCTTAATTCAATACCTTCGGGCGTCAGCATGTACCCAGAACGGCGGTGATCAAATAAAGCGACCCCAAGGGTCTTTTCTACTTGAGCCACACGACGCGATACAGTGGATACATTGATCCCCAACCTCTTTGCAGTCGTGGCTCGGTTGCCGCATTCGCTTAGCGTTTTGATGATTCGCAAGTCGTCCCAAGAAAGCTGACTTACAGCCTCGCTTAAATTCTGGGTGACGCCGGCTGGTACGGGCGGATTGGTTGAAGCTTTTTTCGATGATGGTTTCACGCCAAGCATCCCAAACTTAGATTGCTCATCATACGAAATGGCTGGAGGCGAACCAAGAAAAAAGGAATTCTTTAAAGGATGCCTTAGGCGTGCCAGGCTCGGTTATTTCATGGGAAACTCACAATTACTCTTCAAGTCTTTCAAGTCTTTCAAGTATTCTATTAAGTATTTTAATAAGTATGTCAGCTGGGACTGTCTCATACTTAAGCTGCTTGAGCACAAACAAGCACGCCATACTTAATACTGATTCATCGTGCGGAGCGACGTCATATGCCCATTCTCGACAGTATTTAATAATGGGATAAAGCTTAGTTTCTTTGGCGTAGATATTTAGATCCAACCAATTTTCACTTGAGGGTTCAAGCTGAGCAGCTAACCCATTTGCTCTAGCATCCGGATGAAATATTAAGCTCAACTCTAGAGTTATCGGGTCTAGACACGTATAACCTGCACCAACGTCACCAAAGTCGATCAATACTGGGATGCAAGCACTATTTACTAAAATATTTCCGCCGTGTAGATCTCCATGTATGCAAGCTTCAGATATCTCAATAATTTTTCCCTCTAAGGCTAATAGTCTACCTAAGTTGTGCATTTTTATAATTTTTTCAAAATTCTCGTCACTCAAAATTAGTCGTCGAATTGTTTTTATTGGAACTGATGTCACAACTCTTGAGTCTGACCATCGAGCCAAAGCAGCGCGTACCCTTGATATTGCATCAATAGCTGCTTCGGGGTTAGTTGTAACCAACTGAAAAAAAGTATCAGTATGCTCGTCAGCCAGAACATAGAATATAGCTGCGAAACCACGCAATCCTTGATCATTAAAGTTTAGAACGGGAGCAAATGCGCCAAGTCGAAGGTGCTTCACTTCAGCATTATACGCCGCGATTTCTTTATTTACATGACTTGCAAGTCCTAATTTCCCAACGCATTCACATCTCACTCGTCCAGCCTGATCCATCACTGAGATTTTCAAAACAATCGCATCTGATAAGCCGCCCAGCTTCTTTAATTTACATGAGTTACCACCGTTGGAGCGCGTAAATACCTTGATTGCTCTTTTTTGCTCCGCTTTAAGTTCAATAACTTGCGCACCGATATTTATCCGAACTGCGTCTGTAATAGCTATGCGAGAAGCTATGTCCTTAATTTCCGCTATCAGTTGATCACCATCCTCCTTAAGATGATATGCCACAGTCGGCACTAATACTCCGTCTCCCCACAAATCGACACTTTGTCCCTGTTTCGCAAGTCCCCTCAAGAAGGCATCAGGCTCCGAACCTGTTAATATGTAAATAGGGGTGCCTGGTGCATGGCTCCTTGCACAGTAAAACACCTCATGGCCATGCTCCACTTCCAAGTCGAAAGCACCATCTACTGTAGGGATCTCCAGATCAAGAACCACCAAGTCAAAAAATTGATTTTGTAGATGGTTTACGGCACTATCCCTACTTTCTGACAGCACTACTTCTATAGGAGTGTCAAATCTCAAAAGTTGCTCTATTAGCGTTTCTGCATATGAACGATTGTCTTCAACCAGAAGGAGCTTCATTTTCTTTATACCATCTAAGTTCGAAACGAGCACCACCATCCAGGCTGTTAGAAAGCTGCAACTCACCCTCCATTGCTTTCATCGCGCTAGATGCTGTGGCGAGACCATAACCTGTATGTATATTCTTATCTTTGTTTGTTACGCCTATTTTCAAAGCATTATTTGGGTTTCCGTTAAAACCAGAGCCAGAATCAATTATTGCAAAAAACACTTCGTCGCCTGCGCGCCCCCATGTAAGCAGCACTTCAGGAGGGCTTTTTCTGCTAAATTCAAGAAGCGCCTCACTAGCATTTCTTAAACCATTGATAATTGCTAAAAACATCGAGCCGCGGTCTGCGCTAACCATAAAGGGACGCTGTCCCGCCTCAATCAACTTTATTCCGTCAAGGATTCTTGGATTTTCTTCGATGATTTGATCTATCAAGTCGCCAAGGTTAAAAACGCTGTAATCTGGTGATGCAGAAGCACGCTTTAGCTCTCTCACGGCTCGAAGTATTTCTTTCAATCTCGACATTAGCTTGTACGTCTGAGATTCAGCAAAACTATCAAACTCAGACATTGCCCTCATGTTGATTTCGCCAATTATCGTGCTGAACTCATGAAGAATAGTGCCAGTAACTTCCTCGGTGGCGCGAGCCATAACAGATCTTATCAAACGGCTGTTCACTTCTCCTTCAGACGAATCATTTACATCTGCAGGCCGTATCACCGAAACGTCCGCCCGCTCCAGCGCCAAAGTTAGAGCCTTTTTTATCCAACTGACTCCTTCTTGTGAAAGTGCTTCTCTCAATAATTCAGTACTGACTTCACTGGGGTTTTGGGAGAAAAATCTTGCTGCTTTTAAACGTTCCTTAACTGTTCCGGTAATAATACAATTTCTAGCTTCTTCGGCGTTCATTTTTAGCGATGTCCTGCATAAAAATGAGCACGTGTCGCGAAGGCCTCTGCGCCGCCTTCCATCACATTAGTGATGGCTTCTACTGCTTCGATATCATCGAGAGGTTTACTCAGCTGCACATAACCGTTTCTACCATCTGAAGTCATCTCAATGACTAAATCTGCCTGCCCGAGAACAGGGATGTTAGCGTTATGAGTTGAAAGGATAACTTGGCCTTCACCTTTCCTACGGACGAGCGCTTTAATGACAGTGTTAGCTATAAATGAGTTATCCAAATGATCTTCGGGCTGGTCTATTATTAGAGTTCGCTCATGATGCTGGAGAACAATTGACAATATAACTGTACACCGTTGACCAGCCGATAATGCAGTCACATCTTTATAATCCACACCATCTAACAGAGATAACTTTACGTTATCTTCAACTTCGCTTGTCACAATCTCGGATATGCCCGTTTCAGCTAATACTCCCAAGAGCCTAGAGCACCGTTCGCGAGGGATATTTGTAATTTCTGAAAGGGACTCAAAATCCCTGCACTCAACAAAATCCATTAGCTCCTGAGGACTAACCTTTTCTGAAATGTTCAAAGCCAATTCATTGTACTTCATGCCGCTGCCACGCAATGCATTTGCTATTGAGCGAGTATATTCAGCAAATTGCGCTGAACCTTCTAATTCAACTTTTACCCAAGGAGCTAATGACTCATTTAACTTGGATGCAATTTCTCTGCGAAGAATAGATCGTTCCGCTCGAATTTCTAAAAGCTCTTCTAGCTTTTGATCTCTTCTGGCTCTCAAGCCGATCAGCCTGGTCTTCCGCTCATTAATAAGTTTTTGTCTTGACTGAATCTGAGCGGCGTTTGCTCTTAATATGGTAATCTGGCGCGCCAAAGCACCAGCGCCCACTGTCTTGTGGTCAAGTTCTCCCCTGATCGCCCTGGATTCTTTTTCTAATTCTATTTTAGATTTCTGAATGTCCTCAAGCTTCCTCTCTGCTAGCTCCTTCATAACTTTGAAAGATCCTAACACATCATCAAGTTGCATTATTGTCTGCGAATATTTAACACGAAGCTCAGATAGTGGGTCTTCTTCCGGAGAGCCATCCCACTCTTCAGGCCCGAAATCTTCAAAGATCTGGCTTTCTAATTTTTGAAACCAGCTACCAGTCGTATTGCTAAAGCGTTGTAATATCTCATCTTTCACACCCAACTCCGAAAGTTTAGAGGATACTACGCCTAGCTTTAATTGCTTAACCGCGATCTCTTCAGACTCTCCAAGGTATTTTTTTTGCTCTAGTTCAAGCTGACTTATTTTGTCTTGGAGTATCTGGAACTCCTCAATTCCGTCACCGAGACTTATTATTTCCTTCTCAAGGGCTTCGAGTTCTTTGTAGAAAGCGCGAATGCTATTCGATGTTTCAGCAAGGAGGGATCTAATTGAGTTTCTATTTGGAATAAAACCATCAATAAGTGAAAGCCTACCAATCTCACTCAATCCAACGGTTTCTATTTCGGTTTGAGATAAAATTATTGGAGAGACAAACGTGGATGATGCTCTAAACTTATCCTCGTCAGCACCTCTGCTTACAGTTACGTCTTCAATCAAGTCATTTAGCGTTATGGACACTTCGCCGCCGTCGAGTACTGCACGAGCATGATCTAACGAACGACTTTTCGATTCGGTTGTCATGTTTCTAACATCTAGCGCATAACGTATTAGTTCAATTATAGAAGTTTTCCCTGTTCCTCGGGCGCCGATTATAACGTTTAACCCCGCTGTAAGGGTTATATCAACCCCATTTAGAAAGCCGCCTTCAATTTGAACTCTTTCAATATTCATTA
>Ga0308167_1002723_pt1 | contig 15609 bp, 18 predicted proteins | sample PhyCR1_2_FD_202138 | JGI IMG/M metagenome (GOLD analysis project Ga0308167, IMG submission 202138) | Phyllosphere microbial communities from UC Gill Tract Community Farm, Albany, California, United States - DLSLRC.R1 | ecosystem: Host-associated > Plants > Phyllosphere > Unclassified | place... | reverse complement strand
CGCGCAAGGCCTACGTGACCGAGCTGCTGGAAGGCCGCCAGGGCCCGGCGATTGCCGCGACCGACTATGTGCGTGCGTATGCGGACCAGATCCGTGCGTTCGTGCCGATGTCGTACACGGTGCTGGGCACGGATGGCTTTGGTCGCTCGGACACCCGTGCGAACCTGCGTCGCTTCTTCGAGGTTGACCGGTACTACATCGCGCATGCCGCGATTGCGGCGCTGGCGAAGGAAGGGAAGATGACGGGTAAGGATGTGGCCCGGGCGATCAAGCAGTACAAGATTGATCCTGAGAAGGCTAATCCTGTCGGTGTTTGATTAATAGAAGAAGGGCGACTCTCGAGTCGCCCTTCTTCTATCCGCTATTCAGTATCCACCTATCGTCTACCCATCGCAGCGATTGCAGTCGGTCCGCTACACCTGAATACAAACGTCCTTAGATGCGGGATGCTGCTTAGCGATGTTGGAGCTCCAAGAATGGATGCGGCAAAACTGCCGTGCCTTTTGGCCATCTCCTCCTGCCCGACTGTCTTCCGCAGCGAGGTGCAGCGAAGAAGAATGGAACGCGAATTCCTGATCAGTGCAGGCGGTGAAAACCGCGAAGTGTGATTGTTCCAGAGGTGTCGGAGTTCATGGACATTTGCTTAGCGTCTCCTCTGGAGCTTGGTCGTCTAACTCTCCCTCCAGGGTATTGCGAGAGAATTGCCCATAGCACCTCAAAAGACTCAGGTCGCGAGTCCCGCGAAACCCCCCACGAGATAGATGCGCTTCTGACGAATGCAGCGTAGTCCCCATCCGACTTCGCGAAGAACGATGCAGCTTTCGTCCAGAAGGAGAGAAATGATCTGCCGATGCAGACATCCGACGAGCAAAGCTCACGCTGCACAAGTAGCTCATTCATTGCGCGCAGCATGATTGACTCCTCTCGTTTGATGGAAGGCCCGTGCGTTCCTAAGGTCTGCGCCAACATGAGTAGAGTCGGACGCGAAGTCCGCGCCACTGAAATTCGAGCTCGGTATATCTCAAGCGAATTTGCCGATAGCTTCATACGCTCGACGATGCGTTCGACCCACTCCGGCAGATTGCTCAAGAAACAACTTGCATCAGATGGATCATCTTCTGGCAGGCAGTCCATATCCATTGAGGCTTGGTAGACTGACCAGTCGATTCCAATCTCATTGGAAAGGCTGGCGCTAGAAAGTGCGCGTGCCAAATTGCGGAGGCCCTTGCCAATTGGTGTAGTTGGGGGAGGGGCTTGACCTGTCCTTAGGGAGCGCCAAAGATCGTCCGCCGTGCCCAAGCTTAACGCCGCGAGCTGACCGGTCGTGATTCCGCAGGGAAACTCTGCCAACGACAGGCCTTGAATGCTCGATGGTATGGGAGAGAATACCTCGGGACCCTCGTTGATCTGAGTTCTGAGGTCCGCGGGAAGTGTCGCCTTGCTCGTTAGAACCGCAAGAATCAAAGGAAGGTTCGCCAATATCTCAGCCGGATCAACGTTCCACGCACTACTCAAGCTTTCAACGAAGGAATAGACGGTAAGCTGCGATGAGTGCGATAGCTGTTCAGCAGCCTTTTGCCAGTAAAGTGAGAAGCTGGGCCTAATCCGTGCCCCAACACCTTTCGCAGTTTGTCCTAGGAACAAACTGGAAAGGTGTTCCAAAAGTTTAGCTTCCCTCTGACGAACACGTTCTCGCGTGAGGGCAGGAAGGCTAGCTGAAGCGATCACTTCCAAGGTCAGCCGTTCGCCAGGTAGCCTAAGAATCCGCTGTTCTAGTATCAGGTCGTCTACCGGGGAATGACGGGCGCGCATCAGACCGGCTAGTACATCCGGAAGAGAATCGATGAACTGCCCGCCACTCTGGATGGTGACACTGGGAAGTAGACGCAATCCGTCTTGGATGGCCTTTTGCTCCGCAAGATGGTCCGGCGTAGTCGGGGCCGAGTCAGTGTGAGTGCTTTGTACCTCGCTGAGCTCATCAAACTTGTCCCAATCGATAAGGCCAATGCCATCCAGCGTCATCGAAACCGTGTTTAGCCTGTTTCGGATGCAAAGAATGTCCTCATGTGAGAGGCGGCGGACTTTGTTCAGGTAGCTAGGCACGAGCTCGATCTTTGAAAGCAGCTCCCCCAAGGTGGTGACTCCTTCCCCCGCGAGCCGCTGCTCCGCGCCGCCCAAGTGGAGGCGGGAAAGAGGGATAGGGTACATGGTCGGGTCAACGCTGTAGAAGAGTGAGCAGTCCAAATCAGTGAACCTTACTCCAGCCTTTAAGTACGACAGACTGTGATTGATGCAGAGCTACTTTGCCTTGAGGTTCTAGCGTCACCGTAAATGTACCCGGCGTCCGAGTCGCAGAAAACACTAGACGGTCGCCAAGGGACGCGCCGGTCGATCTCAGGTACTTAGTCAGGTGTGTGAGGCGATATTCATTGCGAGTACCGCTAGCCGTGTGGAGCTTGTTATTGTAGTAGATGTACCTGAAGCGCCAGCGCTCTCCTCTCTCGTCCACGCAAAAAATCCATGCGTCTGGATTGAGCTTTCGCGGGTTTAAGCAGGCAAAGAAGCTGAGGAGCTCGGGATCGGTTCGTGGAACCAAAATGCCCGCTTGGTGGCTTCCGGTCTTGCCGGCGTCATTCGCGCTCAGGTACTTCGCAAAGGTCTTGTTCGTCATCGTCTGATTGGGGTGATTGCCAATGCGCGGGTCATGTGATCTTCAAACTCTGCGCTGCTCTGCACGGCGCCGTCTCCGAGCTCTCTTCTCATCTGAGCCCTTTCGAGCATCACCTGCTCCACGGTATTTAGATAGTAGAGGTGATAGACCGTGACGGGCAACGTCTGTCCACGGCGGTGTGCTCTAGCGCTTGCCTGTGCCTCCAACGCAGGATTCCACACCTGTGTGAAGTGTATGACGACAGTGGCAGCTGATATATTTAGTCCAGCGCCAGCAGCTCGGGGATTAAGTACCAGCACCGATGGGCCGGGATGCGCAGAGAACTGCTCCACGATTGCCTGGCGATCGGCTTGGGGTGTTGAGCCGTTGATTTGGTTCCAGTATCCATTTGAGGAAAACGCCACCGCCTCCCGGAGGATAGGGCCAACCGCGTTGTAGTTCGAAAAGACGAGCACCTTGCGTCCACTCTGGACAGCTTCTTGAATTAACTCGGAAGCCCTCTCAAGTTTCGGTGTTGTGCTTGAAAGAGGGGGCTCATTGGAAGGGAGATCGCCAGCGACGTTGCTGTTGTTATCTACCCGTCGGAGGAGCCTCGGATCCGCGCAGAACAGTTGAAGTTGCCCAGTTGCCACTAGCGCTCCTGCCACACCGTAGCGCTCAAGAACATAAGAACGAGTCTTCTCGTAGGACGTCGCCAGGTCGTCAGTTAGCTCAAGCGGAACAACTACATCGGTTCGTTCAGGCAAGTCGGTGGCAACGTCAGAGACCTTGCGTCGTAGAACAATAGGAGCAACCAGTGCGCCAAGCGTCGTTGCACGCTCAGGCGTGTCTGGATACTCGGATTCGAAGCTGGTCCGCGGACCAAGCGCAAGGGGTATGGCAAGATCAATAAGAGACCACAGATCTAGCAGCTTGACCTCCATTGGAGTTCCTGTAACGGGCAGCATGTGTCTTCTTGGAATCTGGCTCACCGCCCTGCGTCTTTGTGAGTCCGGATTCTTCAAGGCTTGAGCTTCGTCGCAGACGATCCACGACCACTCTATCGCGCGGAACAGCACAAGGTCGTTGACAGCTGTGTCGTACGTGGTGAGAACAATATCCGTACCAAGCAGTTCTCGCGGTAGGTTTGCACGAGCGGACCCGCGGTGTACCTTCACCGTCAGCGTCGGAGCGAACCTTTGAATTTCTTGCATCCAGTTTGCGATGAGAGTTGTTGGGCAGAGAATCAGTGCGGGTGCGGTGCCTGAAGGGGGGATCAGTAGTAGTAGTGATATAACCTGGACTGTCTTACCCAGTCCCATTTCGTCGGCAAGCAGCGCACCACCCATGGTGGAAATTGCTTGCCTCATCCACGCGACGCCTTGGGCTTGATAAGGGTAGAGCTTGGCTTGAAGCCCAGGCACGACCTGAGTAGCTGAGTGCTCTTCAGCCATCTCACTCGCCGATGCGGTAACCGAATCATCCAGAACCACCTGCAGGTGCGGGCCACTCGCGGCATGTAATGCTAGAACCGCAGAGAATCTCAAATCCTCCGGATCCCTGCCGCAGAGCGCCTCCCTTACTGTGTCCCCGCAGTCGATAGGTAGAGGGTAGATGAGTGAGTCGCCTGCAACCCAGTTGCATTCAAGTCTGGGTGCCGACAGAAGCAAGTCGCCTCCCCGCCGGTTGGTGGAGATGGAACCGAGGCTGACGGAATAGCGAGATTCGACTCTGCTTACACGCAGCACCGGTTCAACAACTGTTGATCGAACAGTCCAGCCTTCAGGGATCGACACGCATAGCTTGTCGAAGTCATTTGGCCAGTCAGACATCTGATCGCTACGCATCTCGGAGGATTGCCTTTAACTCAACTAGAGAGTATGGGAAGGGTCGCCTTGTGTGAACAATCCTATGACAGTTTGGACAAAGTGGAATCAAGTCGGTCTCGGGGCAGTAGACTCGCGGTTCGTCCAATGCGGAAAGCGGCTCTATATGGTGAATCTCAATGATGCTCCCTGGCGCTCCATAGGCGCTGACAGGGTCAAATCCGCAGGCTATACAGTTATTTCCATGTATTGACATGCAAAGAAATCGATTCCGCCGACTCCTCTCCCTGCGAAGATATGTAGTCTGAATTGCGTTGCCCTCTATGATCCCCTCGTCAACGGTGGTGCCAACCTCGTCATAGCCAATTAGTTCAGCCATCGAGGCGAGAAGGGGGACTGCAACCTCGTTTGCCACAGCCTCGATAGCAGCTTCGGTTCCATGATTCATAACTGCATTGCCAGTGACATCGACTGAGAACAAGCCGTCTGTAACGAGCCAGTTGGTACGGTCTTGTCCAGCTGTGATGCTCAGACTATAGGTCAACGGTATTCTGTTCAGCAGTGCTCTCGCACTAATGACTTGCTCTTCGCCAGCCATCCTCATCTGTCTAATGCACGACCCAGCGTAGTCCCCAAAGGCGAGCCGCACCTTGTACCTTTTCAGCCCGTAGGGTGTGATTGTGCAAGTAGGCCCGTTTAGGCTCCGGAGATCAGTGAAATGAGCTCTCCAGCCGGATCGGGGTCCGGCTGTGAACTCTTCAACCGAAACAGCTGCGCCTACGCCCAGTTGCAGGGTTGATCTTAGCAGCTCGGCTCTGCTCATCGTCATGCTTAGTCTTGGTCGTCGGAGTCGAGTGTGCCTGCGATGGCGCCTGAATCAGCAATAGGGGTATCGCGCAAGAGCTTCTTAAGGTTCATGGAGATCTCGTCCCGAAGATCTTCGAATACAGGAGTTAACTCGGGATTTGAGTTGTTAATTTCTGCGGCAGCAAATGCCCAAAGCAGGTAGTCGATTCCATCAAGTGTGTAACCTTGAGAGGCAGCGCGGAGGTAGATCTTCTGGAAGAAATCATGGTGTTTGTTGACGCGAACCCCCACGCTATGTCCGGCTTGGCCAGGGCTACGCATCGCAGGTTCCCATACATGCCCACTCGTGATGTCATCGACCGTCTCGACATACACTGACTTTGGATTGACATTGCTCTCAACAGGAACGTGCAGCTTGATCCCCTGCCCGTGATTGTTGTTCACGGTGGCCGTCTGCGTAGACGCGTCCACAGATGCCACAGCGGCGGTTTGCGCGTTGGTCGCAGCAATTGTTCTGTTGGCACTTTGGTGGTTCATCGTAAGCGCAGCCGCGATCGCCTTGTCTTTGCGTCTATAGCGCTTATCGGCTTCTTTCCAGAAGGGCGTGAGTTGCGCCTTGAGGAACTCCTCCAATGCCGGGTCAAACAGAATTCGGGATTTCTTTACATCGATCTTGAAGGCTTCGTCCAGGTTGTGGTCGAAGTCAAACTCGACTCGCAGCAAGGAGTAGTGTGGATCGTCAGACCTGAATACGCCTAGCCAACCACCGTGGTGGATGATTCTTCCTTCGCGATGAATGTAGAAGCCCTGCGCGCGACTAGAAATTCTTGCTCTTTCATTCTCCTCGTCATTGAGCTCCTTGCTGTGCGGCAAAATCCAAGCGCGCATGCGAGCCTTATGCGTAGTGCCATCCTCCAGCTGAACTGAGATACTCTGGGCATGCTCAGGCAGCACTTGCTCAGAGCGCTCGGTGAAGAAGGGGTCCCATGGCTTCACCCATTGCCCATTAACCGAGATTGCTACATTTGCGTACTCAGGATTGGAAGCGTTGAGATATCGGTGGAAGATCATCGAAATGTGATCCCGCAGCTTCTCAACTCTAGACGTGACCGCACGGCGCTCCTGCGTGCCGCCTGCCTTCTCGTAATCTTTTGATAGCAGTCGATCGCATTTTGACCAGATCAACAAGGTGCCGTGATCGCCACATAGGTCATTAAACCTTTGCTCATCATCCTGAGTCACTGGTTCCTTCAGCATCTCCCAAGCATTGTTGGACTGGACATGTTCAAGATCCCACGCCAGCTTAATAAGTGGAGCTTCTGAGGAGGTTCTTGTAACTATAGTGAACTTAAGGCAGATGGAGCTGGACGCAGTTTTAAGGCCAAGCCCGAACTTTCCCAAGCTCTTGATGTTTGACCTCTTCGGTGCGCCATATCGCATTGCGTTGAATAGCTGGGCCTCGTCCATGCCGCTGCCATTATCCCCGAAATATACAAACTTCCTCCCGTCGCGTTCGAGGTCGACTTGAATATTAACTTCGGTAGAGCCCGCGGCGATCGAATTATCGATGATGTCGGCAGCAGCTGTATTGAAATCATAGCCCGTATCCCTAAGCCCGAAGATGAGTCTTGAGGGATCCGGGAGGTTCATGAGGTCGGGGTTGCTGATTCCACGCATGGGTGTGTTCCTGATAATATGCAAGATTCAATATGATTCATCGGGCGGTGCGCACTCTTACTGCAGCGCGTTGCTGTATGTTGTTGCGCACTTGATTGTCAATTCAGCTGAGTTCAAACATGCATTAATCTTTGACGGCTCGTGAAGGATAGGGTCTCCGTAAACGCTCAGCTGAGATCAAGATGAAAACGTGCAGCGAGAAGATGCTTTGCCTCTACTGTTCTGTAGGCTACAAGCGTGTTGACTTCCGTTAGCGCTAACCTTATTCAGGACGCTAGGCGACGTCCAGTGCCTTGAACGTGCCAATTATCTGACGCTTTCTGCCTCGAGCGTCCACAACTGTCTGCGAAGACTGGCCGAGCCCTTGCCAGATCCTGGCGCTGGGTTAGGTGAGGAACTTCTGCAGCATTGAGGCTCAGCGTCGTCGCACCTATGGTCGGCCCCACCTGAACTAAGTGCTGCATACATGAAGCCATACCGTGGGCCATAAGTTCATTGCCGAATTGATGACCGGGGAATGCCTGCGCACAGGATAGCTGGCTCACAGCGGCCGCGCAGCGGCCAACGCAGTCCCTAAGACGGGGATGAGCGAATGGACGACTAGGCTGCACCGGTGGTCAGCCAGCGAGAAGAAGCGATGGTCGTTTGCGTGCCAGTTCTTCGTCGAAGAACTCACGGAAGGAGATCACGTTTGAGTCGTGATAGTAGAGAGATTCATTGGTCTTCATTTTCAATGACTCCGGCACTACGAGCGTGATCTCAGCCCTTTGAAGGTCCGCCAGTGCTTCCTTTGAGATGCGATCGTCCACGGTCGCGAGGAAGATGGCGCAGTTGAACCGCTCATGGGTGATCTGCTTCCAGCGCTCACGCAAGGTGGTCTTGGCGGAAAGAATGGCCGCATCTCCAAAGTTCCGGCTCTTGTCCAAAGCGACCGTTGCCTGGTCCGGAAGCACGAAGTCAGGGCGTCGCTGTCCAAGAATCGCCTGGGCTTCGAACCTGACTCCTCCAGCTGTCAACATCGCTGCCAAGTGTCCTTCGAACGACTTGCCTGCACGACTCTTTCGCTGCTGGCTGGCAGAAAGAAATATCGAGTCCATCGAAGGGAAACCGCGTACAGCGGCCGTCGCGGTGCGGTCATACCCAGACAGTACCTTGGCGACTTCAACTGCCCTCATGCGAAGTTCGTACCGGCGGTAGATAGCGAACTCGATGTCCCGGCTGACACGCATAAGTGCGTCGCCGGGCTTCTTGATCGCCCAAGGATCAAAAGCCTTTGCTTTACCCGAACTGAGAAAATCTGCCCGCGCCGCGTTTGCAAGCATATCCGGACTAGGAAGCTTGGAGTACTTTGCGACCAGGGATTCAATCGTGCCAGTCCGAAGCGCTGCATCAATCTCCTCGATCAGATCGGCGGCCTCATCTGCCTCAATAGATGACGCCCGCTTGAAGTCCGAAGGACTGAAGAGTCCAAAATGGAAGTTCGCTTGAATATCGAGGCGACTTTCAAGAAGCTCTGCCTCCGCGGATGCTGAGTCGATCACCATGAACCAGTGATGCGCGGTTCCTTCCGGTTCCGTAAGAGTTCCACCCAGCAGCCAGGAAGCTGGATTCAGGCCCCTAAACAGCTCTGGCGGAATCCTAGTGAAGTGACACTCGGACTGCTTGTTGCTGTAGTACTTGACGCCGGAATCCTGTCTGATCTCTCCGGTCTGAGGCCAGAAGGAAGGGCATTCGGCTTCAAGAATGTGGGGGATGTCTTCCCTCGCATGAAGTTCGGGAAAGAAGCCAGACTCCCGCACAGCGCGGGGAACATAGAAACCGTACTGATGGCCCCCGCCCTCATTGGCCCACGAAGAGTCATTACGCGAGAGCTTCTTCAGGAACAGCTTGCAACTGCGGGCAAGTAGCGCGTCTACCAGCGACCACTGGTCTGAGGTCTGTTCCATGAAATTCATCTCCACTCCTGTTTCCTCTTCACTGCGCGGCTTCTTGCAATTCTCTGGCCAAGCTATCAAGGAATGAAGTCTGCTCACTCGCGGGCTTGCCGCGCAGGGAGCATTCCCAAACCGTCAGGACCCGCAAGCCCGCTGATTCGAGCTCCGCAACTACCCGCTCGTCTCGCGATCTGTTCTTTCCTATCTTATCTGCCCAGAACTCTGGTCGCGTCTTTGGCAGCCGATAGAGAGGGCAGTTGTGCCCATGCCAGAAGCAGCCGTGTACGAACACCACGGTTCTGTACTTGGGCAGAACAATATCTGGCCGCCCAGGCAACCCAGCCCCACCTAACCGATAGCGGAATCCCCTGGCACGAAGGGCCTTGCGGACGAGGACCTCCAGCTTGGTGTTCGTCCCGCGAATGCGGGACATCTGCGCGGATCTTTGCTCTGGAGTGAGGCTGTCGACCACTGTCAGGCCTTCGCCTTCTTCCTTGCCGGCTTCGCCGGTTCAGCCGCCGCGCTGTCAACCAGGTAAGGCGCCATGATGCGGGCCACCTCACTGATGACGGGAACGACCACCGAGTTGCCGAACTGCTTATAGGCGCGGGTATCGGAGACAGGAATCCGGAAGTTGTCATCGAACCCCATCAGGCGCGCACACTCGCGCGGCGTTAGGCGGCGGGGATTCTTCTTGGCACCCTGCGAGATAAGGATCTCTGACCCATCCTTGTAGTAGCGGGCAGAAAGTGTGCGGCAGGTGCTTTCGCTGTTGACGAGTCCGAAGCCGAAGCCGTTCCCTTTGTCGCGATGCTTGATAGCGTAGTTCTGAAGGTACTCCCAAAGCTTGTCCGAGAGCGTGTACTTCTCAAGCACCTTGCCCTTCGCCCCGTCAATGTAGGGGGAATCAGCAGCTTCCGTTCCATCCTGCCTGTGGAGAACGGAGCCCATCTTCGGTGCCTCCTCAAAGCTCGGCAGCTCGACTTTGTGGATGTCGAAATCGTTTGGCTCACGGAAGCCCACAATGATGATGCGTTCGCGGTGCTGAGGGCCGAAGTGCTTGCCATTGATCACCTTGTGCTTGACCTGGTAGCCCAGCTCGTTCTGCAGCACATCGATGATGGTGGCGAACGTGCGGCCCTTGTCGTGGCTCATCAGGTTCTTGACGTTCTCAAGCAGGAACGCACGTGGCTTCTTCTCGGCGATGATGCGAGCCACGTCAAAGAACAGTGTCCCCTGCGTCTTGTCGGAGAAGCCGTGAGGACGGCCAAGGGCGTTCTTCTTGGAAACGCCTGCAATGGAGAAGGGCTGACACGGGAAGCCCGCCAGCAGGACGTCGTGGTCGGGCACGTCGGCTTCATGAACCTTGGTGATGTCTTCGGCAAAGGTATGCCCGGGGCCATCATGGAAGTTGGCCTTGTAAGTCTTTACCGCATAGGGGTCCCATTCGCTGGTGAACACGCAGCGGCCACCCTGTTTCTCAAAGGCCGTGCGGATGCCACCGATCCCCGCGAACAGGTCGATGAAGCGGAACTTTCCTTCGCCGGTCGGCGGGTCGCCGAAGGGAAGCAGGCGCTGCCGGATGGCGTCCGCAATGTAGGGCTTGGGCTCGGTCTCGCGAACTTGCCAGCGTTTGACGGTCTTCGGATCAACTCCAAGGGCTTGGGCGACCTCCTTCGTTGAAAAGCGCTGGAGGGAAAGGTCGATCAGCTCGTACGTATTCATGGATGCTCCGGGAATCTTGCGGACAGTATGTCCAATTTCGTCCCGTGGGTGAAGGGGGGGTATCGCTGTAGGGAGCACTGAGGGGTCAGGGAAGCCCGGCTGGGACGTTGACACTGGGCTGTCTCAAAGACTGCGATCGCCACTGGCGCAGTCCACGGAGCTTTGCCGATCAAGAGAAACAAATGATTTCCGACGCTCTTCACTATCTCGAATGATGTTCTCCGAGCGTAGAACCTCGTGTGGCACACGCCGCCCTTGCCATCCTGGCAAGGGCAAGCCCTGCAGGAGGTCCAACATGTTGACGCCGTGGGAAGTCGAACCCGATGACATGCGCCCCACGCGCAAGCCCTACGCCCGCCCGGCACGGAGCTACCGCGTAGGCGTGCGGACGTAACCGGACTGCGGGGAATACGGTCCCACCGAGATTGTTCCCTACCTCAAGCTGCGCGGCCGCTGGCTGGACAAGCTCGGCTTCGACGTAGGCGCCCGCCTGAAGGTGGAGGCCACGCACGGCAGCATCACCCTTGCGGTGGTGGAGCGTCCCGTGCCGGTAGTCAAGAAGATCCCCCGCAAGTTGCAGCGCCGCACCGGCTGAGCGCCCGCGCCCAACGACGTGTATCCGTTGCATGCCGGGTTCTCTCAGGGCCCGCCCGTGTTCGCGTTTGAAGCTAAATTTGGGTTGTGCGTAGTGCCGTTTGATCTGGAGCAGGGGAAACTGGTGGCGCCAGAGGGTTGGTAGACACGTGCCTTGGGTCGGGAGGCGTTGCTGGTAACGGCGCAGGGGACGGGGAACGGCAAAGCACGCCGCAGCCTTGCAGCCCAAAGCTGATCAGAAACGAGGCCGAGGCCTGGGCGTAGTCCTTCCCGTGGCAGGCTTCAGCGTCCGTTGCAGCGCGCTCTCGCGCCACCTCGGCCGAATATCGACCTCTCCCTGATATGGCCCGGAGGCATCCATCAGCACGGCGCTACAAGCACCTGTGTATCGGCAGAGCTTCCTCAGCAGTACCGTGCTGCGATGCGCGCCGGGCGAAAACTCGTCGAGATCTTCATCAGGATCCAGCGGCATGGACTCCTCATCCTGCAAACGGGCCACGGAGCCAGCGGCGGACTCCAACAAATGCTTCTCGCTCATTGCAATGCCGGATTCGCAGGCGATGACCATCTCAAGCATTTCCTCCAGGTTGTAGCTCGGCCCGACAGCCAGAAGGGGCAGCAGGTCAGGTGTCTTCCAGTGGTGCGGGGTTCCCCCCACGATGGCCGGGGATGCGGCCAGCAGCGGTGGTTGCTGCATGAACGTTGCACCGTGCCTATCGGTGCCTGCTGGGCCTGCTACGCCCGGACAGATCTCATTGATGAACATTGCGCCCATGGCCCAGCCTTTGCTCGCCAGATAGCTCTGCTTATTGAGCTGGTGGTGAAAGCGCGAAAGTTTCGGCGCAGGAAGCTTGTTGTCCCATCCCCGCGGGGTACCCAAGCCGGGCCGCTTGGCTTCAATACCGACTGCCTTGTAGAGGTCGTCTATTTGAATGACCAGGATGGCATCAATGCCATTGGCGACTTCCTCGCCTTGGTCAGGATGGCGCGCCGCGAAATAGCTGGAGCCACCCTGACTCCGCCACATGTCACGCGCGCGGGCCAGCCACGCGGCAACATACGCGCGCTCGTCAGCGATGGACTGCTCGTACAGATCCACGCGTGTTGCGCAGTCGGCCAGATAGACCACTTTTGGAACCAACGCATGCATGATTACAGCTCCTTTGTGGTAAGCGACGTGATCCTTTCCTTTAGTGCGCAGTGTTTCATGAGCCGCCTGTCCATAATGTCCGGGCGATCCCTACAGTGAATGTAGGAAAAGTCCGAGTCGACCCGGCAAAGTCGTGTCATCCCGATCACGACGGTCCCATCGCATCTGCCTGGCAGTTGAGCACGTACTCATCCATGCCGGCATCGCTGTGGTCGACGGCAGACAGGCCCAGCAGGGCCTCATCAGAATCTTCCAGCCCTTCGGCGTCGATCTTCGTCATGGTCAGCCTTCTGGGGCAGGGGAGGATGACGTGGAGGAGTCTCAAAGGCTGGGAAGAATGGGGCCTGCAGCAGTTCAACGCGCCACTGCTCCGCGCAGACAAGGCGCAACTACCGTGTCGCACCGAATGGCAGGAATGCCATCGCTGACACTGGCGCCGCTTTGAATGGAGCTAGAGGGAGATCATCGGGTAAGCCACGTCGCCCAGCTCGGGCGCGTCTTCCCGGAGCATCAACTGCAGGATGGCTGGTACCAGCTGTCCCAGGATGGCAGCACCGTCGCGCAGCTGCGCGCGGTTCGCATGGCTGTCCCACGTGGCGCCGCCGTGTACCAGCTGGTTTCGCAGTACATACAGCCGGTCCAGCACGATGGAAAGCACCACTTCCGTGCGCCGCCCGACGACCGCCTGCAGCGCCGAGCGCTGGTCTGTGGCAAAGCGCTCCGCCCAGCGGTTGCTGCTGTCGTGTTCGCGCAGCGCTTTCCAGAACCGTGCGTATACGAAGCGGTTTCCAATGAGCGTGCGGATGGGGCCGGGAAACTGCTTGAACAGGATGTCCTGCAGGTTTCCCTCCTTGTCATGCGCCAGCAATGCATCGAAGAACCTGCGCAACTGTTCGCGCTCGGCATTCTCGAAGCCGAACTCCTGGGCATAAGCAGCGTTGAGCGAAATCCACAGGAAAAGGAAGCGGGCGTCCGTATCCTGGTCTTCCTGTTCGGCGCGGTTTAGCCAACTGATGGCGCGGTGCAGACGCACACGCGTAGAGTTCGGCTGCGCATCGCGAATCTGGCGATGCGCCTCCTTCAGCTTAGTCGAATCCATTTTTCCCCCCCGTTGTCCCGACCATTATGCATACCGCAGATTGCAGGGGAACTTCTTCGAAGGTGGTGCGATGCGCCAGGCTTCCGGCAAACTATCCCACAGCGCATCCAGTGTGCCGGCGTTGTCGCACTCCAGCGCGGTTGAGCGGCACTCGGGGCAGGTGCGGAATCAGGTTACTCCCTTGATGCGTACATCCCCGGAAGGCGGGGTAGCGCGCTTCCAGCCGCAGTCCCGGCAATGATAGGTCGGCTTCTGGGCATGGCCCCGCATCGTCAGCCGAACCTCAGTCATCTGCGCTGACAAGCTGCTGCTCGGTCAGCCAGCGGCCCAGGCCGTAAAGGGCAAACCCGTAAACCACCGTTGCGCCGATTACCTTGAACATGCATTCCGTCTCCTCATTAGGTTGCTTCGGCGTCCATGCCCGGTTTCGATCCGTCGGCGATCATTCTGCGGAGGGCTGCGACAAGCTGTGTCGCGTCGATCTGATCAATGCGCGATCCCGCAGCGATGCGTCGACGCATCTACCTTAGGGGGGCGATTCACGGGCTGTCCAGAATGGGGTCCTATCGGCTGACGTACTGACTACTTGAGCGCTCTACCGCTGCACACATCGTTCCACGTCCGCACACGCAGATGTCGCTATTGCCTGCTGGGAAAGTGTGGCCGGATTCCACATAATCACGAGATCAAGGGGAAGGAACCCGTTGTCGACCGGAGCGTCTGCTTGCGTCACCAGATGTCGCAGCCTCCGATTGAATCGGCTCATCCCCGTATTGGGATGCCGTGAAATACACAAAGGATTGGGAACATGGACACCGACAACCGCTCTTCGCTGGCGCGCCAATGGCGCCTGTTGCAGTTGCTGCAGCCCGCGCCGCACTACCGCACGGTAAGAGAGCTGGCGCAGGCCTTGGCAGCAGAAAGCTACAAGGGTGGCACCCGTACGATCGAGCGGGATCTGAACGCGCTTTCGCTGCAGTTCCCCATCGAGAGCAACGATCTGCAGAAGCCCTATGGTTGGGCCTGGATGCGCGGCGCGGCGGCCTTCAGCATGCCGGGTATGTCCGTGTCGCAGGCGGTGGTGCTGCTGACCGCGCAGCGCAATCTGCAGGGGCTGCTGCCCGCCAATCATTGGCCGGCCCTCACGCCGTTCTTCGAACAGGCTGAGAAGACACTCGCGGCGGTCCGCACGGTGCGTTCCACCCGGCGCTGGCACGAAAAGGTTGCAGTCGTGCCGGCAAGCCAGTCCTTGCTGCCGGCAGCAGTAGACACCGAGGTTGCCGTGAACGTGCACCAGGCCCTCTTCAGCGAGAAGCAGTTGCATCTGGATTACGTCGCACGCGGTCGCAGTGACGCGAGCGCGTACGTCTTCCATCCTTACGGAATGATCCAGCGCGGCACATCCAGTTATCTTGCTGGCCGTATCGACGGGCGCTCGGAGACCACCACACTGTCGCTGCATCGCATCCAGCGCGCCCGCATGCTCGACGCTGATACCGAAGGCGCGGAAACATTCGAACTCGGGAACTACGCGAGTCGGGTTGCCGCCGGGTTTGAGAGCAAGGGGCCTCTGTCCGTTGAGCTGGAGCTCGACGAAGCGCTGGCCCAGCACTTGGCGGAAACGCCGCTCTCCCGTGACCAGCAGCTGGACCTGGGCGACGGGCTGGTGCCCCGCCTGCGGGCCACCGTTGATGATTCAGCCCAGCTGCGATGGTGGCTGCTCGGTCTGGGGGCCTCTGTCCGCGTTCTGGCCCCGGCCGCGCTGGCAGACGACATCGCCGCCCGCCACCGCAGCGCTGCGCAGCGCTACTAGTACGGGCATGCGACGCCAGTTGTCGCATGTTTGAAGAACAATCACTCCGCGCTACTTCATCAAATTGCACGCCATACAGGGGAAACCAATGTTCGCCGTAAAGAATCAATGCCTCGGTCTGCTGGACCGGATTACGACCCTGGCTGACAACGCAGGTATCGATCTGCTGGAGAACCTGTCTCTTGCCCAGGAAATGCAGCAGGCCGAGCTGTTGGTACCGATCATCGGTGCTTTCAGTGCAGGCAAGAGCTCGCTGATCAACACCTTCCTGGGCGCGGACATCCTACCGGTCGGTATCACCCCGGAAACGGAGCTGGCCACCGAGTTGCGCTTC
>Ga0308167_1002722_pt1 | contig 15612 bp, 6 predicted proteins | sample PhyCR1_2_FD_202138 | JGI IMG/M metagenome (GOLD analysis project Ga0308167, IMG submission 202138) | Phyllosphere microbial communities from UC Gill Tract Community Farm, Albany, California, United States - DLSLRC.R1 | ecosystem: Host-associated > Plants > Phyllosphere > Unclassified | place... | reverse complement strand
CCAAGCAACAGGTTTAACCCTGCAACGCCCTCTACCTCCGGGTCAATCAACAATGCCTGCAACCGCGATTGCCGTGCAAATGATTCTTGTTTCTCTTCAGCATTCATTTGGCATGCCTCCAATTGCATTATTCGATGCATCGATCAATGAGTCTCAAGAATATGACATCGAAAGGCATTGGTGAAGATAGTAATTCTTTACTAGCATCAAGCAATTGAAGATCAAATTCATTTGAATCTTCTCATTCACTTACATGGAGTTACAACAACCAGCCTCGCGCAATGGATGATTTTTGCGTCAGTGATGCCACTCGCTTGGAAGGCCGAGCCGGATGCACGCATCGCGGAAATGATGAAAACAGAAAAAGCCGGTTCGGTGGAAGAGGTTCGCGCCCAGGTTCATGAATGCCAGTTGACCGAGCAGAACGTGTTCCCTGCCAGCGAGAGCTTCGTGGCCACGCCCAGATTCCGCGCCCCCCGAGACGGGTGCTACCCGGATCGGCCGCAGCAAGCCGCCGAACTGGATCAACGGCAAGAACCGCAGGCAATTCCTGATCGAAAAGGCCAAAAGTTAGGCGGCGTGCAGCCGATACACCAAGCAAGGAGGTGCGCGCCAAGTCTAGGCGGCGCCTCAAGCCCCCCGGGGTGCGTGCGCGCCAGGGGCTTTTTCTTTGGAGATTGACCCTACCGAACTGGACCGTGAGCTTGAAGGCCTGGACGTCAGCCGGGCCAGAGGCCTGCAGGCGTGCGATGTCGGCCTTTTTGCTACGGCCCCACTCAGTCACGTTCTCAGCCGCGCTGACATAATCCCGCAGTAGCTCCCCCACTGAAACTCTTTTGTGCTGCATCTGCCCGATGCGCGCTCCTGCTCAATTTCATACACACGCCTACGCAGCCACTCGTCCGCCAAGACCTTCCGATGAAGGCCGGACTCTCGCTGCGGATGAAGGTACCGCCCCATTGGCAGGACCTGTACGGTGTCAGCCAGCAAGCCGCCTGACCGCTTGTGTGCGGAGATCATTCTCATTGAGTGCTCAGAGTTGAAAAAGCAGGAAAACGGGGTTGGATGGCGAAGAATCAGGCAACGACGCCAGAGCAAAAAACCCAATCAGATCAATGACAAACGTAGAAAATCAAGCACCTGCCAGCATGTGGCGCATGTCCGTTGCGCCCATGATGGACTGGATTGATATTCAAAGAAAATCATTATCTGACAGCAACTTAGAGGAGCACCCTTGACCCTCCGTAGCAACTATGCAGCATCGCTCGCTCAGTTGCGCTTCTAATTTTTGCGTAGATCTGGCGGTCTGCATGTACCGACCGATGAGGGGCAGACCTACCAAGCTCTGAGGCCTTTGAGCAGAAAGGCGCATCGCCCAATCGGGGAGTACTACCTGATCATGAGGCTGCAACCAACGGATTAAAAGTGCGATCCAACGAAATAGGCATGAGAGAAAAAAATTACACATCAACAGCTTGCAATGATAGCCACGCTTCTCGTGTTTTTGAAATCATGCCTTTTTATCCCAATTTCGACCCACCTTGAGCAGGTTTTGGCCATAATAAAAGGACTGTACCTCGCCACTTTTTCAGATTATCGTCGAACTGTGTGCGGTCCAGACGCGTTCCCGCAGTCTTCCCTCACCAAGACCACACCCCGGCAATATTATCGAATCTTTTTAGGAAATTTCAAACAAAAACTCTCAGACACTTTTCAGCATCTGAGAGCACAGTCAATACTAAAGCAAGGCTTTTACTGCATTACAAGCGATGCCCCACCTACGACATTCAAAGTATTTACCAAAGTAAGACCAGCAGCATTCGCCGAAATTACAAAAACTCCTCTTGTACCAGCTGTAACAGGAATACTCAAACCAGTAACAATACAGTTCGAAATAGTACCTATAGCAACAAGCGCCGCATAAACAGGAGCCATTGTGCATACTGCTCCTGGCACAGGCCTAAATACATTATCCACGGATGTATAAAGTTGCGCCTGTACTGAAATAGTACTTCCAATCAAACTCGATGCATTGGTGTTCTGTATTTGCGCACTCAATCCAGTTATCACACCATCAGCTGGAAATGATTGAGGTACTCCATCTGCTGCTTGCTGTGCCGTGAGGTCTAGGTTTCCACCAATAAGACTTTGCATTGCAGCAGCAGGAACGTAGCCATTCATCGGCAAAATCGCAACGTTTCCGGGCAAGCCGCCCACAATCGTGGTCAATGCCATGCCTTTCGCACTGCTGCTCATGATGGCTTTACCACCCGATGCGCCTGCAGGGCCAGTGGGGCCTGCGGGGCCAGGCAAACCAATGTCACCCGTCGCCCCAGTTGGACCTTGAAGGCCTGCGGGACCCGTGGGACCTTGGGCTCCTGTTTGGCCTGCTGGCCCTGGAAGGCCAATCCCCCCAGTGAGCCCCGCCGGACCTGCTTGGCCCGTGGCGCCAGTCGCCCCTGTAACGCCCGCTGGTCCTGTGGCTCCTGTTGCTCCTGTTGCTCCTGTCGGACCAGGACTTCCCACAATCGCACCTGCTGCGCATTTGCCCAGTCGCCCCGTCACACTGTCATAGCAAGCCACGCTACCAGCTTCCGTTGTATTGGGCAGGTTGGGCAGGTACACATCGCCGGTTTCCATGACCCGAAAACGCTCTGCATTGCCTGCATTGTTTTTGATGACAAATCCGCCGTTGGCGGGCGGTGTGATGGTGATGTCGGCACCACCAGGAGCCGCCATTGCAGCACCGCTCAAGACGATAGCCGCAGCGAATGAGACAGAGCGTAGCGTGAATTTCATGGTTTTCATGATCTGTATGTGGAGTGATTAACGTTGTGCAGCGCGACGCTGACGCCAGAGCGCCAGTGCCATGAGCAGAGAAAGGAGCATCAACCCGTACTCGCTCAGCGTGGGAATTGCTGCAGCAGACACGGTGGGACCAGCACCGATCTGCACGGTGGACGGAACCGTCGCATTGGTACGCACGACCGTCGCGCCAGGACCCAGGTTGATGACTGCTGTACCACTGGCAGCCTGGAGCACCACAGGCTGACCAGGCACACCCTCGACGGTCAGCGTACCGAGTACGGTGATATTTGCCCCGACAGGCAGCACAAAGGTGCGGCCCGTGCTGCTCTTGATGGTCAGGTTCTGCACAACCAAGGTGCCGCTTAGCTGGCTGGTGTTGCCCGGATCGCAGCCGTCGCGCAGCTCGATCGTGTTGTTGCCGGCATTCAGTGATCCGTTGATCTGCAGGTCACCACCCACCGACAGCGTTCCACCACTGTTGGTGATGGCGGCGGTACTTGCGAACGTAGCCGAAGAATCGACGGTCAGCGCGCCGCCCAGATCCAAGGTTCCCTGCATGTCCAGCGCAGAGCAGGACAGGTCTACGGCGCCCCCGGGCGGGACAACCAGAGAGCTGCCCGGTGGATAGGACCACTGGGCAGCGGCGTTGGAGGACAGCAGAAAAGCCAAGCCAACCCCGGCCAGCCATCGCGAAAGTGAAAAAGTCATCAAACAAGCTCCGCTGGGCATCAAGACCGCACGGCACAGTCACAGTAATGCGCCAAAAGTGTCAAGCATTGTCAACTGAAACAATGTGCAACCCATTGAAATCTTCGATCAAGAACTCATTCGCGTTTTCGTTGTCATGGCCGATGGGTTTCCGTTGTTCCCAGCGTTGTGTGAACCTCCTGATTCAACAGATGCATGGAAACCTCAATCTCTTGATTGATAGCCTTGACCTGATTGCGCTTGTTCGGTGCATCGCTCGCCTGCACGCTGCGGCGGAACTTGCGGAGGTCCGAGATCTTCTTGTCCAGTGCTTTGGCTGCGTCATGAGCCCTGGCCAAAGGAACGTCAGCCAGCACCGCATCAGCATCCTCGCCGCGCTGGATCCGGGCTTTGAACTCGTTCTCGCTGATGTTGATGCGCTTGAGGTTCTCGTAGTAGGCGTTGCTCTGACCGTTGGCGCCGCGCGTGTTTCCATAGAGCCGGCCTGCCAGAACAACCTGGTGCGGCGCAAGTTCCTCGCCAGTGAAGGCGGAAGTGGTCATGGCCACGGCCTTGTTCACCTCGCGGCCCACGCCGCCAGTGATCTGTTCCACCAGGTACTCGATGGCCTCTGGCGTTGGGCTGACAGCGCCGGGCCGCCATTCGTTGCCGCCCGTCGCGGCATTGGCAAGGGTAGCCAACCAGCGGTAGGGCTTCGCCGTCGAATCTTTCACACGGCTCGCGCCCGGCGTCGGGTCGTTTGAATTCCGGTCTTCTCGGTAAATCTCCCGGCCGGTCCAGTCCTTGTTGCGAGCCAGGGCCAGCGCGGGGTCAAACCAGGTGGGCGATGCCATCTGCCCCAGATCCGCAGACCCACCCAGCGGGTTGTAGGCATCGAGGGCCAGCACAGCCATGTCCAGGACGTGCCCCATTCGGCTCTTGGTCGGGTCGTCGTGCACGGCCATCTCCACGATGGTGCGGCCGATGTTGGGGAACACATGGAAGCCCAGAGGCAGAGGGATAGCCACATAGTCCTGGCGTCCCAGCGGGATGATGATCGCCCGCTCCTTCACAAACTCGGGGATCTTCTTCCATTCGTCGTCGGCACCATCGCCGCCGCCCATCATCAGGTAGCCGGCCATGGCCGACACCATGCCAAGGGCCACACCACCCATCATGATCTGGCGCCCGGCAGGGCCTGCCAACGTCTCCAACATGCGTTTGTTGCCCTGGATCGCGGCATTCAGGAACGCAAAATGCGCCCCCACCACGGAGGTGTTGCGGCCCTTGCGGTTGAAGTTCACCGTGATGTTCTTGGCGATACTCGCGGCCTCCTGGCGGCTGATGCCCTGGTCCAGGGCAGCCTTGTAGACGCCAAGGCGCGTTGTAGCTTCCAAGGTTTCATTGAAGTCCGACAGCCAAGCCAGCAGCGCGCGGCCGCCGGCGACAACTGATGTTCCCTGGCCAGCTTGGTCCAGCGCCTTCTGCAACGCCTTGGCACGGTCCTTGGGGTCGGCATGCAGGTCGCGGTAGCCTGTGGTGCCGCCATCGAGCTGCAGTTGCTCCCACAGCTGCGCCCATTGGCCAGTGGGCGCGCCCTCTTCCTTGCGCTCGCGGCGCAGCTCCTTGTAGATAGCGCGCGTGTTGCGCCGAATGTTGCGGAAGACCTCTGCCTGTTTGCCGGCCAGGGGCGTAGTGGACAGCTGCAGCATGGCGCCCTGCAGGTCGCGCGCCAGGTTCATGACCCCGAACACAGGGTTGTACTGGGTGTTGACCGAGGAGAACCACCGCGTGATCCAGGCCGCAATCCGCGTGAAGCGGTCCAGTTCCATGGCATCCAGGTTCTTCATGGCGATGGCGAGGCGCACGGCCTTCTCGTTACGCTCGTTGAAGACGATGTACCGATCCTTGCCACCAATGCGCACCGTCACCACGTTGTCGCGCGCCTTGGCGCCCTGATCCACCATGGTCTTGACCAGGCCCGTATCCGTGTCCAGTGCCTTCTTCTTGGGCAGTTCCAGGCTCCACAGCTCTTTGTCCGGGTTCTGCGCTGCCAGCAGGTACATGCGCTTGACCACGTTGTTCTTTTCGCCGCGCGTCAGCGCCGCCTCTCGCTGCATGACGATGTGGCTCAGGATGTTGGTCACGCGCTCGTTCGAGCCGGTGCGCCTCTTGGATGCATCGCCCTTGGTGCTGAAACCCTGGCCGATGGGGTGAGCCTTGCTGTCCGGGTGGGCCTCGTCCCGGTGCAGCGGCACGTAGTGCTGATAGGTCTTGCGCCAGGCCGCCAGCGTGGCCTGGTCCATGAGGCCGTAGCTCTCCAGCGTCTTTAGGGTGCCCTCGTTCATGCGGTCCACCCTCGCGGCCAGGTCATCCAGTGCCCGGCGCTGCTCGGGGCTGTAGCCGTCCACGATCGCCTTGGCCTCAGCATCGCTCATGCCCGACAGGGACAGGCGTTCCTCCTCGGGGCCATCGAAGGCCTCGGCGCTGTTCCAGCGGTCTTGGTCGATGAGGGCCTGGCCCAGCGCCTTCTGCACCGGGCCGGTGGCCATACCCCGGGCCTGGGCGCGCTGCAGCTGGCGGCGTAGATCTTCCACCGTCTTGCCAGCGGCATCGCGCTGGGCCTGCAACTGCTGGGAGCCGGGGTTGCGCTCGGCCATGACGCGGTTGGCCTCGGGCGCGTGCCGGGCGTGCAAAAAGCGCTCCAGCTCCTCGATGGCCACCTTGGCCTCATTCATGCGCTTGAGCAGTGGTCGCACCTCATCGCGCAAGAAGTTGCCGGCGCGCTTGGCCACGCGCTTGTGGTACAGCTCCTCGCCCCGGTAGGCGTCGTTCGTCTCGGTGACGGTACCGTTCAGGGCCTTGATGTGTTCTTGGATGCGCTTGAGATCGATGAACTTGTCCTGCCAGGAATACAGGAAGTCATCCACCGAGCGGTAGCCGGTGAGGTCCGCCACCTTGTCCTGCAGACGGCCCAGGCGGCCCTTGGACTGCACTGGAGTGACCGCGCCGGAAGCGGGGCCGCGGCTGTAGAAAACTCGGCGGCTGCGGCTGGGGTCGGTTAGAACTTGTGCGTGCCGCTCAGCAAACTCTCCCAGTAGGGAGCCTCGCTGCCTTCGATCTCCTTGGTCCTGGCCGCCCGCTCGGCGTAGAAGGGCACGCCAGACAGCCGCTCGCGCAATTGTTCGCCAGCCAGCTTCCGCTTCTCCTGGCGCGCTTCCATCCACTCGACGTCTTCTTTCGATGGATTGTCCAACCAAGCTAGCCAATTGCTGTCTTGATAGTTGCTCCCCGGAATTGGAAAGTCGGAACGATCCGCGCTCTGTGTCATATTCAATCTGGTTGGAGGTTGGGAAAGCATTATCTGTGGCGGCAACACTGGCCGCAATCATGCGCTCCACGTTCCCCACGTCATCCCCATAGACCCAGCGCAGGCCCGGCACTCCGTGACCGCCACGCACCTGGTCGGGGTGCGGCGCCAGATGGCGCGTGGTGCCGAACTTCAAGGCGCTGGACAGCATCTGCTCCAGCCGGCGACGCAGCGCGGTCTTGCTCAGCCCGTGAGGATCGCCGATGAAGATGCTGTCCGTGTTGTGCGCGAAGGTGGCGGCGATGCTGTACGCCATGGCACCCGAGTCCCCTCGGGACAACTTGGACACGTCCAGCCACACGTCTGTGGTCGGAGGCACATCCTCCGGGTTCTCGCCAGGCCTGCCGGCCACGGCCTCCATTCCCTCCGCCGTGTAGAGCATGTCGTAGACCTGCTCGCCGTATGGGTTGGGCTGGCGCACCGACAGCGTGGCCTTCTTGCCATCAGGCATCTTCAACGTGTATTCCTGCCGGCCGGCAATGCTCACCGGCTTGCTCACCTCGATGTCCGGAGCGTGCTCCTTGGCGATGGCCTTCAGATCCGTTTGCTTCGACTTGGGCAAGGTGAACAAGTCGTCCAGCTGGGACAGCTCCTGCAGCGCCCGCCGGCCAGCGCCGCTGTCCAGGCTGTACTTGGGCCGTGCCGACACCGCCGATGCAGCGGCCGCCGCACCACGCTCCACCCAGCGGCGCGCAGGCAGGATGAAGTCGCGGATGATCTCCGCGTCCGTCATGGCCAGGTCGCGCAGCGCGGGCACATGGGTGCGCAGCCAGGCGCGGATGGCGGCGACGGCGCGGCGGACAAAGCCGAGCTGCGGCTGTGTCTCGGCCATCTCGGCCAGCACCTCCTCGGCCGCGTAGCGCCGCCCCACCAAGTCGTCCAGCTCGCCATACTCCTGCAGCTTGGCGCGCATCTCACGGGGGCGGGCCACGATGATCTGGTCCAGCACCGCATCCAGCTTCTCGCCGAAGGCGCCGCGCAGGCCGTGGTGGCCCAGCGCCTCGTGGTACAGCACGCGAGCCACTTCCTCGGGCGTGGCCAGCTGGCTCGCCACCAGGTAGACCTCGCCATCGAAATAGAAGCCCTTGGGCACGCCCTCTGCGCCCTCGGCCGCCTGCAGTCGCTCCGTGTCGCGCGCCTCCTGTGGCACGCGCGGGTCCTGCAGGTCGAACACCACGTTGATGCGCGGGGCGTTGGCCCAGGCCTGGCGCACTTCGTCTACGACCTTCTGCACGCGCGCCATGGGCGCCTGTGGAGCACCGCGCGCGTCCGCCGGCACCGCGCCACCAGCGATGCGCAGCAGTTCCTGCGCCAGGTCGGCCGTCATGGTGGGCGCCACGGAACTCTCCGCGCGCTTGAACGGTACTCCCGCCGGCTGCTCAGCCCCTTCCTCAAAGCGGGACAGCTCGCTGCGCGTGACGGACAAATCATCCTCGGGATACCAGTAGATGTTCACCTTGTGAGCCTGGTTGCCGGTTTTTCCGCCGCCCACATGCGCAAACCCGCGATAGCCCATGTCCTCCAAGTTGTAGCGAATACCATCGAAGCGCTCCTGCAGCTCGTCCGCACTCACGCCTTCGTAGCGAGACTCGGCGCGCGCTTCATCGAACAGCTGGGCCAGCGTGGTGATGCGCTCGCCCGTTTCCGTGTTCTCATCGCGGGCCAGATCGTCCAGGACGCGCTTGGCCATGGACTGCACCTCAGGCTCCATCGGAGCATTCATGTCATACAGACGGACAGGGGAGTGCTCGGCAATCTCATACAGCGTGGGCTCACCGCCCCGCCCTTTGCGGGTGTAGCCGGCCGCTATGTCCGCGGCATCTGTGGTGTAGAAGCCTTGCCCGTAGATGTTGAGCACGTTGCCGCTGTAGACGCCATCGTTGGTAGGACCACCCTCGGGCAGCGGACGGCTGGTGCCATGCAGGCGCACGCCCGTGCCGCGCGTATCACGCAGCTTGGGCCGCTGGCTCGCTGCAGGTGCTGCAGGTGCTGCAGGTGCTGCAGGTGCTGCAGGTGCTGCAGGTGCTGCAGGTGCTGCAGGTGCTGCAGGTGCTGCAGGTGCTGCAGGTGCTGCAGGTGCTGCAGCAGTGTCTGGCCGCACCGGCCCAGCCGCGGCCGGTTTGTCAAAAACTCCCTGCTGGCCGCTCAGCGCATCCTTCGCGTCCTGGCCCAGCTGGAAGTGCTCGGCGCTGGCGGTCTGGCGCTCGGCCACTTCCTTGCGCTCGCGTTCGGCCCGCGCCTGGGCTTCGGCCTGGGCGTCGTCGCGCGCACGGCGCTGCTCGGCCTCCTGCTGCTGGGCCTGCTGGGCCTGGAGTTCCTCGGGGGTGTAGCTGGAAAGTTCCAGCTCGGGGGCTACCGCGCCGCTGTCGGTGTCGGCGTCTTGCCCTGGGCGTTCTGCGCGATCTCCAGCAGTTGCTCGCCCTGCTCTGTCTGGCTGTTGTCGCCGTGCTTCTGGCCCTGCTGCATCAGCACGCTCCCCAGCAGCATCGCTGCCAGGGGGTTCTCTGCTGCCTTGCGGGGCTGGGGCTTGCTGGGAGTCGGTGCTTGTGTCATTGGTCTGTTGTCGCTGTGGGACGGGTTGGCCGCTCAGTGCGGCAAGGATCGCGGCAGGGCCTACCTGCTCGCCAAACATATCACCGCTGGCCGAGGTCGCTAAGGCAGCGGCCATGTATGCGCGCAGGGACTCCACCAGGCGGTCGCGGCCCACGGGCCGGGTCAGGTAGTGCCCGCTGTACAGCAGGCGCAGCATGCCCACGGTCAGGGCGTCGGGCACATCGCCCGTCAGCATGTCCACCTGCTGCACAGCGTCGTGCAGGGCCGCGCGCTCGCGCCGGGCTTTCTGCACCAGGCGGATGGCCTGCAGCAGGTTCTCGGTCACGTCCACCTCTGCATTGATGGCGCCGCGCTCGGCCGCCAGGCGCAGGTTGGCCCACTCGCCGGCCACGGCCTTGAGGGATTCGCCGATGGCGCGGATGTCGTTGTCGGTGGAGCCGAACAGCGATTCCACCAGGTCTCCATCGCCGTAGGCCTTGTGCACCAGCGCTGCCTGCAGACGGGTGACGCCGGCTGGCGAGAGCGCGCCATTGGCGTCCATCATGCCGGCCACATCCTGGCCCTGCTCCTGCAGCTTGCCGATGAAGGCGCGGGCAAAGTCCCGGTTCGCCGCGCTGTCCAGGGCGCCGCTGTCGAAAACCTCCAGCACGCCGCCGTCCACCAGTGCCGCATCGGTGGCGGCCTGCTCCGTGGCGGACAGGCCCAGGGCCTGGCTCTGGCTCTTGGCGCCCATGTTGACCTGGTTGTCCTTCTCGGAATACAGGCGCACCAACACCGGGGCCTGCATGCCCTCGATGGCGGCCGGGTCGATGCCGTGCATGTCGCTGTCGGCGGCCAGCTCCTGCCGGTAGGCGTCGGCCGTGCCGCGCTCGTAGGCAGCGCGCAGGCCTGCCACGCGGCCGTTGTTCAAGGCCTTGACCGTGCCCGGGTGCGCTGCGTCGAACAGCGGATTGACGGCGCCGTCCGCGAAGTTGGACGGCTGCACGTCGGCCGCCTCCATCACGCCATAGCGGAACGGCACGCGCTGGCCATCGCTCATCACGGCCACGTCGGCCCGGCCCAGCGCCTGCACGGCGTCGACCTGGTCGCCCACGGCGAACACCATGGGAGCGCCCGATTCGGGGCTGCGCGAGACGCCCAGCCGCAGGTAATCGGGGTTCTGGGCCATGCCCTGCATCTGCACCACGCTGGCAGGCCGGCTGCGGTCGCGGTTCTGGATCTCCTGCACGGGAGTGCCGGCGGCGCCCGTGCCCTCGGGGTTCGTGCCAGCGCGGCGCGTCTTCACGGCGGCCCATTCGTGCTGCAGCTGGTCCCAGATGGGCGTGCCCCGGCGCAGGGTGGCCACCTTCTCCCCGCGTTCGTGCACGAACTGGGGCCAGGTCTTGGACCGCACTGCACCAGGATCAAACGCCGGGGCCTGTTCGGCCGCAGCAGCTTCGGCGGCCACGGCCTGGTGCTCATCGCCCAGGGCTTCCAGCTCGGCCTCGCGTGCCGCGTCCTGTTCCAGGCGCTGGGCCAGCGCTGCGCGCTCCTCCTGCTGCACAGGGTTCAGGCCCGTGGTGCTGTCAATCACCTCCAGCTCCGCCAGGCGCGTGGCAGCTGTGGTGCTGTCCATGGTTTCGGGCGTGCCATCGGGCTGCTGCACGCGCTGCTGCTCGGCGTGCTGCTTCGTCTGTGCCGGTGCCGGGGCAGGCGCAGCTGCAGCACCGTCGCGCTGGCCAGCGTCTGCGGTCGTGGCTACGTCAGTGACCGTGTTGCCTTCGGCATCCTTGTAGGTCACGTCGATGACCGTGTTGCGCCCGCCAGCATCCGCCTGGCCGCCCCTACGATCCTTCACGCCGGCCACCACGCCCCGGGCAGAACCTGGTGCAGATCCGCCCAGCGCGCCCAGCACGAAGTTGGCAGCCGAGTCCTCGCCGATTTCCTTACCATGGGCAACGCTCTTGGTGCCCAAGTCCGAGGCCACGCCTTCCGTCAGCTCCTGCGTGCCCTCTTCCAGCGCCGAGATGCCCGCGCCTGCAGCCGTCTTGCCCAGCACCGAGCGGCCGGCCACGCGGGCCAGCAGCGGGTCAAGCCCGCCCGTCACCAGCTTGCCGGTGAAGCGGTCACCGAACGTGGCCACGGCGCCCTGCAGCAGCGCCGAGGCGTCCTCGGCCTTGGCACTGGTGATGCGCCGCGCCTCGTCGGGCACCGCGCCGGCATCAATCATGCGGCGGTACAGCGGGCTGGTGTCCAGCAGTTGCTCGTGCGACTGCTTGGCGATGAACTCCCGCGCGTTCTCGACACCCTCGCCCGCCGCCATGGCCCCGCCCACCGCGCCGGCCGCGCCCGGGCTGCGCGTGGCCAGCGCCGTGGCCACCACGGGGAACATGCTGCCGAACACATCTGCGCCCTGCATCAGGAAGCCGCGCACGGACGGGTCCTTGCCGAAGTCGATCTCGCCCTTGAGCAGGTTGCCTGTGATCTGGGAATTGGCCACCGCGTCCTGCGTGGCCTGGCTGGTCGTGTCGTTGATGGCCTTCTGCGCATCGCGGCCGGCGCGGGCCAGCGTCTCGGCGCCCGGCAAGCGCACGCCCACGGCAGCGCGCTCGGCCTGCAGCTCGCGGCGGTCGAGCTGCTGCTGCGTCATGGGGCCGTTGATGGCCTCGTCTGTGTCAATGCCTGGGATGAATGCGCCGCCGGGCATGACCGTGGCGGGGTCGCCGCCGGCGCCGCTGCGCACTGTGGCGCGGATGCCCGACTGCGCAGCCTCGGGCACTGCAGCCACGCCAGAGAGAGCGGCGCCGCCCGCGCGCTTGAACACGTCGGTGATGGCATCAGCCACATAGCCGCCAATGCCCTGTGGCTTGGGCTTTGGCACATCGATGGAGATACCGCCCAGCTCGAACAGGTCAACGTCGCCGGTCGGGGCCTGGGTTGCCGTCTTCCCTTTGGGATCGATACCGGCAATCTCGAACAGGTCAACGCCGCCATCGGCGGCGCTTTGGGGGGTCTGGGGCATGAATTACCTCGCGGATGGAACTCCGTCGAGGCTGTCAGGCTTGGTACGCCCCAGGCCCGCCTACTTGATGAGGCCTTTGGAGCGCAACATGTCGCGCACCTGATCTTCAGACATGCTGTGTTTCTTAGCAGTCGCAGCAATTGCTTCTGGTGTCATGGCGGCCTGCACGGCCGAGGCCCGCCCCGCCTTATCGCCCCGAGTGCGTTTCACGTCAGCGGCATTGAATTTCACTAGGCCCTCGTCCACGTCCCGAATATTCGGGTTGTCAGCCATGAACTCCTGGAAGCGCCGCTCCTTGTCCATGTCGCGCTTCACTGTGTCCTTGTCACCCGCGAATCGGCCGGGGATGGTTTCCCCAAATGCCTTTTGCACCTTCACCGGGTCGTAGTCGTATTTGGCCTTGGCGTTGTCGGCCCCTGGTGTCGGCACGATGCCCGCGCGCACGCCCCGGATCTTGGTTTCCGAGATGGATGGGTCAGCCTCCCTTGCGAGGGCCTCGCGGATGCTGGGCAGCTCTCGCTTCTGCTTGAGGCTCTCTGCTTTCTCCTGCATGTTGAGCCCGTGTGCTGCTGCAGCGCGGGCATCCGCGCCGGCTGCAATGCGGCTGGCCTGGTCGGCCCGCTTGTCAGCCTTCAACTGCAGCTGATTGCGGAACTCGTCCTGGCTGTATTGGTAGAGAGCACCAGGGTTTTCCAGGGATTGCAGCATGGCCATGGCCTCGCGCTGGTCCTTGGCCCGCAACGGCGCCAGGGGCTGACCGTTCATTCCCGTGCGGTTCATCACCAGGCCGCCGTCCTTGCCAGCCTCGATGCCCGTGACCTTCGCGCCGCTGGGCACGAAGCGGTTGTAGAACTCGGCGACGGCGCCGTAGTCCCCACTGCCCAGTGCGGCCATCGCGGGGCCCAGCGCCTGTTTGCGCTCGGCCGCGTCCATCTGGATCTTGATGTGGGCAGTCGAGAGGTTGTCTTTGAACGCCTTTTCCGCTTCGGCCATGTAGCCGCCCTGGGCCAGCTTGAACGCACGCTGCTGGTTGGACTGCAGGTAGTCCGTGGCCGTGGGGGCTCGACGCTTGCCGTCTTCGCCCATCAGCGAGGATTCGAAGGCCTGGCCCAGCGCCTTGTCCAGCGCCTCGATGCCATCCTCTCTAGCCCACTGCTTTTCCTCGCGGGCCTGGCGCTTTTCAGCGTGTTGGCCCTGGCGGAACTGCTGACGCATCTGCACGCCGCGCTCGGGGTCCGTGCGGCCGATCACGTCGGCCATGGCCAGCATGCGCGTGCTGTCCTGCTGCTCGCGGCTCATCGAGCCCTGCGTGCGCTCGCCCATGAAATCGGTCACGCCCTGCATGGCGATGGTCTTGGTGTCGCCGGCTTCATTGCTCGCGACATAGGCCTTCTGTGCGTCGTCAAAGTCGATCTTGTAGCCGTTGGCGGCCAGGCCTTCCAGCTCCTTGCCCTGGTCGGCGGTGTAGCCCGTGGACTCCACGGCGGTGGCACTGGCAATACCCTTCAAAGCCTCTTTCTGCGCCGCCTGGTCGCGCGCATCGTTCATTTGCTGACCGGCGCGATACGCGTCGGCAATGCCCCGCGTAAATTGCTGGCCCTGTGCCAGGCCCGCAGCGAAACCACTTCCCAAATTCATTGTTCGCACCCCTTCAATTCGCTGTCCAACTCCTGCACCCGGCGCGCCAGCTCGGCGCGGATGGTCTGCAGATTCACTCGGTATTGCCCCACCTTGTCGGGGTGCAGCTGCTTGAGATAAGCGGCCTTGCCGTCGTCCCACCATGCGCTGCAGTGCAGGCACTCGGGCGCGCTGATGGCCCGGAAGGTGTCGTAGACGGCATTGCGCGGGGCACCCACCGCCTGCAGGAACTGGAACACCTGGTCATGGCTCCAGTGCAGCAGCGGCAGCAAGACCTTGTAGGCATCGCCTGGCCCGCCCGCCGGCACCTGGCCGGTGTCGGCCAGCTTGGTGCCGCGAATCACCACCTCGATGCCATCGGCCAGCATGCGCTGGTGCATGGGCTGCATCAGGTTGGCCACGCAGCAGTCCATGCGGCCCACCAGCGGCGTGTCGCTCATGCCGTAGGCGCGGCCGATCCAGCTCGATTGCGCCGTGGTCACGTCGCTCGGGATGCCATGGGCTGCTTTCCAGGCGAGCACGTCCGTCTGTACGGTGCGCAGATCCGGAACCCACGCGCGCACCTGGTCCACGACCGCGCGCGTTTCCGGGATGGTGTCGCCAGTGGACAGCCAGTAGACCGGCAAGCCCTGCTCCACCAGGGGACGCAGCAGATACAGGCATGCCAGCGAGTCTTTGCCCCCACTGAAATGCAATGCAGCGCGCCGGTCGGCAATCGCCTGGCCCACGCTGGCGGCAATGTCTGCGGCTCGCATCAGAAGAACATTGCCGCAGCGGACATGCCAGCGCCCAAGATGGCACCCGCCCCCGCGCCACTGGAAGCCTGGGACTGCTGGTAGGCCTGGGACTGCTGGCCCCACATGTTGGCCGCGCTGTTGCCGGCGTTCCCCGCCATGCCCGCCGCCTGCCCGTAGCCGGAGTTCAGGCCGGCCAGGCCGGTGTTGGCGATGTTCTGGCCCGAGGCGCCGTAGCCGGCCGTGGCAGCTGTCGTCTGCATGCCCATGGCGGGATAGCCGGCCAGCGCGTTCGAGGCCCGGTCCGTCAGCGCCCGGCCTTCCGCACGCGCGGCGGTTCGGGCCGAGTTCTTGCCTGTCGCTGTGGCCAGCGCTTCACCGGCGGCCAGCGCATTGGACGCGGCACCATACTTTCCATCGGCGGGGTTGACGCCCATGCGGGCCATTTCCGCGCCCTGTGTGCGCTTGGCGCTTTCGTAGGCATTGGAGACATCGGCAGCCGCCTGGCCCGCCAGCTCCTCGCGCTTGCCCTCCGTGTCGAAGGTCCGCGCGTCCTCCACCATGGTGTCCTGCAGGCCCGTCAGCTTGTCGCGGCGCCCCAGCGCATAGTCGCGGTCGGCCTGAGACTGCTCCCAGGCCGTGCGCGAGGTGTCCAGCGCGAACTGCGTCTGCTCCTTCTGCAGCGGCGCCATGTCGTTCGCATTGCCGATGATCTGCTGGATCATGTTGTCCTGGATGCCCAGGTTTTTCACCTGGGCTTCGACCAGCCGCGGATCGGGTGCTGGGGTCGAGGCGCCGCCACCCTCCAACGTCATGCCGCC
>Ga0308167_1002720_pt1 | contig 15621 bp, 19 predicted proteins | sample PhyCR1_2_FD_202138 | JGI IMG/M metagenome (GOLD analysis project Ga0308167, IMG submission 202138) | Phyllosphere microbial communities from UC Gill Tract Community Farm, Albany, California, United States - DLSLRC.R1 | ecosystem: Host-associated > Plants > Phyllosphere > Unclassified | place... | reverse complement strand
GTTGGTTGCGATGTAGATGCTATTGAGGACGGAAGCGTAAAACAATGTTTGAGGCATGGGATCAACTCCAATATAGATTCATAACTCATTATACCTTCCAAACAGGAAATGACAATATTTAGGTTGTGTAACGAATCGAATCATCGAGTTGATACTTCTGTGATAGAGAACATCTGTGAGGGAGTGAATCACCCTAGAGATGCTGCTCCAATGACTCCTGCATGTCCTTTCAGTGTCGAGAGACGGATATCGATACTGGATCGGAGCGACGGATAGACTAATCCGCTGACTGCTTCAAGCAACTCTTCCCAATACAAATCAGCTGATCCGGTAACACCACCGCCGATGACGATGACATCGGGATCAATTGTGTGAATGATATTGGCTAGTCCTGTCGCCAGGTGGTTGATGAAACGAGTCCGTTCCTGCGGGTCCTCCAGTAATTGTTCGATGGACGATGTCTGCTTTTCTAAAGCCCGTGATTGAAGAGCTGTGCCGCTGGCCAGTCCTTCAAGCGAACCGGCATTAAGCACCGGATGTGCCGGACCGGATGAATCGATGATCGTATTGCCGATTTCTCCAGTGTACCCGTGTGCCCCGCGAATGAGTTTTTTCTCATACACATATCCGCCGCCTATACCCGTACTGACGGTCACGTAATAGACGGAAGAGTACGATTGACCTGCTCCGAATAGTGCTTCGCCGAGGGCTGCGGCATTCGCATCATTCTCCAGCGACACCGGGATGTCGAACGTCGAGGATAGAGGGGTGACGAGATCGACGTCATCCCAACCCGGCAAGTTCGGAGGAGACAGGAGGTGTCCCGTCTTGGCATCGAGCGGACCGGGGGCGGCGATACCGATTGTCGACAGCTGGAATTCGTCTGAGAACAGTTGAATGGCTTGTTTGATGTGAGAGATAGTTTGTGCCGGACCGGCTGCCGGACGTGTCGGAAACGACAGCTGTTTGATGATGGTATTCTGATCGACGACGGCGACGCGTGTTTGAGTGCCGCCTAAATCGATCCCGATCCGGAGCGGGCGCATTATTTTTAGTGAGGGGCCAGTGACGATCAGGAGTCCTGTTCCGGAGACAGTATGCTCGCTGTTAGCGGGTAAGAGGACTGTTGTGCCAACTGATAATTTGACACCATTTAATTCGATCGTTCCTTCGATGACCGTAATGATTTGGAACAGAGGGGATGACTCCAAGGTATGTGTCTGGCGGATGGTCCATTCTTCGACGAAGAAATCAGGTGTCTGCGTCAATCTTTTGCGGAAGGAAGATAAGAAAACAGGAGGTTCCGCGTAGTGAAAATGCGGGAAACGGATGACGCGTCGGGCTTGCTCGAGATGAAGCGAACGTTTCATTCCTGTCACAGGATCGAGACGATCATAATCATATAGCCGGTAAGTCGTATCTGAACTTTGTTGGATTTCGAGGACGACACAGCCTTTCGTCAAAGCATGGACCGTTCCGGCCGGGACATAGAAGAAGTCACCTTTTGAGACTGGGATGTGCTTCAGTGATTGGACTAAGGTTCCCTGGTCGACTGCCGTATCAAGTTCGGATGGCGAGGACAGGGAATGACCATAGATGAGAGTAGCGTTCTCAGGACAATCGATGATGTACCAACATTCGTTCTTACCGAACGGCTGGTCTTCATAGCGTCTCGCATCCGCGTCGGTCGGGTGGACTTGGACCGATAAATTAGTTGAGGCATCAATCCACTTCAGTAAAAGCGGGAAGTCGGAGTCCGTCTCCATTCCAAAAATTTCAGGGTGATTTGACCATAATTCTTTCAGCGTAAGACCTGTCAGTGTTCCGGATTGAACGGTCGTCATACCGTTCGGATGACTGGCAATCGTCCAGACTTCACCTATACGTCGTTCGCCTGAAACGGGGAAACCATACTGTCGAAGCTTCTGACCACCCCAAATTCGCTCTTTCACGACGGGTTCGAAAAAAATCGGTTCCTGCATGTCTTATTCCTCCTTCAATCTATTTTCAATAACAACTCTACACTTTTAAAAAATAAAAATAAACAAAATAATTATCAAGTATAGACATGAAAGAATAAATCCGTATAATCAAACTTGTAAGCGATTTCAAAAAAGGAGGAATTTTAAATGAAAAAAATTATGTTGGCATGCAGCTCGGGAATGTCGACGAGTATCCTCGTATCGAAAATGCAGGAACATGCGAAGGGAATCGGAGAAGAAGCCAAGATTTGGGCAGTCGGACAAGATCAGGCAATGAAAGAAATGGATGGTGCCGATGTCATCCTGATCGGACCTCAGATGCGTTTTCTATTATCGAAGTTTCAAAAGGCGACAGATAAGCCGGTCGAAGTGATCGATATGATGGCGTATGGAATGGCTGACGGAAAAGCGGCATATGAACAGGCCGTAAAATTGATGGGGTGAATGATATGCCGACGAATGAACAGACGATTGAACAAGTAGCATTCATGATGATTTTGCACAGCGGGAATGCAAGAAGTACGATCCGTGAGGCAATCGAAGTGTATAAAGACGGTACCTTTGAAGAGTTTGATCAATTGCTGTCCAGTGCACGTTCGCAACTGCAGGAAGCGCACCAGGTTCACTTTGGACAAGTGCAAAAGGAAGCGAACGGGGAACCGGCAACGTTGTCCCTCTTACTACTGCATGCGGAGGACCATTTGATGTCGACGCAGACGATGCTTGATTTGACCTCGGGGCTCATCGAGCTCATGGAACATAAGTTTTCTAAAAAATAAGAAGGAGTGTTTGAGATGACTGAGAATAGTAAGTGGTTCGACCTGTTGAGTCGTTTCCTGATGCCGATGGCGGCATTTTTGAATAACAGTCGTTACCTGCAGACGTTACGTGATGCGTTCATGCTTGCTTTTCCGATTACGATGTTCGGTTCGTTGATCGTCGTCGTCGCGAATCTACCGTTTCTTGATAAGTTCATGTCTCCTGGCGTACTCGATGCCTTCAAGACGTCACTCGGGAATGCACCGTCCGCGACGATGGGAATCATGTCATTGTTTGTGGTATTTGGAATTGGCTATTATCTTTCTAAAAGTTACGAAGTCGAAGCCGTATTCGGTGGTGTCATTGCTTTAGTCTCGTTTTTATTACTTACTCCGTTTTTTGTTTCAGTTGAAAATGTCACAGGTCCGGTCGGAAACGTCATCCCGCTCGACCGCTTAGGTGCGAAAGGCATGTTCCTTGCCATGATCACCGGATTCTTGGCAGGAGAAATCTACCGCTTCGTCGTGCAGAAGAACTGGACGATCAAAATGCCGTCCGGCGTGCCGACTGCGGTCGCCAAATCGTTCTCGGCTCTCATCCCGGCCTTGTTGACCCTCACTACCTTCCTCATGATCAACATTGCGGTCACTTCTATTTTGAACACGAACTTACACGATCTCATTTTTGACCTTGTCCAAAAGCCGCTCGTCAATCTAGGAAACGGACTCGTCCCGACCTTGATTGCCATCTTCTTTGTCCAGCTGTTCTGGTTCTTCGGTCTCCACGGTCAGGTCATCGTCAACTCAGTGATGGACCCGATCTGGAACACACTGTCACTCGAAAACTTGAATGCCTATACGTCAAACGGAGAAATCCCGAACATCATCAGTAAACAGTTCATCGAAATCTATACCGTCGGGATCGGCGGATCAGGTTCGACCCTGGCTGTCGTCGTCGCTATTCTGTTGTTCATGCGTTCCAAACAGTTAAAACAAATCGGGAAGTTGTCAATCGGACCGGGTATCTTCAATGTCAATGAACCGATGATTTTCGGACTCCCGATTGTCATGAACCCACTGATCATGATTCCGTGGATTTTCGCACCGATGATTACCGTCACCGTGACGTACTTCGCCATGTCAACGGGTCTCGTTCCGCCTCCGACCGGTGTCGCCGTCCCGTGGACCGTCCCGATGTTCATCAGCGGCATGATGGCCACGAATTCCCTGGCCGGCGGATTATTACAACTCGTCAACTTCGCGATCATCATGGCCGTGTGGTTCCCATTCCTTGTCTTCATCGATCGTCTGAACCTGAAAAAGGAGAGAGAAGAGGCGAAGACCATACAGGAAAAAGATCAACAAATCGGTTGAGTGAAAACTACAGATAGGATGTGCATACGATGAATCAGATTGAAAACATGACCGGACAAACAAAAAAGTATACTTTTCCGACTGACTTTTGGTGGGGAACGGCTGCCTCCGCCACTCAAATTGAAGGGGCGGCAGATGAAGCGGGGAAGGGTCCGAACATTTGGGACTACTGGTACGAGCAAGAGCCCAACCGATTCTTTGACGGGGTCAGTGCGAACATAGCGTCTAATTTTTATCACCGGTACGAAGAGGATATCGCTTTGATGAAGGAACTGGGACACAACTCTTTCCGACTGTCGATTTCCTGGTCACGGCTGTTCCCGACAGGTGAAGGGAAAATCAATCCATTGGCCGTGGACTTCTATAATCGTGTGATCGATGAGCTGATCCAGGCGGATATCGAACCATTCGTCAATCTATACCATTTCGATATGCCGCTGGCGCTGCAACAAAAAGGTGGATGGGAGAGCCGGGAGGTCGTCATGCACTACGTTGATTATGCCAAGACCTGCTTCGAGTTGTTCGGTGACCGCGTATCGAAATGGTTCACGCATAACGAGCCGATCGTCCCGGTCGAAGGTGGCTATTTATATGATTTCCATTATCCGAATGTAGTGGACTTCAAAAGAGCCGTTCAGGTCGCGTATCATTCGATCCTATCCAGTGCACTGGCAATCAAAGCATATAAGGATTCAGACCAGACGGGCAAGATCGGTATCATTCTGAACCTAACGCCTTCTTATCCGAGAAGTCAGAATGAGGCAGACGTTCAAGCTGCTTATTTAGCGGACATCCTGTTCAACCGTTCCTTCCTGGATCCATCCGTGCTCGGGACCTTCCCGCAAGAACTGATCAATCTGTTAGAAGAACAAAACGCTCTACCGGACATGGAAGAAACGGACCGGCAGATGATTGCGACACATACTGTCGATTTGCTCGGCATCAACTATTACCAGCCGAGACGGATCAAGGTGAAGGAGCATCTGCCGAACCCCGCAGCACCTTTCATGCCGGAGCATCTGTTCGATTATTACGAGATGCCGGGACGTAAAATGAACCGCCACCGCGGATGGGAGATTTATGAGAAAGGTGTCTATGACATCCTGACGAACTTGCGTGAGAACTATGGAAACATCGAGTGCTTCATTTCGGAGAACGGCATGGGCGTCGAGGGAGAAGAACGGTATCGTGATGCGGACGGAAGCATTCAGGATGATTACCGGATCGATTTCATCGCGGAGCATCTCAAGTGGGTCCATCTTGCCTTACAAGAAGGTGCGAACGTCAAAGGGTATCATCTTTGGACGTTCATGGATAACTGGTCATGGAGCAATGCGTATAAAAACCGATATGGCTTCGTCGGGGTGGACTTGGCCAGTCAGACCAGAACGGTCAAAAAGAGTGGACATTGGTTCAAGCAATTGATAGAAGAGGATGGTTTCATAAAATGAAGGAAGATAATCAGGGTATATCTAGCCCTGATTATCTTTTTTTGTTATATTATTCTTATATGTCTATACATGGGGTGGAATCATGTCTACAAAAAAGAAACCAAAGTATGAAAAAATCGCGGATGAGTTACGCGAACGAATCCTCAACGGCGGATATGATGTCGAGGAAGCCATGCCGGATGAGATTCAGTTGGGACAGGAATTCGAAGTCAGTCGAATGACGATGAAACGCGCACTGGAAATTTTAGTACTGGAAGGCATCATCTACCGGCAACGAGGGCAAGGCACGTTCATCCTGCCATCGAATTTTTCGCAGGGACGGATCAATGTATTGAACAAAGAATCGCAGGGATTGACGAAACTGCTCGGGGAGCGGGCAGTGAAAAGTGAAGTCTTGCAGTTCGAGGTCCGCTTCCCGGAAGCGGAAGTCGCCCGGCACTTGATGATTGAGAAAACCGATCCGGTCTACGAGATACGACGTGTCCGGTATGTGGAAGAGGAACCATATGTCATTGAACATACGTTTATGCCTTCATCACTGATCACCGGATTGACGAAAGAAATTCTGGACAGTTCGATTTACCGGTACATTCAAGAAGAACTCGGCTATACGATCACCAGTTCACACAAGATGATTCGCGCAGACAAACCGAACCAGTGGGATCGTGAATATCTAGGGAACGAAGAAACCGATCCCGTAATTGAAGTCGAACAAGTTGTCTTTCTCGGAAACGGAAAACCGTTCGAATATTCATTTTCGCGGCATCGATATGATAAATTTGTATTTACGTCTGTTCATATCGGTCGCTAAAAAAGAATAGGTAAGTTATCTCAAAGAGCTCAACTAGGGTAAACGGGCACTCAATAGTCGATCACAAGTTAAATGTCATTAAAAAACAGGCTGTATTCATTTTCGACATCGAAATGTATACAGCCTGTTTTTTTATGTGTTTATATACTTACGCACACGTAAGTCTCAGCTCCCTGATTTATAGATATCATGAAAATGCCGATTTTAATAATCAAGGTCACGACCTTCTCATCTTAGATGTCAGTAATCAGAGGATAGTTACCGGTGCGATACCGTTATTCAATTCACCCTTCAATCTACCTTGATTAAGAAAGCAAACTGACCATCACCATTCTCAGACCATCTTGCTTGAAGTTCATAGGCATATGTTCCGGCTTCTTTCGGTGTTACGAGTTGATTATTTTTTAACGTAACCTTGTTACCGGTCTCCTTGTTAAATCGAAGGATGTTGATTGTATCAGGTTCTGGATCGAAGGCAATCCGGATTTTCTCGTTCGGCATGACGGTGACCGGTTTACTTTTTTCAGTCATGTGTAAACCGTCTACATAGATTTTGTCTACGCATTGGCCGCTAAACAGGCCACTCCAGCAAAATGTCCCTTGAACCGTTGGAATACTTTTTCCCTGTATCTCGACACGGGGATCGGGTGGTTCATCACGGAAGGGTTCGAATTGAACGAACAAAGCAATGATGATAATCACAGAGCCGATTAATAAAAATTTACGCATCTGAAACTGTCCTCCTTCGTAAATGGTATCTTAAAAGGTCAATCGTATGCTTAATCCGATAATCTAATATGGGTTAAACTGAAATGTGGCTTACACTGTATATCAATTTCTGTTTTTCCTGAATTGGCTCTGATTTTTAAACACTCATTTTCATTTCTTATTGATTCTATATGATATAGTTCAAATTCGAAGATTGTTCACCTGTACATATCATTACTTAGACTGACGTTGCATTTATGTTCATATTGTGAGATATACAATAATAGCTGAAACCCAAGTTTGTCGACCTTCTTATACATATAAAAACCGGCACCTTCCTGATAAAGTTCTTCCGGTTCGGATTCGAATAACTCAAGCAGTTCGTATTCATCATAAAACATGTTTTCTACTCCTTCATTTTGTATTTGTTGTATATAGGTACCCGGTTATGACTTTTATTAGGATTTCGTTCTTAAGGTTTAGGAGTAGGTATATTTGTACCTGGTTTTGATAAAACTACTGGAATCAAGCAAGGTGATCTTGCTTGATTCCTTTTGGAGGTTCTAAATGACAATCGAAGTGATTAAAAATATTAGCGTTTTATTTCGTGAAGAAGCGAAAAGACCAGTTTCATTGTTGGACTATCTTAAACTAAATGATTTACGAATCAATGAACTTCTGGAAGATGAAAATAGGAATGGTGAATTTATTATTGAATTCGAGCTGGAACAAGACACCATCACATTATCTTACGAAATGCATGAGCTGGAAGAAACATCGCAAGTAGAATACATCGTGTATTTCATCTGTAAGTGGAAATGGATTTAAGAATGGTATTCGGAACGATTTTTAGAATACGACATACCATTTGGCATTTATCCGACAATCATCGATTACGCGAAAGCCCGCATACGTCCGCTCGAATTAATGGAAGAAAAGATTCTAGAATTAGAAGGATTTACAAAAGAAGACTTACTCTTTTATTATGGTTCAGGACCGTTCGATGACTTTGAGGAAGCCAATCGAAATCTGAATCAAATTTTAGAATTTGATGAAGTGAACAATAAAGAAAACATGCGAAAACAAGGACTTTATTTTGACCAGGTAATGGAAAAATGGATTCAGATTCCAGCTTCTCTCGACATCATCGAAAATGTAATTCGGGCATTATCCAACGTAAGTTTAAGAGAAGATTGAAATCCGTTTACTAAGTAAACATCCTACAATGATAGTTTTTTCGAAATGTATTAATGTATCATTCCAGAATATCTTGGTACTTGTAGCCTTTTAAAATATCCTGTTGATCTGCAAATGTCCATTCCGATATGGAATGATCAGGATTCGTTTTAAAGTAATGATCCATGACATCCCGTCCTAAGATATAGTTACTCCATTGGGGAATGTCTTTTTGCTGACTACCGCCTACAACTTCTTCATAAGTAGCTTCACCGCTCTCGATCAAACTGGCTACATGTTTCTTGGACTTGTCATCCATCGGTACGTTCCACGGCGGTGAAACGTCCTTGACGACACGGTCGGCAAAGGCATCCGCCTTGCCCTCTGTGATGATTGAATCAAGAATCTCATTCATTTTATATTCGGCTGTATCTTGAAGAATCAAATGATGGTATTCATGTGCGACTGTGTAAGCAAGTGTATCCTGATCAAAGTTTGTATCGAGATACAGGATGAACGTGTCCTTATATGCTGCGGCAAATACGCCTTTCATAGATTCACTCATAGAAGAATATTCCGAGTTGGTAGGTACGATGAAAATCGTACTTTTCTTTTTCGGAAGTACCTTATTTGCAGCGGTATAGTTTTTTATGATGATGTCTTTGATTTCGTCATGGTGTTTCATCAACTCGTTTGTCCGATCCACCAGTTCTTGCTCGTAAACAGTTGATTGCAATAAAAAGTAGCCTTTTAAACTGGTCGTATCAAAGTTTTCCTTCTCTCCAATTTCACCTATGTAACCGAGAACAGATTTCGCATAACTATTTTTATCCGCTTCTGGATCATTTTCTTTAAGGGATGCCTTCAAATAGTTTTGATAGGGCGTATAAAGCGGAACGATGTTTAATTCACTATCCTTGTTGATTTTCACAGTTTCCGGTTTAAATTCTTTACTTTCAGAGTGCGTCACTGTTTTTTCTGTTTCGTCTGTACAGGATGATAACAGCAGGAACGGGATGCAAAGCAAAGGAGTAATTACTTTTTTCAACGGGATGACCTCCATTTCTAAATCGTTAGGACTATGAACTTCTTTGTTTCACGATGAGGATAGAGTTCAGAACTTCATATGTAAAATTATACCATAAAAATTAAAGGATTTAATGCCTGAATTATTCATATGATTATTTAATTGGGAGATGATGACATGAGAACTATTCAAATCGATGATGTAATAAAAAAACTGGAACACGTTCTGAAAAAACAACTGACACGAGAGGAAGTATCCGAGTGGGCATATGAACGGATGGCGGCTTTGGAGTGGATGGAAGAGAAAGAAGGCAAATCGTTGACGAAGCAGGAATTGGCTGTCTTTCGTTGTCTGACGATAGTCTATGGAATGGATTTGCAAAATACTCCGAACGAGTATTTTCATGTAGACAACGATTTTCGGGATTGGATCAAAGCATTTCAGGAAGAGGAGAGAAACTTTAAAATTAAGGATTGAGTACATTTCGCTGATTGGCTTTTCTCAACCAATCATCATATTCATGAAACCTTTGCTTAAAGAAACAGGTAAAAAGAGGAAAGGGGATGATGAAATGGTTCGATGTACAAATTGCGACTATAAGTGGAAGACGAAGGATGTGCTTGCTGTCACTATTGCAAACCACGGCAAAACATGTCCGAACTGCGGGAAGAAACAGTATCTATCAAAAGATACCCAACATTATCTGTCACTCGGATACATCAGTCTGTTTTTTCTGTTGATCATGCCGTTTGTCATCAAGCTTAGCGACCGGGAAGAACACATCTGGTAAGTAAGTTGACGCGTGTTCAAAAAAGACGGTGCTTTTTCAGCGAGGTATACTGATGACAAAGGGGGAATGAAAATGAATACATCGCTCTATGAAATCGAGGTACAGGACGCAACCGGTCAGACTGTTTCACTCAACGACTACGCCGGAGAGGTGCTTGTCATCGTCAATACTGCAAGTAAGTGCGGGCTCGTCAAGCAACTCGGAGACCTGCAACAGTTGCATGACAAGTATGCGGATCAAGGTGTCAAAGTGCTCGGATTCCCGTGTGACCAATTCAACAATCAGGAGTTTGCCGATCAGCAGGAAACGATGCAGTTTTGTCAGTTGAATTACGGTGTGACATTCCCGATGTTTCAGAAGATTGACGTAAACGGACCGACGGAACATCAGTTGTATACGTATTTGAAGCAACAGCAGGGGGGTCTGTTATCGTCAAAAATCAAATGGAATTTCACAAAGTTTCTTGTCGATCGAAAAGGACGGGTCGTCAAACGGTTTGCGCCGGTCGATTCGATTCAGACGATTGAAAAAACGCTGGAGCGCTATGTATAATTGAATTACGTCCCGTCCGGCGCAAGCCGTCGGGCGGGACGAGTCGCATCACCCTACCTTTGGCGAGGTAGGGCTTTTTTTATATTAATTCTCTTTCGGCAGATTAAAAGAATGTCTGACCGTAAAGTCACTCATCTTATGACCAAGATCCGTAAAGACCGGCGGACGCGGGGACAGGACATGAAAATCCTGCTCGAATGCCCGGATGGCATAGTGTGTCCAGTCGCGCGATGGGTCCCGCTTCAAGCCCATCCAGGCCGTCGCAAAGGTCAGAAGTGCCGAGTCCTTATACATGACGAGCGGAACCGTATTAAACTCCACCCCGTCATCCAGTTCATGCAAATCCGACGAGCGGAGCAGGACGCAATCTGCTTCAAACAACAGTTCAAAATAATTGCAGGAATAGTCACCGATGAGTACCATGATTTCGTCCGTATGGCCGCGGAAATAAAAGGCTAATCGATCACCGTTTTTTTCATCCATGACAAAGTGGTCGAGCGCAATCTGATAGTCTTCCCGGTACAACAGCTTTTCGAATGTGATGTGCATAACGGATTCCCTCCTTAAGAATGTTTTTCCTTGGCGAGTTCGGGAATGTTCGGCTGCCGGATCGAACGCGACGACCAGACGAGCAACCCGATACCGCAAAATAAAAGTAAAATGCCACTCCACGACAACAGACTGAGTGTTTCCCCGAGGACAAATACGCCGAGCAGTGCAGCGGTCAACGGTTCACCAAGTGACAGTGTAACGGCGGTTGACGACGAGACGTGCGCAAGACCGCGGGCAAACAATAAGTAGGCGAATCCTGTTGCGAGAACGCCAAGATGGAGACTGATGCCGGCACCGCGCAGGCTGAAGACCCATGACAGATCAAACAGGAATAACAGTGGCGATAACAAAAGAGCGCTGAGCGTAAAGACGACCGCGACGACGGACAATGGAGAATGGGTGTTAACCAAGTCCCGGCTGACAAACGTGTAGATGGCAAACGATAGTCCGGCACCAAGCGCCAGAAGAATGCCGAACGGATTGACGGAAACGGCTGCCTGATTCATGACGAGCAGCAGGCATCCGGTAATCGATAGCGACGTCGACAGCCACCAAATCGTACCCGGTCGATTTTTTAAGACCAGCCATTCAATCAGTCCGGAAAACATCGGCGCACTGCCGATTGCGACGACCGTTCCGGCGGCGACTCCGGTCATAAGAACGGCGGAAAAGAACAACGGCTGATAGGCGGCCATGCTGACGGCGGCGAGAAAAATCGTGGGCAACGGCCAATTTTTTAAGCTCAGCTTTCCGGTCAGTAAGACGAGACAAAGTAAAAAGAAGCCGCCGACCGCCAAGCGGACTGCACCAATCGCAATCGGGTGGGCTGTTTCCGGCGCAAAGGCTTGCGACGTGCCGGTCGTACCCCAAAGCATTGCTGCCAGTAAAATCAGCAGCATCGAAGACTGTTTCTGCATGGTTCACCTCCGGGTTAATAAACATAGATGCTGTATGAGGATCATTTTTGATTAGAAAAAGAATACCACAGAAACAGGAAGTTAGGATCACCCAAATTATTGGTAAAATGGTAGACTAAAGGAAGATGAGGCAGGACGGCTCATACATATAGAATTAAGAGGGTGGATTCAATGAATCAAATCGCAGTTGTTCTTGACGGACTCAAACAAAAAATCAGCCATGGATCGACGTTCATCCAGCGCAGTTACAATTCAATCGGTCAAGCCACGTTCCACTTGCCAAAACCGGTCAAGCCGGAAACACTTCAAGCATTCGAAGCGGAGTTCAAGCAACCGTTACCAAGCGAATACCAGACATTTCTCGAACTGTATGACGGAGCGAAACTGTTCATGTTGGGCGATGAGGGGCTGGTCTTGTATCCGCTCGCGGAAGTGATCGAAAAGACAATCGAGGCCAAGGAAGACGGGCTGATTGATGAAGACTATGATCATTACTGGATCATCGGCGAAATCAACGAAGGGTACCTTTTGATTCATACGGATCATGCAAAAACAGAAGATACACCTTATATGTACTGGAAGTATCATGAAGGGTCGACTGAAGACACCGATGCCATCGGTCAAAATTTCGGGACGTTTCTGGAACGGTCGATGATCGCCCAAGGCGATATGTACTGGGAGTTCAACAGCTTTGATGTCCGGGAAGATGACTACTATGTTGAAGAAGAAATGGAGGACGTGCAGGCGGGCGTACCGATTGCATCTGAGGAACGGGTCCGGATTGAAATTGAGTATCCGATTTACCGCCGGGGAGGTTTTATTGTTTCTTTCTATACATTTGAAAATGGAAAACCTGATTTATGGTGGAGATCTGACTACGATACGATGAAACAGGTGCATCGTTCTCTTGTGAGTACTTTGAAAGAACTACGGTTCCATTTTACAGAAATCACAGTATTTCAGAAAGAAGCACCGCTTTGGGAAAGTGAAGATGCATCCGGTGAACAGATCGCGAAACGCGTCGAACATCCGCAAACCCAAATCATGCAGTATGACGGGTATCAAGCCTTTGTGAACGACTTACCGCGTCCGTTACCGGGCTGGGAAAAAGCATGACAGGGAGAGAATGATATGAATCAAATCGCAGCAGTACTCGGTGGGCTTCAGCAGAAAATCAGTCATGGATCAACGTTCATTCAACGGAAGTACAATGAAATCGGGCAGGCAAAATTCAATCTTCCGGAACCGGTGACGGCAGCATCACTTGCGGCATTTGAAGCTGAATTTAATCAAAAATTACCGCGCGAATACCAAACGTTCCTTGAGCTGCATGACGGAGCGGATCTGTTTATTCTTGATGATGGTTTGGGGCTGGTGTTGCATTCCTTGGAGCGGGTGATTGAAGCGACGAATGAGGCAATCGAATATGAATTGATTCATGAGGACTTCGATCATTACTGGGTAATTGGGGAAATCAATGAGGGTTATCTGTTGATTAACCGTGAGTTTGCGAAAACGGAGGATACACCTTATATGTATTGGGTCTTCCATGAATTATCGACCGAGGACGCCGATCCAATCGGTCAAAATTTCGGAACGTTCCTTGAGTATTCAATCATTGCCCAAGGAGACGTGTTTTGGGAATTTAAAGACTTCAGCATTGAGAAGGATGATTATTTCGTCGAAGAAGATACTCCGAAAGAAGACGTCAAGCCACCGTTGCCGATCAAATTCGTCGATTCCGTTCGGGTCGAAATCGAATATCCGATCTCAAAAACTGATTCAGATTACGAATATACCGTCTCGATCTACGAAGGGAAGTCTGGGAAAGAACGGTTGATGTCGCGTCATGAAGGCGGATCCCGTTTTAACAAGCTAATTGAGGATGTCCGTAACCGGTTGTCTGGTCGACAATTTCATTATTCATTAATTAATGTCTTTCAGACAGAATCTCGATTTTGGGAAAATGAAGAAGAAACAGGCGACTCATTAATTATAAATGAAAGCCCGCAAAAACAAGGACTCAGTTATGACGGCTATCGCGCCTTTGCGGATCAATTACCGCGTCCGTTACCGGGTTGGGAATAAGCCAAGCATTACGTTCAAGGAGCACTTTCATTTCATCCACTCTTTTGAAACGCATGCGAAAAGGAGAAATGGAAATGAAAAAACTACTAATCATCCCATTATTATTCAGTTTAGCCGGATGCATGTCCCTCGATACGAAACCGAGCAGTGAGTCGGTCGAAACCGGCTATACAGGAAGCGTCAAAGACGGGTTTGTATTTGAATACAAACTGACGAACAGAGGCGATTATCCGGTAAAAGTTGTCTCCCGGGCCGGTCATTTGCTGAATGTAAAAGTTCGCAAGCACGATACGCAAAAAATCGTCTACGACTCGTACGAAGAGGTGGAACCGAAACGGTTGTCGAAAGAAGTACAACCGCATAAAACGGTGACGCTGAAGAAAAAAGTCAAAGCCGGTGTCATTCCAGCGGGTGTCTATGACATCGACTATATCGTTCGTGATGATACAGGTGAAGGTACAGCCGGTGACGGCGAAATCAGATTAAAATAATTCAATCCAGGAGGAACGCATATGTTGAAGAATCCAAATTATCGTTATGGCACTTGGGCATTGATTGTCAGCTTTTTCTTGTTCTTTATCGTTCAACTGTTCAGTGCCTACATCGAGCTGTCAGCGAACTTCGCCGGTGAATCACTCGGTGACTATTATCTGAAGTATTTCCCGATTGGTGCTTTGCTTGTCAGCTGTGCGTTTTTCATCAATGGCTGGTGGAATGAAGATGTAAAACTGGAAGCTCAAAAACGAGCAGCACTAGAAGCTGAAAAATCAGCTGAGTAAATGTGATTTTTTAGGAATGAAGTCAATGCTTAAAAACTTTTCGAGTTTACTGATGTTGCTGGTGGGTGGAATTGTATTTATGACTTTTTTATCGAACACGGAGATGGTTCCATTTTTGAAGATCGTCTTAACGCTTGTCGGATTAGTGATGATTTCCTGGAGCATCATCGGAATGGTGTTGCACGGCTGGGTCACGGGTTATGAGCGAAATCGAAAACGGATGTAAACAGGATAAATGCTTTGAAACTAACTGACGTGAACTCTGCCCGACGCTAAATACAGCGTAGGGGAAGAGTTCACGTTTTTTGCTGAAGAAGATATAAAGCAAAAGCCAGACGTATGTTAAGTGTTGGCGATTAAACGTTTTAACTTTTGTTCCGTTGTCGTGCCCTCCATCGGTGTATAGATACTGCATCTTAAATCAGTCTCTCCCTGAACTTGTAGCGAGGTCAGATCAAACAGCATTTTTCCTGCTTTTGCATGCCGAAATTCAATCATGATCTCGGGTGCTTTACTGACCTGGCTTTGCGTCCATAGTTCCAGGAAGTCTGGATATGTGCTGCTCATCTCCTCGATAAAGGCGGTATACCACTCGTCTCCGGAATACTGACCGTAATAGGTGCGGAAAATGGACAGAAAACCTTTTGCGAAATGTT
>Ga0308167_1002719_pt1 | contig 15625 bp, 14 predicted proteins | sample PhyCR1_2_FD_202138 | JGI IMG/M metagenome (GOLD analysis project Ga0308167, IMG submission 202138) | Phyllosphere microbial communities from UC Gill Tract Community Farm, Albany, California, United States - DLSLRC.R1 | ecosystem: Host-associated > Plants > Phyllosphere > Unclassified | place... | reverse complement strand
ATCCAGGGCGTCGTCACGCAGCTGCTGCTGACCCGAGCGGGCGTCGACATCTTCGCGGGCGGGGCGTGGATCTACGAGGTCCCCGGCCTCCTCCTGCCCTACCTGTACTTCCAGGTGCCGCTGATGGTCATCACCTTCATGCCCGCGGTCACCGGTCTCGCGCCCCAGTGGCAGGAGGCGGTCGCCACCCTGGGCGGCACGTCCCGCCAGCACCTGCTGCGCGTCGTCGTCCCGGTGCTGGCGCCCGCCTTCACCGGCAGCCTGCTCCTCCTCTTCGCCAACGCGTTCTCGTCCTACGCGACCGCGGCGGCCCTCATCAGCCAGGGCTCGCAGATCGTGCCGCTCCAGATCCGTGCCGCCCTCGTCAGCGAGACGGTGCTCGGCCGGGAGAACGTCGCCGGCGTGCTCGCCCTCGGGATGGTGCTCGTGATGGTCGTGCTCATGGTCGGCTACTCCCTGCTGCAGCGCCGCACCGACCGGTGGACGCGATGAGCGCGGTCGGCCGCGGCACGATCCGCGGCAGCGGCCCCGGCGCCGCGTCGCCGGCCGCCCGTCGCGCGGCCCTCGTCGTGATCGGCCTCGTCTTCGCCGTGCCGATCGCCGCCATGGTCGCCTTCTCGCTGCGGAGCGCCGACGGCACCGGCCACGACCTCGGCCACTGGCTCGCCCTGGCCGACCCGGAGAACGGCCGCGCCTACCGCAACCTCGTCGAGGGCGTGACGAACAGCCTCGTGCTCGCGGTCGTCACCGCGGTGCTCGTCCTCGTGATGCTGGTGCCCGCGATGGTGCTCGTCCACCTGCGGTACCCGCGCCTGTCGCGCGTGCTCGAGTTCGTCTGCCTGGTGCCCATCACGGTCCCGGCGATCGTGCTCGTGGTCGGGCTCGCGCCGGTCTACTCGGTCGTGGCGCGCCTCCTCGGCTCGGGGGCCTGGACCCTCGCCCTCGCCTACGGCGTGACCGTGCTGCCCTACGCCTACCGGGCCGTGCAGTCGGACCTCGCGGCGACCGACCTGAGGACCTTGACCGAGGCGTCGCGGACGCTCGGCTCGAGCTGGCTCTCGACCCTCGTGCTGGTCGTCGTGCCGAGCCTGCGTCGCGGGCTGCTCGCCGCGGCGTTCATCACCGTCGCCGTCGTGCTCGGCGAGTACACGATCTCGTCGCTGCTGAACCGCGTCACCCTGCAGACCTCGCTCGTCCAGATCAGCCGCAGCGACCCGTTCGCCGCCGTGATCGTCGCCCTGCTCGCGCTCGCCTTCGCGTTCGTGCTGCTCGTCGTGATGGGCCGGGTCGGCTCCGTCGGCTCGGCGCGTCCCGCCGTCCCCTCCTCCACCTCCCGGAAGGCCCACTCGTGACCGCCACCCTGCCCGAGCGGCCCGCCGCCGCCGCCTCCTCGTCGTCGATCGTCCCCGTCGGCGCGGCCGTCGCCTTCCGCTCGGTGGTGAAGGAGTACGCGGGCCACCGCGCCCTCACCGGCTTCGACCTCGACCTCGGCGCGGGCGAGCTCGTGGCCCTGCTCGGCCCGTCCGGCTGCGGCAAGACGACGGCGCTCCGCAGCCTCGCGGGGCTGGAGGCCGTGACGAGCGGGACCGTCTCGATCGACGGCCGCGACGTGGTCGGCGTCCCCACGCACCGCCGTGACGTCGGGATGGTGTTCCAGGCGTACTCGCTCTTCCCGCACCTGACGGTGCAGCAGAACGTCGAGTTCGGCCTGCGGATGCGGCGCGTCGCCCGGGGAGAGCGCGCGAGGCGTGCCGCCGAGATGCTCGACCTGGTCGGGCTCGGCGACCTCGGCGCCCGGTACGCGCACCAGCTGTCGGGCGGCCAGCAGCAACGCGTCGCGCTCGCCCGCGCCCTCGTCACACGGCCGCGCGTCCTGCTGCTCGACGAGCCGCTCAGCGCCCTCGACGCGAAGGTGCGGGTGCAGCTGCGCGACGAGATCCGCCGCATCCAGCGCGAGCTCTCGATCACGACGCTGTTCGTCACCCACGACCAGGAGGAGGCGCTGGCGGTCGCCGACCGCGTGGCGGTCATGCGCGCCGGCGGCATCGAGCAGATCGGTGCCCCCGAGGAGCTCTACGCGACGCCCGCGACGCAGTTCGTCGCGGAGTTCGTCGGGACGAGCAACCGGCTGCGCTCCGAGGTCGTCTCGGGTCGGGTCCGCCTGCCCGGGGGAGAGGTGCCGGCCGTGGGGGTCTGCGCCGACGGCCCGGTCTGGGCGTACGTGCGGCCGGAGGACGTGGTCTTCGCCGAGCGGGGCCTCGCCGGCACGGTCGAGCAGGTGTCGTTCCGCGGGGCCACCGTGCGGACCGTGGTGCGGACGACGGGCGACGTGCTGATCACCCTCGACCACCGGGCCGACCGGCGCCGCGCCGTGGGCGACGGCGTCTGCCTCGCGATCACGGCCCAGGCCGTGGCCGTCGCCGCGATCGACTGACGCGGCGGCTGCAGCTGCGGCTGCGGCGGGCACGTCCGAGGGGAGGGCCGCGGCGGCCGGACCGCCGCGGCGAGCCCGCTAGTCGTCGTGCTTCTTCGTCTTCTTCGTGGCGATGGCGTCCCGCTCTCCGCGAAGCGACTGCACGGTCTCGGGGTCGAGGAAGTCGACGAAGGGGTTCGGCTGACCCGTCTTGTCGGCGACGACCTGCGTGTAGGCCGAGGCGGCCTGGCGCACCTTCTCCGTGGCCCGGCCCGCTCGCTTGGCGCTGACGGGACGGTCGCTCATCACCTCGCCGTGGTGCTCGAGGGCCTTGACGAGGGACTTGAGGGCTGCGTCGATCTTCTTGCTCACGGGGGCATTGTGTCGCACCGAGGTTAACGCGCAAGTCGCTGTCCCCCGGTCGGCGATCGACGTCCCCCGCCGGCGACACGTGTCGATCTCCGCACCGGGGACGAGCGAGATGCTCCCCGAGGACGACGCGCCCTCGCCCGCCCCGCTCGTAGCGTCGACCCGACGTCGATCACCGGCGTCGGGGGGAGGTCGTCGTGACCGGTGCACGATCCGTCGCGGGCAGCCGCGCAGGAGGCGCCGACCGCCTCCTCGAGGCCGGTCGCGACCTCGTCGCGTTCGGCGTGCAGCAGGCGCTGTCCTGCGCCTTCGCCGTCGCGGTCCTCGCGGGCCTCGCGGTCACGACCGTCGTCGACGTCGGCCTGCCGCGCTACGACGCCATGCTCGTCTGGTGCGTGCTCGTCCAGGTCGTCTTCGTCGCGACCCGGCTGGAGACCCGCGACGAGCTGGTCGTGATCTGCCTCTTCCACCTCCTGGGCCTCGGCCTCGAGGTGTTCAAGGTGGCGGTCGGGTCGTGGTCCTACCCCGAGCCGGGCGTGCTGCGGATCGGCGACGTCCCGCTCTACAGCGGCTTCATGTACGCGGCGGTGGGCAGCTACGTCTGCCAGGCCTGGCGGCGGCTCGACCTGCGGGTCGACCGGCTGCGGATGCTGCCGACCCTCGCCCTCGCGGTCGCCTTCTACGTCAACTTCTTCACGAACCACTGGCTGGTCGACCTGCGCTGGGCGCTGCTCGGCGTGGCCGTCGTGCTGCTGGGACGGAAGGGGGTGACGTTCCGGGTGCGGGGACGCGACCGGAGGATGCCCCTGCTCGTCGCCTTCGCCCTGATCGGCTTCTTCATCTGGGTCGCCGAGAACGCCGCCACCCTGATGGGCGCCTGGAACTACGCCTCGCAGGCCGACGGCTGGTCGATCGTGCACCCCAGCAAGATCGGGTCGTGGATGGTGCTCGTCGTCTTCAGCTTCACGCTCGTGCTGTGGCTGAGGCAGCGCCGAGCAGGCTGACCACGGCGTCGAGCAGGGCACGCGCGGTGTCCGCCTTGGTGCCGCTCGACTCCCCGACGACGGCGCCCTCCCGTCCGAGCAGGACCGCGACGGACTCGTCCCGGCCGAAGCCCTCCGCCCAGCCGACCTGGTTCAGCACGAGCAGGTCGGCGGGCTTGCGGGCGAGCTTGCGGCGGCCCAGGTCGATCAGGTCGTCCCGTCCCGTCGAGGTCTCGGCGGCGAAGCCCACGACGACCTGGCCCGCCCGGCGACGCGCGACGAGGCCGGCCAGGACGTCGACGGTCCGCACCAGGTCGAGGGTGAGGCGGTCGCCCGCGTCGTCCTTCTTCAGCTTGGCGTCGGCGACGGAGGCGGGCGTCCAGTCCGCGACCGCGGCCGCCATCACGACGACGTCGGCCTCCGCGGCCGCCGCGGTGGTGGCGACGTCGAGCTCGGCCGCGGTGCCGGCGGTCCGCACCTCGGTGCCCGGCAGCTGTCGGATCGCGGCCGCGACGTCGTCGTCGACGTGGGCCGCGACGACGACCACGCGGGCGCCGCGGGCCGTGGCCTCGCGGGCGACGGCGAGGCCCTGCTTGCCGCTCGAGCGGTTGCCGAGCCAGCGCACGGGGTCGAGCGGCTCGCGCGTCCCGCCGGCCATGACGACGACGACGCGGCCGACGAGGTCGCGACCGGCCAGGTCACGCCGTCGCGCCTCCTCGGCCCGGCCCGCGACGACCGCGAGCGCCGCGTCGACGATCACGTCGGGCTCGCTCAGCCGCCCGGGGCCGCTGTCGCCGCCGGTCAGCGGGCCGTCGTCAGGGCCGACCACGACGACGCCCCGCGCACGGAGCAGCGCCACGTTGGCGGTGGTCGAGGCCGCCTGCCACATCTGCGTGTGCATGGCCGGCGCGACGACGAGCGGCGCCGTGCTCGCGAGGACGGTCGTGCCGAGCAGGTCGTCGCTCAGCCCGTGCGCGAGCTTCGCGAGGGTGTGCGCGGTGGCCGGCGCGACGACGACCAGGTCGGCCTGCTGGCCGAGGGCGACGTGGCGCACCTGGGCGACGTCGTCGAAGACGGAGGTGTGCACCGGGTTGCGGCTGATCGCCTCGAGGGTGGGGGCGCCGACGAACCGGAGGGCCGCCTCCGTGGGGACGACGTGCACGTCGTGGCCCCGCAGCACGAGCTCGCGCACCACGGACACGGCCTTGTAGGCGGCGATGCCGCCGCAGATGCCGACGACGACGGTCAGCCGACGTGCGTCGGGACCGACCGCGTGGTCGTCTGCGGCTGCTGCTGCGGCGGCGTCGGCTGCGGCGGTGCTGTCGGTCACGGTGGAGCCCCTGTCGGTCGGCCGCCGAGCTGGTGCCCGTCGGCGGGTAGCGTTGCAGCCACCACGATGCCGCATCCCGACGGATCGTGCCGGAGGAGGCCGCACCGTGTGCACCGTCGTCGTGTCCGTCGCTCCCGGCACCGAGTGGCCGGTGGTGTTCCTCGGGCTCCGCGACGAGTCGGCCGACCGCCCCTGGGATCCTCCCGCCGCCTGGTGGCCCGAGCTCGGCGACCGCGTCGAGGGCCTGCACGACCGCGAGGCCGGGGGAGCCTGGCTGGCCACGGCGACCGGGCCGGCCCGCGCCTCCGTCGTCCTCAACCGGCGGGAGCAGCCGCCCGTCCCCGAGGGGGGCTGGCGCACCCGTGGGGCGCTGCCGCTCGAGTCCGCCGCCGCCGGCCGGCTGCCGACCGGACGTCCCGCGACCCGCACCTTCAACCTCCTCTCGGCCGACGCCTCCGGCGCGGTGCACACGAGCTGGGACGGCGACCGGCTCGCGAGCATGACGCTCGCGTCGGGCGTGCACGTCCTCACGCACGGTGCGCCCGACGACGACCAGGTGGCCCGGGTGGCGCGCTGGCTGCCCCGGTTCCGCGGCGTCGCCGCACCGGTCGGCCCGCTGCCCGAGCAGGACGAGGGCAGCTGGCGGCCGTGGCTCGACCTGCTGCGCGAGAGCAGCGCGCTGCCGCTGTCCGACGAGGAGGCGCTGGTCCGGGCCGACCTGCTGCAGGGCACCTGGTTCGGCTCGCTCTCGCTCAGCCTCGTGGCGCTGTCCGCCGACCGCGTCGCCCACGAGCACCTGCGGCTCGACGCCGGCTCGGGCGTCGACCTGCCGGGCGCCCTCGCCGCCCGCTGACGCTGACCCGAGCGCTCCGTCGACGTCACGAGACGACACGGGGAATCACCGCCGCGCCTGCGCGGTTAGGGTCGGAGGCCCGGCAGACCCGGGCAGCTCATCGACCAGGAAGACCACCCGTGACGTTCTCGACTCCCCGCCTCTCCCGCACGACCCGGATCCTCGCCGTCGGCGTCGCCTCCGCCGCAGCCCTGCTGCTGACGGCGTGCGCGCCCGCCTCGACCGACGACGTCGTCTCGCAGACCGGGAGCGCCACCGCGGACACCAGCGCGGCGAAGAGCCTCTCCGACATCCAGGACGCCGGCGTGCTCGTCATCGGCACCGAGGGCACCTACCAGCCCTTCACCTACCACGAGGGCGGCTCGGGAGCCCTGACCGGCTACGACGTCGACGTGGCCACCGCCGTCGCCGAGAAGCTCGGCGTCGAGGCGAAGTTCGAGGAGACGCAGTTCGACGCGCTGCTCGCCGGGCTCGACGCCGGGCGATTCGACGTCGTCGCGAACCAGATCTCGATCACCGACGAGCGCGAGGCGACCTTCGACTTCTCGACGCCGTACACGGTGAGCCGCGGCGTCGTCGTGACGGCCGTCGACGACACCTCGATCACGTCGCTCGCCGACCTCGCGGGCAAGACGACCGCACAGTCGCAGTCGAGCAACTTCTACGACACCGCGAAGGACGCCGGCGCGGACGTGCAGGTCGTCGAGGGCTGGGCCCAGTCGGTCGCCCTCGTCGAGCAGGGGCGCATCGACGCCACCGTCAACGACGAGCTCACCTTCCTCGACTACGTGAAGACCAACCCCGAGCAGGCGGCGGCGATCAAGATCGCGGCGACGACCGACGACGTGTCGCGCTCGGCGCTCGTGACGACGAAGGGCAGCGACGACCTCGTGCAGGCGATGGACGACGCCTTGGCCGAGCTGAAGGCCGACGGCACGCTGGCCCAGATCTCGGACAAGTACTTCGGCCAGGACGTCAGCGAGTAACGTGCAGTCCTCACTCGACCTCTTCGGCCGGGCGTTCTGGCCGATCGCGTCGGGTGCCCTGGTCGCCTCGATCCCGCTGGCCCTCGCCTCCATGGCGATCGGCCTGGTCATCGCCCTCGTCGTCGCGATGATGCGGTTGTCGGGGCGCGCCTGGCTGTCCGGGCTGGCGCGGTTCTACACGTCGGTGATCCGGGGCACGCCGTTGCTCGTGCAGCTGTTCGTCGTCTTCTACGGGCTGCCGTCGATCGGCGTGCGGCTCGACCCGTGGCCGAGCGCGATCATCGCGTTCTCGCTCAACGTCGGCGGCTACGCGGCCGAGGTGATCCGGGCGGCCATCCTCTCGGTGCCCAAGGGCCAGTGGGAGGCGGCGCACACCATCGGCATGTCGCGCGGCCTGGCGCTGCGGCGGATCATCCTGCCGCAGGCGGCGCGCGTCTCGGTTCCCCCGCTGTCGAACACCTTCATCAGCCTCGTCAAGGACACCTCGCTCGCGAGCGTCATCCTCGTCGTGGAGCTGTTCCGGCAGGCGCAGCAGATCGCGACCGTGTCGAACCAGTTCCTGTTGATCTACCTCGAGGCCGCCCTGATCTACTGGGTGATCTGCCTCGTGCTGTCGTTCGGGCAGGACGCCCTCGAGAAGAGACTGGACCGACATGTCGCCCGCTGACCCGCCCCTGTCCGGCGCCTCCTCCCGTCCCGCCCGCCCCGGCCAGGCTGCCGAGCTCGTCCTCCGCGTCGAGGGCCTCCGCAAGTCGTTCGGCGCGACCGAGGTGCTCAAGGGCATCGACCTCGAGGTGCGGCGCGGCCGCGTCGTCGCGATCATCGGCCCGTCCGGCTCGGGCAAGACGACCGTGCTGCGGTCCCTGAACAGCCTCGAGGTCCCCGACGGCGGGCGGGCGACCCTGTCCGACGGACGGGTCGTCGACTTCGGCGGCAAGGTCGCGAAGCGCGACCTGCTCGCCCTCCGCGACCGGTCGTCGATGGTGTTCCAGCACTTCAACCTGTTCCCGCACCTCACGGTGCTGCAGAACGTCGTCGAGGGGCCGATCCGCGTCCAGGGCCGTGACCCCGAGGAGGCGCGGGCAGAAGCCCGCGAGCTGCTCACCCGGGTGGGCCTCGCCTCCCGCGTCGACGCCTGGCCGGTCGAGCTCTCGGGCGGCCAGCAGCAGCGCGTCGGCATCGTCCGCGCCCTGGCTCTGCGGCCCGAGCTGCTGCTCTTCGACGAGCCGACCAGCGCCCTCGACCCCGAGCTCGTCGGCGACGTCCTCTCGGTCGTCAAGGAGCTCGCGGACGAGGGCTGGACCATGGTCGTCGTCACCCACGAGCTCGAGTTCGCCCGCCGCGTCGCCGACGAGGTCGTCTTCATGGACGACGGCGTCGTGGTCGAGCGCGGTGCCCCCGCCGACGTCCTCAACCGCCCGCGTGAGCCGCGCACGCAGCAGTTCCTCCGCCGCGTGCTCAAGCCCCTCGACGACTGACCGCGCCTCAGCCGAACAGCCGCGAGCTCGCGATGCGCGCGCCCTCGCCGAGCGCGGCGAGCTTCGCCACGGCGATCTGCGGGTGGATGCGACCGCCGAGACCGCAGTCCGTGGCGGCGACGACCCGCTCGGGCCCCACCACGGACGCGAACGCCTCGATGCGGTCCGCGACGAGCTCGGGGTGCTCGACGACGTTCGTCGCGTGGCTCACGATGCCCGGGATGATCTTCTTGTGCGCCGGCAGGTCGAGGTCGCGCCAGACCTTCCACTCGTGCTCGTGCCGCACGTTGGCCGCCTCGAACGAGTACGCGCCGGCGGTGATCTCGAGCATGAGGTCGGCGATGTGCCGGAACTCGATGTCCGTGGTGTGCGGCCCGTGCCAGCTGCCCCAACAGAGGTGGAACCGGATCTGGTCCTCGGGCAGGCCGCGCAGGGCGTGGTTCAGCGCCTCGACCCGGATGCGCGTGAACGCGCGGTAGTCCTCGACGCTCGGCTCGGGGACGATCTGGTCCCAGTTCTCGGCGATCGACGGGTCGTCGATCTGCACGGTGAGACCGGCCTCGACGATCGCCGTGTACTCCTCGCGCAGCGCCTCGGCCCAGGCCCAGATGTGCTCCTCCTCGGTCGCGTAGAAGTCGTTCGCGATGCGCGCGCCGCTGCCGGGGGAGAGCGACGTGATGAAGCCGGACGACGGGTCGGCGCCGGTCGCCGCGAGCCCCGCCTCCAGGTTGGCGATGTCGGAGGCGATGGCCGCCTGGCCGACGTAGGCGAGCGGCCCCGTCGTGCTGGGGAACGCGGTCGCGGTCTTGCCCGTGCTGATGCCCGAGGTCGGGTCCTGGTAGGCCTCGGCGAAGATCGTCCAGTCGCGCCGGTCGGGGAACGACGTCAGCCGCACGTCCCCCGGCGACGAGCGCACCGGCTCCTGCGAGAAGATGTCCGAGCCCGTGACCGTGAGGCCCGAGACCCGCTGGAACGAGTACGACCACCAGGCGCCGTAGTCGACCGCACTCGTCATGGCCTTGCCGTACTCGCCGTCGCCGACGACGGTGATGCCGAGGTCCTGCTGGCGGCGCACGAGGTCGACCACCGCGGCGGTCAGCAGCTCGTCGAACTCGGGCGTGCGCTCGAGCGTGAGGCCGTCGTCGGCCAGGCGGCGGGCGTCGTTGGCCGCGATGAGCTCGGGCGTGCGGGGCAGACTGCCCGCGTGGCTGGTCTCGATCCTCTGGTTCGTCATGTGCCGATGGTGGACCTCGGTCCCGCCGGTGTCACGTGCCTGCGTCACGCGCCGTCACGGAGGCGCAGGAGGCGACGGTGCGGGAACAGGACGGGCACGCTGGTCGTTGCCCCCCGTCGACCACCGACCGGCCCTGGCTACGATCGTCGGGAAGGGACACCGTGACTCAGACACCGCAGCAGACTCAGACACCGCACCAGACCACCGCCGCCCCCGCCCGCCCCCTCGACGACGTCGAGGTCGAGCGGCTCCGCGCCGACTTCCCGATCCTCGCGCAGCAGGTCTCGGGCGAGCCCCTGGCCTACCTCGACTCCGGCGCGACGGCGCAGCGCCCGCGCTCGGTGCTCGACGCCGAGCGCCGGTTCCTCGAGACCGACAACTCGGCCGTGCACCGCGGCGCGCACACCCTCGCCGCCCTCGCGACCGAGGCGTTCGAGGAGGCGCGCGAGACCGTCGCGCGCTTCGTGGGCGCCGCCTCCCACGAGGTCGTCTGGACGGCGAACGCGACCGACGCGATCAACCTGGTCGCGCACGGCTTCACGGCCGCGACCCTCGGCCGCGGCGGCGAGGCCGCCCGCCGCTTCGCGCTCCGGCCGGGCGACGAGATCGTCGTGACGGAGGCCGAGCACCACGCGAACCTCGTGCCCTGGCACGAGGTGGCGGCCACCACCGGAGCCGTCCTGCGCGTCGTGCCGGTCGACGACGACGGCGTCTGGACGCTCGATGACGCCCGTGCCGTCGTCGGCGCGCGCACGCGGGTGCTCGCCTTCGCCCACGTGTCGAACGTGACCGGGCTGGTGGCGCCCGTCGAGCAGCTGGTCGAGCTCGCCCACGGGGTCGGCGCGCTGGTCGTGCTCGACGCCTGCCAGTCGGTGCCCCACCGCCCCGTCGACGTCAGCGCCCTCGGCGTCGACTTCGCCGCGTTCTCCGGCCACAAGATGCTCGGGCCCACCGGCATCGGCGTTCTCGTCGGCCGTGGCGAGCTGCTCGACGCTCTGCCCCCGTTCCGCACGGGAGGCTCGATGATCACCACCGTGACGCTCGAGTCCGCCGAGTACCTGCCCGCGCCCCAGCGCTTCGAGGCCGGCACGCAGCCGGTCTCGCAGGCCGTCGCCCTCGCCGAGGCCGTGCGCTACCTCGAGGCCGTCGGCCTCGAGCGCGTCCGCGACCACGAGGAGGCGTTGGCCGAGCAGCTGGTGGTCGGCCTGTCCGCGCTCCCCGGCGTCCGCGTCGTCGGCCCGCCCGCCGGCGTGCCGCGATCGGGCCTCGCCAGCTTCGTCGTCGACGGCGTGCACGCGCACGACGTCGGCCAGTACCTCGACGCCCAGGGGATCGCCGTGCGCGTCGGCCACCACTGCGCGCAGCCCCTGCACCGACGGCTGGGCGTGACGGCGACGACGCGGGCGAGCACCTACCTGTACACGACCGCCGCCGAGGTCGACCGTCTGGTCGCCGGCGTCGCCGGGGTCCGCGGCTACTTCGGGGCGGAGGACGCCCGATGAGCGCCTCCCTCGACTCGCTCTACCAGCAGGTGATCCTCGACCACGCGAAGGCGCGGCACGGCGACGGCGAGCTCCCCGCCGCCGACGCCGAGCACGTCGAGCGGAACCCGACCTGCGGCGACGAGATCACGGTGCGGGTCCGGCTCGAGCCGGGCATCGACCGCATCGCCGACCTGCGCTGGCAGGGCGCGGGGTGCAGCATCTCGATGGCGTCGGCGTCCGTCCTCTCCGGTCTCGCGCCGGGTCGGTCGCTGCCCGAGCTCGCGGCGCTCGTCGGCGAGTTCCGCACGATGATGCGGTCGCGGGGCGCGGGGGAGCCCGACGACGAGGTGCTCGGCGACGCCGTGGCGCTGCACGGCGTCTCGAAGTTCGTCATGCGGGTGAAGTGCGGCATGCTCGCCTGGGTCGCGGCCGAGGCCTGCGGCGCGGAGCTGGCGGCCCGCTGACACCAGCGCACCAGCGCACCAGCGCACCAGCTCCTGCGCCGCCCCCGGTTCATCCCTGAGGTGCAGGTGGTCAGGCCGTCGCCCCCACTAGTGTCGGCCCATGGAACCTCGGGGGAGCGACCGGCCGACGACGCCCTGGCCGGAACTGATCGAGCAGGCGCGGCACTACCCGTCGCCGCACAACTCGCAGCCGATCGTCGTGCAGCCGACGTCGCCGACGACCGCGACCGTCTGGTACGACCTCGACCGGGGCCTCCCCGCCGAGTCGTTCGGCATCCCGTTCGCCCACGTCTGCGGCGGGGTGTTCCTCGCCGGCCTCGCGATCGTCGCCCGTGCCCAGGGCTTCGTCGTCCGCGAGGCGCTCGACCTCGCGCCGATGGACTTCGGCGGGGACGCCCGGCTGCACCGCCTGGCCGAGGTCGTGCTCGAGCCGCACGGGGCGACCGACGCCGACCGCGCCGACCGTGACGCCTTCCTCGCCCGGCAGACGTCGCGCCGCCCCTACGACGCGACGACCGTGGACGAGGAGGTGCTGGCCGGCGCCCGCGCGATCGCCGCCTCCCACGGGCACCTCCTCCGCAGCACGACCGACGCCGCGACGGTCGACGACGTCGTCCGCATCAACCAGGAGACGCTCTTCGACGACCTGCAGGACGACGACGTGCACGCCGAGATCATGACCTGGCTGCGCTTCTCGGCGAAGCAGGCCGCGGAGACCGGCGACGGCCTGAGCGCCGAGACCATGTTGATGCCGGGGCCGGTGCTCCGGTTCGCCATGGGCCACCGTGGCCTGTGGACGGCGCCCGTCGTCGGCGACGCCGTCAGGCGGGTCTACCTCGGCACCATGAAGGGCGTCCGCCAGCTCGCCTGGCTGGAGGGCCCGTTCGCGGGGCCCGCCGACCACGTCGAGGCAGGCCGGGCGTTCCTCGAGGTGTGGCTCGAGCTGTCGCGGCACGGTGTCGCCCTGCACCCGTTCGGCACCGTCATCACCAACCCGCGGTCGCACGTCGCGTTCGTCCGCGCCGTCGACGTCGACGAGCAGGACGGGCGCATGGCCTGGATGCTGTTCCGGCTGGGGCGGAGCGCTCCGCCGCCCGTGGCCCGCCGACGCCCGGCCGCCGCGATGACGATCGGGGCGGGGGAGGGACGATGACGCGCCTCCTCGTCTTCACGCTCCTCCGGGTCGTCGACGGCCTCGTCAAGCTCGCGATGCCCCGGGTCGAGACGCACCGCCTCCTGCTCGTCCCCGGCATCGAGCCGCTGCGCTGGCGGCTCGGGCGCTGGCGTGCCTGGCGCACCATGGAGCGAGCGGCCCGATCGGTGCCCGCCTACCGGGCGTTCCTCCGGGAGCACGGGCAGGGCCGTCGACTCGACACCCGTGACGGCGTCGAGGCCGCGTTCGCCCGACTGCCCGAGATGGACAAGGAGTCGTACGTCAAGCGCTGGAGCATCGCCGAGCGCTGCCTCGGCGGCCGCCTCCCGCGCCGAGGGGTGGTCGTCGACGAGTCGTCGGGCAGCTCGGGCGTGCCGACGAGCTGGGTGCGCGGCCCCGACGAGCGCCAGGCCACGAGACAGCTGCTGCAGCTCGGGTTCGCGCGGACCTCGGCCGAGCTGCCGCACCCGCCGTTCGTGCTCAACGCGTTCTCGCTCGGCGCCTGGGCCACCGGCATGAACGTCACGGCCTCGCTCACCGAGTCGACGATGATCAAGTCGATCGGACCGGACCCGGACAAGATCATCCAGACGATGCGCGAGTTCGGCACCGGGTTCACCTACGTCATCCTCAGCTACCCGCCGTTCCTCAAGGGCCTCTTCGAGGACGACCGGCTCGACTGGTCGCAGTACACGATCGTCGCCGCGTTCGGGGGCGAGGGCATCAGCGAGAACATGCGCGGGCACATCCTGAAGTACGCCCGCGCGGTCCTCGGCTCGTACGGCGCGAGCGACCTCGAGATCAACCTCGGCATCGAGACCGAGTTCACCGTGGCCCTCCGCCGTGCGATCGCCGACGACCCCGACCTCGCGGCCCGGCTCACCCGGCAGCAGGAGTACGGCGTGCTGCCGATGATCTTCCAGTTCAACCCGTTCGGGTACCTGATCGAGACGAACGATGCCGGAGAGCTCGTCGTCACGATCGCCCGCGCCGAGAACATCAGCCCCCGCATCCGCTACAACATCCACGACCGGGGGCACGTCACCCGGATGCGCGACGTCCTGCCGGTGCTGCGCGAGAAGGGGCTGTCGGCGGTCGCCGCCGAGAAGTTCCTCGACCTGCCGCTGCTCTTCCACTACGGCCGGAGCGACCTCTCGGTCGACTACAACGGGGCCGTCGTCGCGCCCGACGCCCTCCGCGACGTGCTCCAGGGCGACCCTGCCCTGCTGCAGGCCGTCGAGAACCACCGGCTCATCGCCTTCGAGGACGCGGCGGGCGACCGTCAGCTGCACATCGCGCTGCAGCTCTCGCCCCACGCCGGCGAGGTGGAGACCGGCCCGTGGCGCGACGTCGTCGTGAGCGGCCTGAGGCGCCTGAACCTCGACTTCTCGAACGCGATCCGCACCGCGGCGCCCGCGACCCTCCCCACCGTCGCCTTCTACGCGCACCGGACGGGCCCCTTCGCCCGCGACGGCGCGAAGCTGAAGAACGAGTACGTCTGGCAGCTCGGCCCCGGCGAGGTCGACCAGCACGACCTCGACCTGGGCTGGAGGGCGTCGAGGGAGGCGTGACCGGCGGCGGGTGCCACTGCCGGCGGCACTAAACTGGCGCGCGTCCCCTCGATCGTCAGGAGCCCTCCACCGTGTCAGACCAGCCTGCCCCCGCCGCCCTCGCCGCCGCACCGGAGACCGTCGAGGCGACCGAGACCACGACGGGGCTCGAGCTGTTCACGGACAAGGGCGTCGTCGCGATGCGCGTCGCCGGCGAGCTCCGCGACCTCGCGTCCGAGCTGCACGCGGGCGACGTCGCCGAGGCCGTCACCATCGGCTCGCCCGACGGCCTCGCCGTCCTCCGCCACTCGGCCGCGCACGTCATGGCGCAGGCCGTGCAGGGCATCAACCCGGAGGCGAAGCTCGGCATCGGCCCGCCCGTCACCGACGGCTTCTACTACGACTTCGACGTCGCCGAGCCCTTCACCCCCGACGACCTCAAGGCGATCGAGAAGGGCATGGAGCGGATCATCCGCCAGGGCCAGCGCTTCCGCCGCCGCGTCGTCACCGAGGCCGAGGCCCGTGCCGAGCTCGCCGGCGAGCCCTACAAGCTCGAGCTGATCGGTCTCAAGGGCGGCCCGGCCGACGAGATCGGCGACGACGGCGAGTCGGTCGAGGTGGGCGGCGCCGAGCTGACCATCTACGACAACGTCGACCCGAAGTCCGGCGACGTCCTCTGGTCCGACCTCTGCCGCGGCCCTCACGTGCCGAGCACCCGCGTCCTCGGCAACGCCACGAAGCTGATGCGCGTCGCCGCCGCCTACTGGCGCGGCTCGGAGAAGAACCCGCAGCTGCAGCGCATCTACGGCACCGCCTGGCCCACGAAAGAGGAGCTGCGCGAGTACCAGGCTCGCCTCGAAGAGGCGGCGAAGCGGGACCACCGCAAGCTCGGCGTCGAGCTCGACCTCTTCTCGTTCCCGGACGAGATCGGCTCGGGCCTCGCGATCTTCCACCCGAAGGGCGGCATCATCCGTCGCGAGATGGAGGACTACTCCCGTCGTCGCCACGAGGCCGCAGGCTACGACTTCGTGTACACGCCGCACATCACCAAGGCGAGCCTGTTCGAGACCTCGGGCCACCTCGGCTGGTACAAGGACGGCATGTTCCCGGCCATGAAGCTCGACGAGGCCCGGAACGACGAGGGCGAGGTCACCCGCCAGGGCGCCGACTACTACCTCAAGCCGATGAACTGCCCCATGCACATCCTCGCGTACCGCTCGCAGCCGCGGTCGTACCGCGACCTGCCGATGCGCCTCTTCGAGTTCGGCACCGTCTACCGCAACGAGAAGTCGGGCGTCATCCACGGCCTCACCCGGGTGCGCGGGATG
>Ga0308167_1002718_pt1 | contig 15632 bp, 21 predicted proteins | sample PhyCR1_2_FD_202138 | JGI IMG/M metagenome (GOLD analysis project Ga0308167, IMG submission 202138) | Phyllosphere microbial communities from UC Gill Tract Community Farm, Albany, California, United States - DLSLRC.R1 | ecosystem: Host-associated > Plants > Phyllosphere > Unclassified | place... | reverse complement strand
GCACCAGGTCATCACCGGGTTGTCATCGTGCAGCAGGGTCTCGACCAGCTCGGTTTGTACCTCGACCTCGCTGACGACCTCGTAGTCATCCGGACTGAGTTCAATCACGTCCGTCTCCGTGGCCTTACGACCCAGCAACCGGCGTTCGAACTCATCAACCGCCGGCCCCATATCCTTGAAGCCTTGGCCAAACGGCGCCAGCTCGGGTAGCGTTATGTCGTTGTCCAGCTGCAGCTGCAGCAGGTCCTCGATCCGCCAGCGGTCGTAAGCGATCCGCCGGACATCGAAGTAATCGCAGATGGTTTGCAGGCGCCGCAGGACATGCAGTTTGCTGATCGCCCGCCCCGGTGTGGTTTCCAGATGGCCTTCCTTGAGCCACTGCAGGTAAGGGACGCGGTCGCGTTTCTCACGGCCCGCCAGATCGTCGTCCGGGATCCAGAAGTAAGACAGTGATCGCCAGTGCGGATCGCTTGGCGTTGGGCTGAACATGAGCACGAACGCCGTGAGGTCGGTGGTGCTCGCAAGGTCCAACCCACCAACGCAGGGGCGGTTGCGCAGCACGCGCATAGGCACACGCTCGGCAGCCTGGCTCCAGATATCCCACGACAGCCAGGGCGATGTCGCCTGCGTCCATTCGCAGAAGTTCAGGCGCCTGACTACGGCCTCCTTGGCCGGCAACCCCTTCGCTTCCTGCACCTGCTCGCGCAAGTACTTTCGGCCAGGGATCCCATCAGTCTGGCCATCTAAAATGAAGTCCAACGACGGGTTCACTTTCGCCCAGCACGACTCATCCTTGAACGGGTCATCACCCAGGTCCAGCGAGCAGACAAAGGCAAAGAATGCATCGTTGTGTTCCTTGCCCTCGCATATCCGAATGCCCAAGTCGTGGTACTGACCGCACACAGATTTCTTGTCTGAGCCACTGTTGGTGATCATCACGATGAGGGCGCGACGCCGGAACTTCGTACCCGCCCGCATGAGGTTCACTACGGTGGCGGTCTTGTGCTCGTGCAGCTCATCAATCAGCGCAACATGAGGCCGGGGGCCGGACTGGCCTTCGTCCGCGCTGATCGGGCGGAAGAAACTGTTGGTGTTCGGGTAAAACAGGTTCCACACTTTCTCATCCCGACCCGACTGCACCAGGCGGGCTGAGAGGTGCGGTGACATGTTGACCATGCTGACTGCGTCTCGAAACAGGATTGCTGCTTGGTCTTTCTTGGTCGCCGCTGCGTACACCTCTGCGCGTTGCTCTGCATCAGCGGTCAATCCATACAAGCCGATCCCGCCAACCAGTGGCGACTTGCCCGAGCCTTTGCCCGTCTCGATGTACGCTTGGCGAAATCGGCGGTAGCCATCATCGGTGTACCAACCAAACAGGCTGCCCACAATGAACGCTTGCCAGGGAGCGAGCCGAAACGGAAGGCCTTCATAGTCGCCGCCATTGAGGCAGAGCACGTCCTCGAAGAATCCAATTGCCCGCTGGGCGGCGTCAGCATTCCACACCAGCCCGCGCTCATGTCCTCTTTCCAGATCCTGCAAATGACGGCGGGCCGCATTGCGCACATCTGGCCCGGCGACCAATGAGCCGGCCAGCACCCTGTCAGCGAATCCTTTTACCCGGCAGTCAGGCGAAATACTTGGCGGCAGCGTCTCGTTCAGCATTCGGGAACAGTTCTCCTTGCGCCACCGGGGCGGCCTTCATGTTCCGACGCGCCAGTGGCGACAGCCCAAACTGGGCAGCGGCGGCGTTGGCCCGCTTCTCAGCGTCGTTGGCCAGCTGCCGCAACACGTGGGTTTGCTGGGCACCGGTCTTGAAAGTCTGCACCTCACCGCCCAACCCATCGGCTGACTGAGCATTGCGCTCGGCGATCAGCCGCTGGAATCGCAGCCAATCTCCGTAGGCCTGGCAGTAGGTTGCCAACGCCATCAGGTCGAGTTTCGATAGCCAACCCAAAGCTATCAATGCCTCGACTATGCGATTCCATTCCGCCACCGCATCGCCGACCAAAAAATCTGGCATGGGCGGTGCTGCAACCGGGACGGGCGGTTCTTTCACCTCGTGCATCAGCTCGGACGCCGAAAGCTTGCTCGCGTTACCTCGAAGCAAATGCACCGAAGCCGGCAGTGGTGGCCTGCCAGAATTACCGTTCCCAGCCATTGGAAACCTCCATATCTGATACCCCCCCTCCCTCATTTTTCCCGGTTTTGCACACGGAGTGGGGCAAGCGGTCAACGAGCGAGGGACGAAAATGTTTTTTACCCCCCCTGCCCCGGCAGGTCAGGGCGGGGGTCCGAGGCGCGACGGTCAGCGCCGGTTCCAGTGGTGCCGGGGATCCAGTGGCAGGCCCGAAGCATCGCAACCAGCGATCCGCCCGCTGCGCTCCAGCCGCTGCTTCACCGAGTCATGGCAAAGCTTGCACAGGGGCTGCCAGTTGGCTTGATCCCAGAACAGCTTCCAGGCCGCCCGAATCTTCTCGGCGTCACCGCTTGCTTTCGCCTCTTGCAGGCGGGGAGGGATCTTGTGGTCGACTACGCAGGCCGCGACCGGGCGGTGATCAATCGAGCACATACTGCAGAACGGGTTGTTCCCCAGAAAGACCTCGCGAGCCAACCGCCAGCGATAACCGTACCCACGGGAAGCACTGCTTCCTCGTCGCTCGTTACCCTTCATGGGTAGCCGGCGGGACCTGAGCCAGACCCAGGCGCTTGGCAGCCCAACGCTCATACAGATTGATTGCAACGTCTGCACCCGCCATCGCGGTCAAGCAACCCACCGCTGCTGCCGCCCACACCGAAAGGCCGAGGGCATACAGCAGCATGTTGGTCGCTACTCCGCAGGTGACGCAGGCGCCCGACCGTAACGCCAGGCGCCGGACCAGACCCCAACCTCGAGCGCCGGCCTTGTCAGCCCGCCACATCTCTCCCGATACACCGCCGATCAGGGACAGCACGATCACCATCCAGATCGGTATCTCGGCTAACGCTTGTTGCTCGCTGTTCATGTAAGCCTCATTGGCAAAGCACGGCGCCGGAAAAAGAAAACCCCGCCAGATGGCAGGGTTCTCAATGCACCGACAGGTCGGGACGGGTTGCACAGCACAGTGCTTGTAGGGGAAGCGCCTAAGCGCACTTTTCATATCGTGGCGCCTTTTTACATGCCACCGGAAAAACCGAAAAGAGGCAATTTTCGGTACTCCGCTTTGACGCTACTTCGGCGCATCCTCGGCGCACACACGGCGCATAGTGAACCGACGAACGGTATGGCGTCGGCTAGGCCCAGAGCGAGCAATCAGGATGGCCAGTACCTGCAAGTGCATGGCCTTCACCCAGTTGCGATAGGTGCGGTCGGCGTCCTCCGCGAGTCCTACCGCACGCATCTGCTCCCGAATGGGGGCGCCGTGAAGGTATCGGTAGGTTGCCAGCTCAGCCAGGACGGCACCACGCTTGTCGCGGCGCCCAAGCTCCGCCACCGCCGCATCGATCTCAGCGGCCGAGTGATCCAGGCCTGCACCGCCGATCAGGATCCTTGCCCCAGCGACTCCACCTCGCGGTGCAGCGCCCTTCCACTCCATGATGCTGCCCATCTGGCTGCCCAGGCCAGCGTCATGCCCGAGTAGCGCACGCTGCTCAGCCCAGTGCTGCATCAACCCTTCAACCAGTTGCAGGCGTTCGGATTCTACGGTCATCACTGAATCCCCCCACAATCCCACACCCAACACACTTTTCGGCAACCCAACACAAACCCAACACAAATAAAAACTAATAAAATCAATGTATTAATAGGAAGTGTGTTGGGTGTGTTGGGTTTGTTGGGTATTTCAGTCCTCGCATAGAGTTTTTTTCTGATTGGAATGAAGCCTTGAGAAATCACGCGCATTCGCGCGCGCGCGAGAAAACCCAACACACCCAACACACATACCCTGTAAGCCAATGATTCCGGGGATCCGCGCTGTGTTGAGTTGCCCGAATGAACCCAACACAAACCCAACACACCCAACACACTTAGCGACGTCGTCATGCTGCAAGCACCCTTTTCACATGGTCCCAGCCGTCCACGTTCCAGCCGGCCAGTTTCGCCCGGGCACGCCACTCAACGACGTTCTTGCCCAGCTCGGCCGACTGCAGAGATGGGGGCAGGGAAGGATCGCCATCGCTCGGGAAGAAGAACGCGGCGAACCGCCGCTGGCTGCCATCCGACCAGGGGATCGCCCGCGTCTTCTCAACCTTGGCGCTCACCATCAGCGAAAATTTGGTCTGACTCATGGCGTTTTCCCGGTTGTGCGAACACCACTCGATGAACATCGCGTACACATCGGTACTCAGGGCGCAGCCCCACAACCCTCGCCCCAGCTCACCAGCGCGCCACAGATAGAAGAAGGTTTGCCAGGCTGTACGGCTCAGCTCGACCAGCCGTTGGCGAGCCTCTGTTTTAGGCGGCCGGGTACGCTGGTTGAATTCGCCCAGATCAACATCGAGCAACCAACCGTACAGCGCCGAGACACCACCATTGGCCAGTTCCCGGCTGATAGCCTTCTGCCGCTCAGGCGGCAAAGTCTCCAACGGCCACATCACCAGCATGCGTCGATCGTCTTCACTGATTGGCCAAGGCATGATTTCGTTGCTCAAGAACGCCGAGTTCATGTGGTTGGCTTCCTCCCAACCGTTGATGAACTTCGACTCCATGCGCACCGTCTTGCCGGTGATCATGTGCTTGATCTTACCGACCTGGTTGTAGCGCTGATCGCGGCTGACGACTTCCTCGAACACAGCCCATAGCTTGCGGCTCTGCCAGGCGTTGAAGTTACCCTCCAACTGCGTCTGCCCCACCGTTGCACCGTACTGGCCGTATAGCTCCCCCATCACATCCGCGAACATGAGGCTCTTGCCCGAACCTTCCATCGTGGAGTGGAACAGCACCGCCGTATCCATCTTCGCGCCCATGTTCTGCAGGGGGTATGCAAGCCACTTCACCAGCCAGCCGAGCGCCTCCGCGTCGTGGTTGCACAAGAAACTGATAAGCCAGCGCAGGTTCTCGCAAGCCTCATCATTCCGCACAGGCTCAAGCGGCAAGCCCTCAAACGTGTTGATGTAAACGGCAGGATCCTTGGTCATCGTCGGGTCGAACACGATGTGGTCGACGTCAACAACGCGCCGATCCTGGCTGTTCAGCCACCACTTGTACTCGTCGCCCAGGGCCATCTTCACAGCACCCTCTGGGATTCGTCGTTTCTTCTCACGGTCCCAGACATCTTTAGTGCCGTCGATGTAGACGTAACGCTCGATGGGGTCCAGCTTTAACGCACCACCTTTTTTTGCCGCCAAGCGCTTCACTTGCTCAAGCTCTTTCACTTGGTCGAGCGAAACCAGCTTCTTGTCGGTCCGGTCGATCCACTGCTTAGCCAGGGGCTTCCCCACCAGCGCTTCAAAGCCGGCCCGCTTCATTGACTGGCCCTTGTCTAGGTCCCATACATTGGTAGAGCCCTCGACCAGGGCGAACCGGCGCAGCGCACTCTTCAACACCTGCCCATCCACCCCCTCACCCCCCTGGGCCGAGGATGAGGCCGAGCTGGCGGCGCTCTCGTCCGATGGGGTGTGGGGAAGCTGCTCAACTTGCTCAGCACTATCATCCGACTGGCCCTCCGGCTCATCTGCCAGAGGGGCGCGGGGGAGTTGGCCCAGCGGCGGGGGTGCCGGCGGACGCGACTTCGCATCAAGACCAAGGATGCGCGCCGCCTCCCTGGTGGCCGCCCGTCGGTCGCCGTCATGCATCAAGATGCAGAAAACGTCGAAGGCATCGTTCTTGTGCCCATTGCCCAGCGGGTCAGAGCTGTGGTGCGAGTAGAGCTTGCCGTCGCTGATGGTGACCCCAGGTAGGCCGCTACTGCTTTGCGGGCACAGCCACTTGCCGTCAACACGCTTGTAACCATGCGCTTCGATCAAAGTGGCGATGTCGTGCCGGCGGTTGAATTCGGGGATGACCTCTGGCAACGGCTGTCCGGATCTGGCAACCGCGGCGCTCGAAACTGGAGCGGGGCGAACTGGGGCCAGCAGCGGTTTGGGTCGCCACGGACACACCGCCTCTGCCTGCTGCTTGAACTCATCCCACCCTTGCCATATGGCCAAGAGTTCCGCAGGCAAATCCGGCAAGCCGTCAGCAGATGGCGGATTACGCCAGGTGTAGGGCTTGCCAGTGCCCGGATGAATGGACGGCGGCAACACGTCCTGGACCAGGCCGCCACGAAGCTCGAAGACAGTGACTTTCTTGAAAGGCTCAGCCGCCATGCGATACGCCGCCTCTCGAGCAGCATCACCGTCATCGACAGCAGCCTTAACCTGGACCATGAGCCCTTTGTAGATGGTGCCGTCCGGGTCGTTTTTGTTCGGCCACACCAGCGAATGACGCGTCAGCTCAATCCCGTCCGGGACTCGGAACATGACGCGAAAGCGAGCAGGATTGCCCACTGTCGTCGGGTGAGCTGCCGCGATCGCATCGACGTCCATTCCAAGCGTCTGCTGCAGAGCCATTCGAGTCAGCTCTACATCATCGACGTCCAGCGAGCAGACCCGGCTGGGCCCGAGCACAACGCCCAGGTTGTGGCCAGGGTGTTTCTGCCAGAAGCCCTCGGCAGCGGCAGCGTCGGTGAAGTAACCACCCAGCTTGTTCCAGCCATTACCCTTTGGCGCCTTCTCGCCTGGCTCGATCGGAACCAGAGCCAGACCGAAAGTATCGACATAGCGCCGCGCCCATTCGGCCGTAGTTGATGTTGGGCGATTGGTCATCGGCGCCGCTCCCGCAGCTCTTGGCAACTGGTGCAAGTCTCGCAACCCTGAACGAGTTGCTGACGCAGCAGCGGGATGGCTTCATCGCAGTCGTCGCAGAATTGAGCGCTCGCTCTGACCGGACGCCGAGCGTGTCGATCCAGGGCAGCTTGCAGGAAGCGTTCGGCCTGTTCGGTGGCCATGTCGAGCGGATCAGGAACGTTAGCCATTGACCTGGTCCTCCATCGCATGACGCGCACCTGCGGTGATGGCGAGCACCTGACGAATCACGTCCATGCCGCAGGCTTCCAGCTTCTGGACCTCATGCAGCTCCCACACATTGTCGGCTGCACCTTCATGCATGCTACTCACGAACTGAGCCGCCTCTTCCAGCAACTGCGCTACAGCCTTGAGCTGCTCATTGGTGGCGGGCACTGGCTGCGGGCGATACCAGACAACCCCAGCCGCCCTCCCCAGTGCATCGAGCACGCGCTTGTCGGAGGTCCATTGCAGGACCTCTTCCAGTTCATCTGGGGTGAGCCAGCGGCGTTCTTCGTCGTGTTTGAGCTTCTTCTGCAGGGCATCCAGGTCCATGCCCATCTCAAAGGCCAGGCGGGTGATACCGCCTTTGTATTCGCGACCAGCGCGATAGAGCGCGTGGCGGAGGGAAAGGGCCGGACCGCTGTCCGGCAGAGTATTGATGCGACTCATAACCGTTAAACCTCGATTAACGGTGTAGCCACAGGAATAGGTAAGACCTATCCTACAGCCACGACCGATGTGCCGTGCTTAGCGTGCTGTGCGGGCACGGCATGTGGTAACAGTCATCCGGCATATCTTGTGGTGAGAGCCCGCCGGATGACGGGAGTGGTGGTGCATTGCACCCTCATAGCTGAGTCGGGAGGTGAGAGTCCCGGCTCAGCGTTCTTTACTGTTACTGCTTTGGTCATCACCGCGAAAATCATCCGCGCCGCGACTAACTTCCTCCCCAGGCGCGCTGCCTTGTCTCAGGTATGCCCAGTCAATATCCGGTCGCAGCAACTCGCAGCGAATCGCCCCTGCCGTTTCTCTATCCAGGCTGACGGCCAGACCCGCACTCGCTCGCCGATTCCCGTAGGCCACTTGCTTCAGCTGGCCAACCGACGTTCCGCAGCTACGCGCGAAAGCCTCAAGTCCGGGCTTATCCATCGTTCTTAGGTATTCGCTGAGTGTCATAGGCACCTCCATTGGTGGCGAGATTAGCAATTGCTAATTACCAACGCAATAGCACCTTGTAATTTACTGTTTGCTAACGGAAAGCAATCATCGTCGTATGGATATCAACGAAAGGCGTATCGCCTCCCTCCGCAAGATCATGGGGACCATGAGCCAGAAGGAATTCGCCGAGGCTCATGACCTGGATGCGTCGTACCTGTCGCAGCTGCTGAACGGCCACCGCAAGCTGGGGGAGAAGGCTGCCCTCACTCTTGAGGTCAAGATCGGGCTCGCGTCAGGCACCCTCACATCACCACCATCGGAAGCCACCAAAGCGAAGGCCCCCGACAACGTGATCACCCTTCCCGCGCGCCCGCTCAAAGACAAGAATTTCGTTTTGATACCGCATCTCGATATCGCGGCATCAATGGGTACTGGCAAAGCCGCCCCGTACATGCACATCGAAGTCATCCACGACATGACAGTGCACCTCGATTGGCTGAAAATGCAGGGGCTCACCTTCTCGAAAGTCGAAAACCTGGCGATCATCACAGGCGACGGCGACAGCATGTCGGGCACCTTCGCGGACGGTGATTCACTTTTAGTTGACCGTGGAATCACAGAGGTTAAAACCGATGCGATCTATGTATTCACTTTGGATGGAGATCTCTTCATTAAGCGTCTCCAGCGCCTTACAGGCGGTCTGCTTCGTATGATTTCCGACAATCCAATCTACCCGCCGATCACCATCGACGTGTCCATGATTGACCGCATGCACATTCAAGCCCGCGTGCTGCTCGCGTGGAACGCTAAGAAGCTCTAACCCCTCCCCACAACGGCAGGTACCAGCCACCCGGCAGGTATTGCCGCGCCCAATATATTTAGCATTTGCTATTGCTCAATATTTTAGCTTTTGCTAATTTCACCCCGTGTCACCCCTCTCTCACAGGACACGGACCAATGAAACCAGCACAGCACAAGGGACCGGGCACGGTTCTAATCCACCCTACAACATGCAACAGCCCGCAGAAGGTCATCGCTTTTCAGCGCCGCACCGGATTGCACATCGTCGTAACTCCGACTGGAACCGCTCATGGCGTGCCGGGCGCGCTCATGGGAGGTGCCGCTTGAGCTAGTTCACTATCCCGCTAAGCCGAGTGATGTTGCTCCAGCGAGCGCTCGAGAACGGCGGCACTACCACATGCCCGCTGCGGCGCCCTGAAACGACGGTCGACGCCCAGATCGCGGTCGAGAACGATCAGAACACCCACCGTCTAAAAATCACGATTGGGCCTCTTACGGCATCGCTAACACTGCCGCGCAATGACTCGGGTAAATACAGGGCCCTTCGCGACCACCTTGAGGACATGGCGAACGGCCGCAGCGAGTCGGGGCAATTGTCGGAGCGCGCCGTCGCTTTGATGGAGGCGCTCGATAGCGTTAACGACGTCCTGGAAGCCGGACACATTGCTTTCATCACCCCGACAACGAACCCACAGCTTCCATTCGGCGCAGTTGTGACCAATGAGCAGGGCGAGATTTGCGCCGCAGCCACCGGCAGTTGCAAGGCCCACTTGGCTGAAGTCGTGCGCGGCCAGCTCCGGCCCACCCAAGAGGGGCACGGGGAACAAGCATGAGTAAGACGCTTGAGCAATTGCGCAGTCAGTGGAGCACCCCCTGCCCGACCCTCACCGCTGTGCGGGAACACTACTTCCCTCACATCAAAACGGACCGCCGATTCAGGGAGCTGATCAAAAAGGGCGCGATCGATTTGAAGCTCAACAAGCTGCACAACTCGGCGAAGGCACAGCACGTGGTCTACCTGCACAACCTCGCCCAGTACATCGACAACCAAGCTGAACAAAAACCGCAAAACGCTTGATTAGGCGGCCCCGGTCATCAGGGGCACCCGGCCTGCCACCGACTCTCACATTTCAAGGTGGCGGGCCACACCGGAGCACAGCACATGCAACCGCACCAACAAGTTCTAGTCATGGGTATCCTGTGGCTTGTCACACTAATTATCCTCCCCTTCCTGTTCTCGACAGCCCGCCGCCGCGCACGGGCCCAAGGGGTAGCCGAGGGACAACACTGGCAGAAAGGAATCCGCAAGCAGCTAGTGAGCCAGCTCGAGCAGCGGCTCGCCGAAAAGGAGGCCGAGCTAGAGGCAGCGAAGAAGTCATTCGTCCAAACCATGAACGCCCGCCGCGACACGATCGCCGAGCTCGAGGCCCGGATCCTGTCATACACAGGGATGGCCGTAACCAAAGCTGACTACGAGAAGCTACGGAGCACCGCCACCACGCTCCGCCTCGCCGAACAAACCCTGCAGGCGCTTAAGTCGCAGCCTCACGCCGCTCGAGCAGCTGAGCAGGCGCAGGCCATCGACGACCTGGCCACACGCATGCACGCTCATTTGCGCGCCACTCCCGCCAGTGCGGCAGTAGCAGCATGACTTCCCATCGCCACGACTGGTACACCTCCGAGGGTTACGACGGCGGCCTGCATCACTGCAGGAAGTGCGAGCGCAGCCACCAAGGTCCTCGCCCCAAAGTCCACGATTGCCCAGTGTCCGACGCCGAGCACAACGCAGCCGCTTGGCTCGGCCAGGCCGGGCTGTACCGCACCCGCCTGGATGCAGTGCTGAATGGCGAACAAAGCGTGAGCCCCATTTCCGCGAACGAGCTTTTCAAGCACGCAAGCCGCTACCTGTTCGTGACCAGAACACTCCGCATGGGCTTTAAAGCGCCCCACTCGGGCGTGACCAAGACACCAGATGAAACAGACGCAGCCTGTGACGTGCACATTCAACAACATATGGAGAGCTGGCATGGGTGACCCAACACGCACCTGGCAATTGATCAGCGTGCTGCTGGCTTTCGCACTTGTCATTGCGATGATCCAGCTGCACCAGCAAATCCCGCTAGGCGAGCCAGCGAAAAGCACGTCACCGACTGTTAACAACGTCACCGGCTACGAGCATCTGGCCCTGAGCCCGAACGCCCGCCGCGCCCATCAGAGGTATTGGTTGTGAACACAAAGGTCGAGCGCCACCGCCAGGTAAACGCCGAGGGCTGCAAGCCCGAGATCGGCATCCATGCCGTCGGCAACCCCACCCCAGGTAGCACGCCCGTACACGGCCTAGACAAAGCGGAGGGCTGCAAGACCGACCTCAATAACCCCCTCTCCGGTCGTGAGGTGCCACATGCCCATTAAAGCCGCTCTACTGGGATTCTCCGCCGGCGCCGGCTTCATGGCTGCACAAGAACCTTGGTGGGCATTAACCGGCTTGGTGGGATTGTGCCATGGCTAACTCCACTCAACCGATAACCAGCACCCGGCCACGAATGGCCACCCACAGCCTCGACCTACCCGCAATCTGCGACATCTGCGGCAAAGCACGTTCGAACCGCAACCACGCCACCTGCAGCAAGATCCGGCAGCAGCGGAAGAATGTTGAGTGGGACACCTATATGGCCAACGTGGCCGCTAAACAACTCCAACGGGCGCAGAGACTGCGCCCGCTTCGGTAAGTCGGAGAGTATCTTATGGCGAAGCAACAAGTTAAACCCATCCACGAAGCAAGCAATCAGACTTCCGAAGCTATGCAACTTCTCATCACACCCGCAGTATGGATTAGGAAAGAGCTACTGTTCCCCGTGTTCGGACTGAGCACCGAAGCCGTCCGCAAATATCGCGATCGCGGAATCTGGCTTGAGGAAAAACAATGGCGCACCGACCCGGCGAATGTAATTGTGTACAACCGGGTCGAGATTGAAAGGTGGATGGCCGGCCACCCATGAAAGAGAAGCTACCACCAGGGGTCGCCGCACTCCCGAAAGGCATCGACATCAATGGCAATCTCCTGCGGATCGCCTTCATGTATGAAGGCGAACGCCGACGCGAGCCGCTGCGTAACGTGACCAAGATCAACAAGGCGGCGATTGCCTATGCGGACAACAAACGCCGGACCATCCTCGCTGAGATCAAGGAAAATCGTTTCGACTACGCAACACACTTTCCCGAGTCAACGTGGCTGAAAGCCAGGTCGGAACTACCGAACGAGCCTGCCAAACGAACGGTCACCGAGGGTATAACCCGCTGGCTGGAAGTTGCGGAAGTCAAAAAGGCCCACAGCACTTTCATCAATTACAAGAGCAAGTCCGAACACGTAAAGCGAAAGTTCGGAGATAAGTTAATCTCAAGCATCACCAAGAGTGACCTCGAGTTATTCCAAGCAGAATTACTCACCACAGGCCTAAGCCCTAAAACTGTGAACGATATATTCACAGTAGTGCGAGGGGTTTGGAGCGATGCATTCAGCGACGAAATTATCAAATCTAATCCCTTGGAGCGCATTGAGAATATTCAGTCAGATAACGATAGCGAGTTCGCCGACCCTTTCACTCGGAGCGAAATTGACAGGATCGCCGCGACCGACCCTGATCGCGCCCCTGACACCCGAATGATCGTCTTCAACTGCTGGGCCGGGCTGTCACTGTCCGAGTTGATTGCCGCTGCAGTAGAGGATGTCGACTTAGTGGCGGGCACCCTGACCGTCCGGCGGGCCCTGGTTGCCGGTGAGTTCAAAGTGCCGAAGGAACGCTCACGGATCCGTACCGTGGAGCTGATCGCGCCGGCCTTGGAGCTGATGACCGCCATCATGGTCGACGCCAAGCGGACTGAGCCGGAACTCGTTACCGTGGTCCAGCGGGACAACATCACCAAGAAGCACGAGCGGGTGCGCTTCCTGTTCCACAGCTCCACCAGCGGCCTATTGTGGAACGGGAAGACCGTCAGTAACTGGTTCACCTCCCACCTCGCAAAGGCAGGCGTCCGCCACCGAGGCGCCAACCAGGCACGCCATACCTTCGCTAGCCAAGCGCTATCGAGCTACGTCCCAATCGAGTGGGTCGCCCGACAACTCGGACATAGCGATACAACAATGGTACGCAAGCATTATGGCCGCTGGATTTCGAAGGACGCCAAAAGCATGGCGCATATAGTCTCTAAAATGATGGGGTTTGATAAATAAAAAGGGTGGCCTTCAGAATCATGATGGCCACCCTTTATTAATTTTATGAAAAATCAAAATTTTTATTAGCTATCCGTCGACTTGTTTACTCGTTTACGTGGCTTCTTCGTAGCTACGATGGACTTCTTAGCAATAAGTTCCTGGCGCTTTTCCTCATCGCGCACCGCCTCATCATTCGCGGAAGCGTTGAAGTTTGCAGACGGAAGAGACCACATTCCATGCGGAGCCCTCGCAGTGAGATTAGAAACCATCTCACGGATCGCTCCGTACAAAACTGAATATCCGGTAGCTCTGATCGCACGAAAACGCTCCATCCCAGACAGCTGGTCAGACTCGTAACGCATGTATGCGACTGCCTTCACATCAATGTTGTAAGGCAAAGACATGTTCTCCGGGTCTTCTGGATCTTCGGTAAGCATGACGTTCAACCCGAACACAAAGCTCTTGGGATCTTCAGGCTTTTCTCTGTCATACTGCAAACTCATACGTCTACGGAAAGTCACGCCCTTAAACGGGAAATCCAGCTGCTTAAAATCCGAGGAAAACTCACCCTCGAATGAATTATTTGTTTCCACTTTCACATGGATGAATTCAACCTTCTCAATTGAAAGCGAAGCAGCCTTCATTGGCCTCTACCTCTCCGTACTCTTCATCGTTACAAGATACAAAATCTGCACGAGCATATCTGTAATCTGCAATTGGATAAACGTTGGCAGCAAACTTCTGAACCTCAGGCTCAGAATAATTCATTTCAGACAAAAACACTCTCAAGTGAGATTCGCCAAAACAGAGGTCAAGTCTTTCCTCGACCGCGTCAGCAAGAGAATGAATAGTATCAATCTTGAGATTTTGATCGCCACGCAGCCACCGAGAAACATTGGCCTCGGAGACTCCAAGTCTTTCAGCGATGTCGATATTTTTCAGTCCCTTCAGCGCCATGATTCGCCTAATTTCAAGAATAGGCGCACCACGTCGCGCATAACTGAAAACTTCACCATCCTCTGCAATTTGTTGGGCAATATCAAAGTTGTTCATAACGTGACCCTAAATAAGGACTATAATTTCTCGTCGATGATTTTCTTAATCAAGTCTCCAAGACGGTCCTTCACCGATTTCTCGGTTTGCTCTTGGTTCTTGTGAGCGGCCTCAAGAAAGAACAGGTAGCGCTCACTTTTTCCTGTATATGGATACAGGTAAATTCGATCCTTGTTTCCATGCTTGAGCTCCCTCAGATTCTCTACCTTGCTCGCATAATCAAACTTGCCCGCTACCTTGTATTTGACAGCGCAGTTGGCAAAGTGCTCAGAGAAATCATCCAGTGTCATTCCACTGAAAATTGCATCGATCATCGCCACGAAGTGACTTCGCTTCGAGCGGTCGTCGACATCAGCGATCACAGACTTAATGAAGGAAGCTTTGTCTGGCTGACCCGAGGCAGGGAGGATCATCACTGGCACCCATTTGAGAGTTCCACTGATTGAGGTCATTTTAGCGGTGTTCACACCCGCCTTCTCCAGGATGTACTTCCTTGTTAGCACGTGCAGCTTCATGCCGACTCCTTAACACGCAGGTTAACTCATACCTTCAGACCCGGCAACCCGATCCGACGAGATGGTGGCAATATGTCACAAATGCTCATGCGATAGCTATACGCTAGCCTCGTGATCCAAGGTTGCTCAGTCCTACCTATGAAAATCATTTTGATAGCAGATTTAGGTGGCGTATTCCGGCCTAGTGCGGGCTGAATGCGATGTGGTTTGCCCTAGAATTGCCCTAACGCCAACGCCAGAAACGACGAAGCCCCCGAAAACGTCAACGTTTTCGGGGGCTTCGACTACTTCGCATATGGCGGAGAGATAGGGATTTGAACCCTAGGTACTGTTGCCAGTACAACGGATTTCGAATCCGTCCCGTTCGACCACTCCGGCATCTCTCCAATGGCGCGCATCATACCAGCGATTTCGTAAAAGGCAAACCTTTATCTGAAAAAAATTCGCGTGGTATCAAACGCTTGCGTCACAGCGAGCCTTACAGCGGCACGCCCAGACGCTTGGCAACTTCTTCGTAGGCTTCGATGACGTCGCCCAGACCCTGGCGGAAGCGGTCCTTGTCCATCTTCTTGCGGGTTTCTTTGTCCCACAGGCGGCAGCCGTCCGGGCTGAACTCGTCGCCGAGGACGATCTGGCCGTGGAACACGCCGAATTCGAGCTTGAAGTCGACCAGCAGCAGGCCGGCGTCATCGAACAGCTTGTTCAGCACTTCGTTAACCTTGAGCGACAGCTTCTTCATCTCGACCAGCTGCTCGGCGGTGCCCCAGCCGAAAGCCACAACGTGGGATTCGTTGATGAACGGGTCGCCCTTTTCGTCGTTCTTGAGGAACAGTTCGAAGGTCGATGGTTCGAGCTTGATGCCCTCTTCCACGCCCAGACGCTTGACCAGGCTGCCGGCGGCGTAGTTACGCACGACGCACTCAACCGGGATCATGTCGAGCTTCTTCACCAGGCACTCGTTGTCGCCAAGCAGCTTGTCGAACTGAGTCGGGATGCCGGCTTCTTCAAGCTTTTGCATGATGAAGGCGTTGAACTTGTTGTTCACCGTGCCTTTGCGGTCGAGCTGTTCGATGCGCTTGCCGTCGAACGCCGAG
>Ga0308167_1002715_pt1 | contig 15652 bp, 19 predicted proteins | sample PhyCR1_2_FD_202138 | JGI IMG/M metagenome (GOLD analysis project Ga0308167, IMG submission 202138) | Phyllosphere microbial communities from UC Gill Tract Community Farm, Albany, California, United States - DLSLRC.R1 | ecosystem: Host-associated > Plants > Phyllosphere > Unclassified | place... | reverse complement strand
AGATGAGCGCAGACGCTCTGCAACCCCTGTATAAGATTGCAGTAGTCTATCAGCTACGCTTTTGGCTGGCACTCGTTATCTTGACGCCGAAGGCGTGACGGCCTCGCCGGGTGGCAAGGCCGAAAGCGTGGCTTAGTGGCCGGGGAATTTGACCAGGCTGTAGCTCTCAATGCCCAGGGCACTGAGACGCGATTCACCGGTCAGATCGAACAGGTTAATAATGAAGGCTGCGTCTTTCACTTCACCGCCTGCACGACGAATCAGTTTAACCGTCGCTTCAATGGTTCCGCCGGTCGCCAGCAGGTCATCAACCACCAGCACCAGGTCACCTGGCTGGATGGCATCTTTGTGCAATTCCAGTTTATCGGTGCCATATTCCAGCTCATAGGATTCGCTGTAGACCTCACGCGGCAGTTTGCCGGGCTTACGCACCGGAACAAAACCGACGCCAAGACCTAATGCCACCGGTGCACCAAACAGGAAACCACGCGCTTCCGTACCCACCACTTTAGTGATGCCTTTATTACGGTAACGCTCAACCAGCAGCGCTATAGACGCGGCATAGGCTTTGGGATCTTCCAGCAGGCTGGTGACATCGCGGAACAGGATGCCTGGCTTAGGATAATCGGGAATACTTTTAATGCTGTTTTTAATGAATTCAAGCTGCTGCGCAGTGTCGGTCATAATGATACGCCTGGTAAAAAATTCTGTTTCGCGCAGCTTCAAAAGCGCTAATACCTGGTAAAAGGCTCAGCGGAAGTCAATTCACAAAGGGAAGCCACGCACGAAGACGCCCAAATCTAAGCAAATGACCGGCTAAATGCAACTTTATCGCGGCGACTTCGGTGCGTCCGCTGCTTCTGCCACCACCGGAATACGCCACATAAACAGCAGTAGCGCCGCCAGCATGATGAGCAGCATGATGCGGACCCAGAGCTGATGCACCAGGAAAAGTGAAAGCGTAAAGGAGGCGACTATCAGGCAGATAGCGCGTACTTTGGCTCCCGGCGGCATTGCGCGATGCTGTTGCCAGTGGCGCAGATAACGGCCAAATGGCGATTTCCACAGCAGCCAGTGATGGAAACGCGGCGATGAGCGGGCAAAACACCAGGCCGCCAGCAGCATGAATGGCGTGGTAGGTAATAAAGGTAATACAATGCCCAGCGTCCCCAGCACAATGGCCAGCCAGCCGAGGGTTAATAACAGAATGCGTTGCATGAATCCCGTCCAGCTCTTTCCTCATCCGCTTACGTTAGCACAACCGGGCACCATGCAATGAGTGCGAACGCCGTGCAACAGCGCCTGCAACAGCTCCTTGTCGACCTGCGTCAGGAGATTGCCCGCCATTCTGATGGGGTTTGTCGCCTGCCACGCTTTGACACACAGCTGTTTCACACCAAGGGCACGCGACTGGCGGATTACCTGCTGGAAGTAGAACAAAATTTCGCCCGGCTGTGCGATAACAGTGACGATCTGGCCCGCTCGGCCTGGCTGGCTGAACGTCTGGTCGATCAGATTGCCGCCCTGCAACGGGAGGCGAGTACCCAGCAGCTGCGTACCCGACGCGAACAGCCCGTTAAGAACCCACGCGCTTCAAAATATCAGGAGTACCGGGAGTTTGAGCGGCGTTTACTGGCGATGATTGATCAGCGTGAACAGCGGCTGGCGCTGGCCGGGACGCTGGCGGTCCAGCGTCAGCTTAAGCAGGATTTGGAAACGTTAGAGGGAAGACTGGCGCGCTGTCGGCAGGCAATTCGTTCTGTCGAATGGGCCTCTTCATTGCGCGGTGGCGAGCACAGCGAATAAAGCGTACCGTGACAAAAGCGCTTCTATACTGGGTGTGATTCTGCGCGGAGATGAAAAATGGGCTTACTGAGCTGGCTGATATGCGGGCTACTGCTGGGGTTGCTTAAGCGTTTGCTGATGCCGGGACGACCCGGCGGCCTGATGGCGACCCAGACGCTGTCGATGATCGGCGCACTGATTGGCGGTTATATCGCCACTTATTTTGAACTGGGCACGCTGGCAACGCTACATATCGGCGCGCTGGGCATGGCGATTCTCGGCGCCTTACTGATGCTGCTGGTCGCAGCCCGATTACGTATTTAGGAGAAAAGATGTCACTGGAAAACGCCCCTGACGACGTGAAGCTGGCTGTTGATCTGATTCAGCTACTGGAAGAGCATCAACTCCCGGTGGAAACCGTGCTCTCCGCGCTGGCTATGGTGCAGCGCGATTACGAGAACAAGCGCGATCGTCAGCCGGCTTAGCACCGCGCCGTCAGCGTCGGACTGAGGCGCAGCATATCAATAAAAGCATTGGTCAGAATGGGCGCGTCAGCAGCTAAATCAAAACTGTCTGGCGCAAACAGCCAGCTTTCCATCATACCGTTGACGTAACCACGCAGGATAAGAGCGGCCTGACGCGTGCTGAGACTGCCCGGAAGTTGCCCGGCTTCAATACACTGACGCAGGACATCTTCAATTTTGTCGTAGCATTCCAGGAGTAAGCTCTGCTGAATATTCTTCAGGGCCGACATTTCGCCTACAAATTCGCATTTATGGAAAATGATTTCCATCAACGCGCGGCGTTGGGGATCCTTTGCAGTCGCATCAAAGATATAGACCAGCATTGCGCGCAACACAGAGAGTGGATCGCCAGGGTATTTTGTCTGATACTCAAGTTCCACATCGTCCAGACCAGCATCGCAACGAAGCCATATTTCATGTAATACATCGGCTTTATTTTTGAAATGCCAGTAGATAGCCCCACGCGTAACGCTGGCTGCGGTTGCAATCTCTGCCAGAGAAGTGGCTGAGACACCTTGCTGTGAAAACAGAACAATAGCGGCATCAAGAATTTGATGTCGTGTTTCAAGTGCTTGCGCTTTGGTTTTTCGTGCCATAGTGGGCTTTTTTTACAAACAGGTAAGTTTACATACATTTGTGAATGTATGTACCATAGCATGACCTGCGACTTGCCACAGCAATGGGTTTTTCAGTTTGTGATCCATTGACCATTTGATATCGGACACTAGAGGTTTATTTATGAATAAAATCAGAGGATTATCGCCTCTGGCGGCCGTCCTGATGCTATCAGGCAGCTTTTTGTTAACAGGATGTGACAACAATAAATCCGAACAAGCCGCCCAGCAACCGCCAGCAGTGGGGGTTGTCACACTGAAAACTGAACCCCTGAAAATCTCGACTGAATTACCCGGCCGCACCTCGGCATATCGTGTTGCCGAAGTCCGTCCGCAGGTTTCCGGTATCATTCTGAAACGTAATTTTATTGAAGGCAGTGATGTTAAAGCAGGTCAGTCTCTTTATCAGATCGATCCTGCTACTTATCAGGCCGCCTATGACAGCGCCAAAGGTGATTTAACTCAGGCGCAGGCTAATGCACGAATCGCTCAACTGACCGTCAAACGTTATAAGCCGTTACTCGGTACTAAATATATCAGTCAGCAGGATTACGACACTGCCGTTGCCACTGCGGCGCAAAACGATGCCGCCGTTCAGGTTGCAAAAGCCAATGTGGAAACAGCCCGCATTAATCTGGCTTACACCAAAGTTACCTCGCCTATCAGTGGCCGCATTGGCAAATCTTCTGTAACGGAAGGTGCGCTGGTACAAAACGCTCAAACCACCGCGCTGGCTACCGTGCAGCAACTGGATCCGATGTATGTCGACGTTACTCAGTCGAGCGAAGATTTCATGCGCTTACGTTCAGAACTGGAGTCGGGTCAGCTGAAGCAGAACGATGGCAAAGCCAATGTGACCCTGCTGATGCAGAACGGCAGCAGCTATCCACAGACAGGTACGCTGGAGTTCTCTGACGTCACTGTCGATGAGACCACCGGTTCTATCACCCTGCGCGCCATTGTCCCGAACCCGAACCATGCTCTCTTACCGGGCATGTTTGTTCGCGCGCGTCTGGATGAAGGCACCAATCCAAATGCATTGCTGGTTCCGCAGCAGGCAGTAGCCCGGACCCCAACCGGTCAGGCAACAGTCATGGTGGTGGGTGCAGACAACAAAGTGGAAGCGCGTCAGGTCACCACCTCTCAGGCGATTGGCGACAAATGGTTAGTCACCGACGGCGTTAAAGCGGGTGAGCGTGTAATCAGCACGGGTCTGCAGCGAGCCAAGCCGGGCGCACAGGTTACCCCACAAGAAGTCTCAGACGATGCGAAAGCGGCACCCGGTTCAAAGCCGCAGTCTGACAAGTCATCGTCATAACAGGAGCCGTTGATTCATGGCTAAGTTCTTTATCGATCGCCCCATCTTTGCGTGGGTGCTCGCCATCATCATCATGTTGGTTGGTGCGCTATCGATTCTCAAACTTCCGATCGAGCAATATCCCAATGTTGCGCCGCCGGCGATTGAGATTCAGGCCACCTACCCTGGTGCGGATGCCAAAACGCTGCAGGACTCAGTAACTCAGGTTATTGAGCAGAACATGAACGGTATCGATGGACTGATGTATATGTCCTCGAGCAGCGACTCCTCCGGCACGCTGACGCTGACCATCTCCTTTGAGTCAGGCACAGATGCGGACATCGCGCAGGTTCAGGTGCAGAACAAACTGCAGCTGGCCACGCCGCTGCTACCGCAGGAAGTGCAGCAACAGGGGATTCAGGTCAAAAAATCCTCCAGTAGCTTCCTGATGGTTGCGGGCTTCATCAGCGACGATGTCAATATGACGCAGAATGATATTTCTGATTTCATTTCGTCATCTATCAAAGATCCCATCAGCCGAACCAAAGGTGTGGGTGATACCCAGGTATTTGGTGCGCAGTACGCGATGCGTATCTGGATGGATCCGCACAAGCTGAACAACTACAACCTGACGCCGGTTGATGTGATCAGTGCGCTGAACACCCAGAACACCCAGGTCGCTGCCGGTCAGTTAGGGGGTACGCCTCCGGTGCCGGGACAGCAGCTCAACGCCTCGATCATTGCGCAAACCCGTCTGACCTCAACGGATGAGTTCGGCAAAATCCTGCTCAAAGTGAACGAAGATGGTTCTCAGGTTCGTCTGCGTGATGTGGCAAGGATTGAACTCGGCGCAGAAAACTACGAGATCGTTGCCCGTTATAATGGCAAGCCTGCGTCCGGTATCGGTATCAAGCTGGCCACCGGTGCGAATGCGCTGGATACCGCCAATGCGGTGAAAGAAGAACTGGCCAAATTGCAGCCGACCTTCCCGGACGGATTGAAAGTGGTCTATCCGTATGACACCACGCCGTTCGTTAAGATCTCGATTTTCGAAGTAGTGAAAACGCTGATCGAAGCGATTGTGCTGGTGTTCCTGGTCATGTACCTGTTTCTGCAGAACTTCCGCGCCACGCTTATTCCGACCATCGCGGTACCCGTGGTGTTGCTGGGTACGTTTGCCGTTATCGGTGCGTTTGGTTATTCGATAAACACCCTGACGATGTTCGGGATGGTACTGGCCATCGGCTTGCTGGTGGATGATGCCATCGTGGTGGTCGAGAACGTTGAGCGCGTGATGGCGGAAGAAGGATTACCGCCAAAAGAAGCGACCAAACGTTCCATGGAGCAGATCCAGGGCGCACTGGTCGGTATCGCGCTGGTGCTGGCCGCCGTATTTATTCCAATGGCGTTCTTTGGGGGGTCGACCGGTGTTATTTACCGTCAGTTCTCCATCACTATCGTGTCGGCCATGGCGCTATCGGTGCTGGTCGCCTTTATTCTGACGCCGGCACTCTGTGCCACCATGCTCAAGCCGATTAAAAAAGGCGAGCACGGTAAAACCACCGGTTTCTTCGGCTGGTTCAACCGTATGTTCGACAAAAGCACTAACCACTATGTGGATGGTGTGGGTCACATGGTTCGCAGCACCGGTCGCTATATGGTGATCTACCTGGTGATCGTGGTCGGTATGGCGTTTCTGTTTATGCGCCTGCCCTCTTCCTTCTTACCGGAAGAGGATCAGGGTCTGCTGCTGGCTCAGGCGCAGCTGCCTGCTGGTGCAACCCAGGAACGTACTCAGAAAGTCCTGGATCAGGTGACGGATTACTTCCTGACGCAGGAGAAAGACTCGGTCAAATCGGTGTTCACCGTTAACGGCTTTGGCTTTGCCGGTCGAGGACAGAACACCGGTATTGCCTTCGTCAGTCTCAAGCCATGGGATGAGCGTACTGGTGCCGACATGAAGGTTCCGGCGATTGCTGGCCGTGCCATGCAGGCGCTGGGCGCAATCAAAGATGCCATGGTTATTCCTTTCAACCTGCCAGCCATTATCGAACTGGGTAACGCAACCGGCTTCGACTTTGAGCTGATCGACCAGAATAACCTTGGCCACGATAAGCTGACGGAAGCGCGTAATCAGCTGTTCGGCATGATTGCCCAGCATCCTGATACGCTGGTTGGCGTGCGCCCGAACGGTATGGAAGATACACCGCAGTACAAGCTGATGATCGATCAGGAAAAAGCACAGGCGCTGGGTGTGTCACTGAGTGACATCAATACCACGCTGGCCGCCTCCTGGGGTGGATCCTACGTCAATGACTTCATCGACCGTGGTCGCGTGAAGAAAGTTTACGTGATGGGTAAAGCGGATTCCCGCATGCTGCCGGACGACATTGGCAAATGGTACGTGCGTAACAGCAGCGGAACCATGGTGCCTTTCTCCTCCTTCTCTACGGCGAAATGGCAGTACGGTTCACCACGTCTTGAGCGTTACAACGGCTTGCCTGCGATGGAAATCCTGGGACAGGCTGCGCCAGGTAAAAGTTCAGGTGCGGCAATGGACCTGATGGAAGAGCTGGCGGCGAAACTACCTGCTGGTATCGGCTATGACTGGACAGGCATGTCCTATCAGGAACGCCTGTCGGGCAACCAGGCTCCAGCGCTCTATGCCATCTCGCTGATTGTGGTCTTCCTGTGTCTCGCCGCACTGTACGAGAGCTGGTCAATTCCCTTCTCGGTCATGCTGGTCGTTCCGCTCGGGGTTATTGGTGCGCTGCTCTTCACCACACTGCGTGGCCTGAGTAATGACGTCTACTTCGTAGTGGGGTTACTGACAACCATCGGCCTCTCAACCAAGAACGCCATCCTTATTGTCGAATTTGCTAAAGATTTGATGGATAAAGAAGGCAAAGGGCTGATTGAGGCCGCGCTGGAAGCGTGCCGTATGCGTCTGCGTCCTATCCTGATGACGTCACTGGCGTTTATCCTCGGGGTACTGCCGCTGGCGATCAGTACCGGTGCTGGCTCCGGTTCGCAGAACGCGGTAGGTACAGGCGTAATCGGGGGTATGGTTACCGCGACCATCCTGGCAATCTTCTTCGTTCCTGTGTTCTTTGTGGTGGTGCGCCGCCGCTTTGGCAAGAAAAAAGAAGAATCAGCGAACGGTCATCCGGTTGAATCTGACCAGACTCACTAAGCTGTAAATCATCTGAGGCCGCGCAAGCGGCCTTTTTTTTGCCTGCCATTCCCCCCTCCTTCTCGCCTGCCACTTCACCTGAACCAGCGCTGCGGCAGTTGCAATCCCGAAAGGTGCGGCGCATAATAATGTAATATTATAACATTACATAGGTGCGAATTATGAAAGCGAATATCCATCCTCATTATCGTCACGTGGTCTTCCATGACACATCAGCGGATGTCTGGTTCAAAATTGGATCCACCATCAAAACCGATCGTACCGTGGAGTTCGAAGGCGAAACGCTGCCCTACGTCACCCTGGATGTGTCGTCAGCTTCACACGTTTTCTACACCGGTAAACAGAAAGACTTTGCTAAAGAGGGCAGCACCGCGCGCTTTAATCAGCGTTTCGGGCGCTTTCTTGGCCGTAAATAAGGGAGAGAGTCATGCAGGTATTAAGCTCGCTGCGTTCAGCAAAACGTCGTCATCGGGATTGTAAAGTGGTGCGCCGCAAGGGCCGGATTTACGTCATCTGTAAAACGAATCCTCGCTTTAAAGCCGTACAGGGAAGAAAGAATAAACGCTAGTTTGTGTCGTGATGACTGGCCGGGCTTGCCCGGCCTTTTTTATGCTTAGCGCATGCTCTTCAGCATCGCATTCACGTTGTGCTTAAAAGCGGCCTGATAGGTCGCTGCCGGGCCAGAGGCGGTGGATAACGCTTCCGGATAGAGCTCACCACCCGGCTCGGCGCCGGTGGCGCTGGCAATCTGCTTCACCAGGCGCGGGTCGGTCTGATTCTCAATGAAATAGCGGTGAATGTGCTGCTGCTTCAGCTGGTTGATTAAGCTACCCACGTTGCTGGCACTCGCTTCCGCTTCCGTAGAGAACCCGACTGGCGCCAGAAACGTCACGCCATAGCGCTGTCCAAAGTAACCAAACGCATCGTGACTGGTCAGCACTTTACGCTTGTCTGCAGGCACAGCATCAAAGGCCGTTTTTGCCCAGCTATCCAGCGCCTGAAGTTGCTGTATGTAATTCTGCCCGCGCTGACGGATTGCTGGCGCATCCTCCGGGTCAGCTTTAACCAGCGCATTCATCACATTGGTCGTGTAAATAACGCCGTTCTGCATGCTGTTCCAGGCGTGAGGATCGGTAACGGTTTTGCCATCCTCGTCCATGCTGCGGGTGGTCACGCCCGTTGAAGCGACCACAGGCTCGCCGCGATACCCCGACGCGCTGACTAACCGATCCATCCATCCTTCAAGCCCAAGCCCGCTGACAAATACCAGATCGGCCTTCGCCAGCGCCTGGCTATCCTGGGGCGTTGGTTCAAACGTGTGGGGATCGCCATTCGGACCCACCAGACTTTTTACGTTGACATGATCGCCGCCGACCTGTTTAACGATGTCTGCCAGCACGGTAAAACTGGCCACCACATCGACCGTTTTCGCCATCGCCAGTGGCGTGGCAAACAGCGCAGCGAGCGCCAGGCTAACCGGTAATTTTTTCATAGATACCCCTTAAGATTAATGGCGGCGCAAAATCCCGCCGCATGGCCCTGCAAGAATGGAGAAAAAAAACAGCATGGCGGCGCTCAGCACCACAGCGGGACCGGCCGGTAATGAAAAGTGCCAGGAGAGCATCAGTCCAGCCAGGGCTGAAATCATTGCCATGAAAATGGCGATAACCAGCATCGCGGCAAGATGGCGGCTCCAGAAACGGGCGCTGGCGGCGGGCAGCATCATTAACCCCACTGACATCAGTGTGCCCAGCACCTGAAAGCCCGCCACCAGATTCAGCACCACCAGCATTAAAAACAGACCATGCACCAGCGGTGCGCTCCATTTTCCCTGCGCCCGCAGGAAGTCACTGTCAAACGCATCAATGACCAGCGGACGATAAATGATCGCCAGCATAATCAGCGTAAAGGCGGCGATGCCGCCGACCAGCAACAGTGCAGCGTTATCCACTGCCAGCAACGAGCCAAACAGAACGTGCAGCAGATCCACGCTTGAGCCGCGCAGTGAGACTAGCGTCACGCCCAGCGCCAGTGAGCCAAGATAGAACCCGGCAAAACTGGCATCCTCTTTTAAGGGCGTGTATCGACTCACCGCGCCGGAGAGCAGCGCCACGGCTAAACCAGCGATCAGGCCGCCGATACCCATTGCGACCAGTGACAGTCCCGAAATCAGATAGCCAATGGCGGCGCCGGGCAACACTGCATGTGATAACGCATCGCCAATCAGGCTCATACGACGCAGCGAGAGAAATACGCCGAGCGGTGTGGCACTGACGGCCAGCGCGACACAGGCGACCAGCGCACGCCGCATAAAACCAAACTCAATAAAAGGCTGTATCAGGGTCACGGCGCACGACTCCGAAGGGGGGAAACAGAGAGGCAGGTGCAGCTGACATCACTTTCATCCATCGACATGACGTTACTGAAGTAGCGCGCCACCAGCGGACGATCGTGCAGCACCACCAACAGCGTTGTGCCAGCCTGCTGTTGCTGTTCAAGTATCGACATCAGTAATGTTACCGTCTGGCTGTCAATGCCGTTAAAAGGCTCATCCAGCAGCCAGAGTTGGCTACGCTGCAACATCAGCCGCGCGAATAATACCCGCTGGAGTTGTCCACCGGATAAGGTCGCGGGCTGCGCATCCGCATAATCACTCATCTGCACTGCTTCCAGCGCCTGCCAGATCTCGCGATGCAGTACCCGGTTGATGCCGCCGAACCAACCGCAGCGTGGCCAGCAGCCAATTGAGACCAGTTCAAATACCGTCAGGGGAAAGCGCGTCTCCAGTTCAGTGCGCTGCGGCATCCAGCCAATATCCCGGCGCGCAACCTGCAGCTCGCAGCGCCCCGCTATCGGTGGCAGTAAGCCCGCGATGGTTTTTAACAGCGTTGATTTGCCGCTACCGTTAGCGCCGACCAGGGCTGTCATCGAGCCAGTTCCGAGCTGACCATGAATGGCGGGAGTAACAACCTGTCCCTGATAGCCTGCGCGAAGTGCGTTAAACCGGATCATGCGCTGATCCCCCATTTTATTGCCACAGCAAGCAGCACAATGAATAGCAGTGCGATAGCCAGTCGCCCACCCAATGACATAAGTAATCCACTCTGACGCATCACTTCACCAATATGTTATAACATAACAATAATATATCGGATGTTGTCGTTAGTTAAACGCGTGATTGTGTATCAAAAGATAAATTCTCCCTGAACTGACTGTCAGCCGCACAACCGTGAAACAGCCTGCTAATACGTCTGGCCTGTTTTATAAACTGACGTTTTTGTGCTCACCTGACTTGCAAACCTGTTGCGGAAAACCAATGATAGGTTTATTAACGGTTATAAGCGGATGAGATATGCTGTCACGAATTGAATGTGATATTGATGCAGGCGAAATGGATTGCGCAAAAATAGCCGGGGTTGTTCAGCGGAATATTCTCAAAATAACAGATTTGCTGGTAGGTGATTTACGCTGGTACTCTCAGAATGCGCAGTTAGTTCCAGGCAGTTTAAAAATCGTTTCGGTTGAATACCAGGATCTGAATAGTTTTAAATTACTTTACGATTTTGACTGGAATTTATTTAGTCCTTGTCAGGATTTAAATGAAACGGTTACGCAGTCTGAGCAGGTAAATTTCTACATTAAGCCCGGTGTACTTGAGTTTGATGTGATTGAGAATGAGCAACCTTCACCCGGTGATGAATTGTAATATTTAGTAATGGAGGTGAGCAGAACTAATGGTTTTACACTATCTTTAAGATATCCCGTTTAATAACTGCCCGAATAATCGCTTCCCGGCGGCGTTATTCTGACTCGCTGCCCTATGGCAACTGTGCTAGCTATGGAGGGGAAAAAGATGGACGAATACTCACCGAAACGGCATGATATTGCCCAGCTTAAATACCTGTGTGAAAGCCTGTTTGACGACAGCATGGCAACGTTAACCGACAGCCATCATGGCTGGGTAAATGATCCCACTTCTGAAAGCAATCTGCAGCTTAACGATCTGATTGAGCACATCGCCTCTTTCACCATGAATTACAAAATTAAGCACGTTGAAGATGAAGCGCTGATTTCGCAAATCGATGAATATCTTGATGATACCTTTATGTTATTCAGCAACTATGGTGTCAATAGTCCGGATCTTCAACGGTGGCAACGTTCAGCAAAACGCTTATTTAATCTGTTCACTGAAGAGTGCGCTTTTCTCCAGCAACCGAGCCATTCATTATAGTACAGACATGAGAACGGTTTATTTATGAACAAAACACTGACTAAAACCGATTATTTGATGCGACTGCGGCGTTGCCGCTCACTTGATACCCTTGAAAGGGTGATTGAAAAAAATAAGTATGAATTACCTGAAGACGAGTTAGCGGTATTTTACTCGGCTGCTGACCATCGTCTGGCGGAGCTGACGATGAACAAGCTTTACGATAAAGTCCCGGTTTCCGTCTGGAAATTTGTCCGTTAATCTGATCGATTAGAACTTAGCATTACCCCTGTTTAGTACCGGATATTCCTGCCTGCCAGCAAAGGAGCGGCCCAGGCGGGTTTTGCCTGTCTGCAGTTCTCGGGGGGGATTTTGAGGGGGTAAAGTGGTGGGGGCCCTGCCAGCTACATCCCGGCACACGCGTCACCTGCTACGGCTGCTTCCTTCCGGATCTGACCGAGTTCACAAGCTAGCATTGCGGGAGAACCAACAGGGCCCCCATTGACAAGCCCTCTTTACGAGAGCGGGTGCATTATCTGGGAAGGAGGTGGCAATTGCAAGCGTAGTCGGGACAACCGTTGTTTTCTTGAACAATCACCGCGTTAACACTTTCACTGCCCTCTCCTCATGCTAAAGTTAACCCCCTTTTTCCTGATGAAATAAGCACATGGATCAGCCTGACACTTTCCAGCAACGCATCTGGCAAATTGTTGCCGCTATTCCGTATGGCCATGTCAGCACCTATGGCGATGTGGCGCTGCTGGCCGGTTCGCCGCGCGCGGCACGGCAGGTTGGCGGCGTACTGAGCCGCTTACCTGAAGGCACGACGCTTCCCTGGCATCGCGTCGTCAATCGTCACGGTAAAATTTCACAGCAGGGCGACAGCTTGTTGCGGCAGCGGGATGCACTGGAAGCGGAAGGAATAGTGGTGAGTGATGAAGGACAGCTCGATCTTAAAACTTATCGCTGGGATTTCAGTCAGGAAAAGGGGTGACGACGTCACCCCGATAAATCATCAGATATGGGTTGGTGCAGGAACTGCAGCAGACGGCGTCACCTGAGTCGGTGAAGTCGAAGGAACTGTGGTCGCTGCCCCAGGCTGGGTTGGCATCGCCACTGACGGTACCGGAACCAGCAGCAGTTCAGCTTTGGTGCCGCCCTGGTTGATGACTGGCTTAACGCCTTCGGTTACAAAGGTCAGTTTGCCATCAATTGTGATAGCGGCACTTAACAGAATACGTGCATTAGGCTGAATGTCGGCCGGGTTAAACGGCAGCACGAACTGGAACGGTGCCTGTTTGCCTTCAGTACGCACTACGCGCTGCGACAGCACTTTAGAAGGTGCGTCGGATACAGAGGCATCAGAGAGCGTCACGGTTAATACCGCATCCGGTGGCAGCGCAATACGCTGGCGGATATAGATCGAACCACTTACATTTGGCTGCGCAATCGCGGCCGTCTGTCCTGCTACTGCAGAACCCAGCGTTGGTGTGGGTACGGGTTTACTCTTGTCGGCGCATCCCGCAACAGCAACCGCAATAACCACTCCACTAAACACATGCCTGAGTTTCATTGATGTCGTCTCCATTTGATCAAAATGATTGTCGGCAGCGAATCCTGCTTACAGCGCTTCACTCGCCGTATGTCCTTAATTTTGGCACATATTTGAAATTTTGCCTGACACAGGTAAAACGGAAAGTCTGATTGACGTCAACTGGTCCGATCTTTCACACTGAGCAGGTCACTATATTGAGGAATGCGCCATGAGTCAGGCACTGCAAAATCTGCTGAATTTATTGAATCTGGAAAAACTGGAAGAGGGTTTATATCGCGGCCAGAGTGAAGATCTGGGTCTGCGCCAGGTGTTTGGTGGTCAGGTGGTGGGTCAGGCGCTGTATGCAGCTAAACAAACCGTCCCGGAAGATCGCTTTATCCACTCTTTTCACAGCTATTTTTTGCGGCCAGGCGATAGCCAGAAAGCGATTATTTACGATGTTGAAACGCTGCGCGATGGCAAAAGTTTTAGCGCTCGCAGGGTCAGTGCCATTCAGAACGGGCAGCCTATTTTTTATATGACCGCCTCTTTCCAGTCACCGGAAAGCGGATTTGAACATCAGAATCCAATGCCGCAGGTGGCGGGACCCGAGAATCTACTAACTGAACAGGCGATGGCGCAAAAAATGGCGCATATGCTGCCAGATAAGTTACGCGAGAAATTCATTGCTGAACGTCCGCTGGAGATCCGCCCGGTGCAGATTCACAACCCTTTGCGTGGCCATGTGGATAAGCCTGAACGCCAGGTCTGGATACGAGCTAACGGCCCACTTCCTGCCGACTTGCGTATCCATCAGTATTTGCTCGGCTATGCTTCGGATCTCAACTTCCTGCCCGTCGCGCTGCAGCCCCACGGTAAAGGCTTTTTAGAGCCGGACATGCAGGTCGCCACAATCGATCACTCCATGTGGTTCCACCGCCCTTTCGATTTCACTGAATGGTTGCTCTACAGCGTGGTCAGTACTTCCGCTTCGGGTGCCCGGGGTTTTGTCCGGGGTGAGTTTTACAATCAGCAGGGTGTACTGGTGGCCTCAACGGTTCAGGAAGGGGTAATGCGCCAGCGCAGCGAATAAAAAAAGGGGGCGATTTCTCGCCCCCTTTTTTTTTCAGTACCTATCCATTACTGGTTGTAAGCATTCTCGCCGTGGCTGTTTACATCCAGACCTTCACGTTCATGCTCTTCCGGTACGCGCAGACCGACAATCAAATCGGCCAGCTTGAAGCCGATGAAGGCAACAACGCCTGACCAGACAATAGTCAGACCCACGCTGAAAAGCTGAACCCAGATCTGATGGCCCATGGTGACGCCCTGTGCATAGCCGACGCCGCCCAGTGAAGAGGAAGCAAAAACGCCAGTCAGGATACAGCCCACAATGCCGCAGACGCCGTGCACGCCGAACACATCACAGGGATCATCCACGCGCAGCCATTTTTTCAGCGTGGTAACACCCCACAGTCCCGCCAGTCCGCCGACAAGGCCGATGATTAATGCACCGCCAACGCCGACATAACCACAGGCAGGGGTAATTGCGACCAGACCGGCAATAAAGCCTGAACAGGCACCCAGCAGAGAAGGCTTACCCCGTACCGCCCACTCGCCAAAGGTCCATGCCAGTACGGCTCCCGCTGTAGCGACGACAGTGTTCAGGAAGGCCAGTGCTGCGATTTCGTTTGCTGCAGACGCAGAGCCGGCGTTGAAACCAAACCAGCCGACATAGAGAATGGCGGTGCCGGTGAAGACCATCGGCAGGTTGTGTGGTTTGAAGGCTTCTTTACCAAAGCCAGCACGTTTGCCAACCAGATAAGCGCCCACCAGACCCGCGACAGCAGCGTTGATATGCACCACGGTACCGCCAGCAAAGTCCAGCGCGCCATCCTGAGCCAGGAAACCGCCTGCCCACACCATGTGCGCGATAGGCAAATAAGAGAGCGTAAGCCAGACACCGACAAAAATCAGTACTGCAGAGAAGCGGATACGTTCTGCGATGGAGCCAACAATCAGACCCACAGTGATACAGGCAAACGAGGCCTGGAATGCCACATGAATATACTGATAGAAGCTGCCCATGACGGCGGTCAGCTGAATGTTTTTCAGCATGGCCCAGCCAAAGCCGCCAAAGAAGGCGTTGCCTTCACTGAATGCCAGGGAGTAACCGTAGACTACCCACAACACGCAGACCAGCGAGAAGGTCACAGCGACCTGCGTCAGCATCGAAAGAACGTTTTTGCCGCGAATCAGACCGCCGTAAAAGAGCGCAATACCTGGAATTGACATAAACAGCACCAGCGCGGTGCAAATCATCATAAATGCGTTATCAGCCTTGTCCGCAACGGCAGGCGCAGCCATGGCGAGTGAGGGTAACAGTGCCAGGCTGGTGAGGCCCAACTTAGCTAACATTTTATTCATTTTTATTCCATCCCATCACAGTACTGAGTCTTAATTACAGAGCGGCTTCGTCGGTCTCGCCGGTACGA
>Ga0308167_1002713_pt1 | contig 15668 bp, 14 predicted proteins | sample PhyCR1_2_FD_202138 | JGI IMG/M metagenome (GOLD analysis project Ga0308167, IMG submission 202138) | Phyllosphere microbial communities from UC Gill Tract Community Farm, Albany, California, United States - DLSLRC.R1 | ecosystem: Host-associated > Plants > Phyllosphere > Unclassified | place... | reverse complement strand
CGAGGTCCTCGCGGGGCGGGATGTCGGCGGCCGTGGGCGAGGCGTCAGTGGTCATCCCCGGATCGTCGTCGTCTCCGCCGTGCACGGCATCACCCGGGGTGGGTGAGCCAGACCCTCCGACCGAATCACCCCGTTGGGGTGGTCCTGCGGGTCCGGTCAGCCGGATAGACCTGCTCCCATCAACCGCGGAGGGAACCGACCATGGACTTCTGGACCACGTTCTGGGCGATCGTCTGGTACGCATTCTTGGCATTCACGTTCGTCGCGGCGCTCATGGCGCTCTTCTCGGTCATCGCCGACCTGTTCCGGGACCGCGAGCTGAGCGGGTGGTGGAAAGCCGTCTGGGTGCTCTTCCTGGTGTTCGTGCCGTTCCTGACGGTGTTCGTCTACCTGATCGCACGTGGCCGGGGGATGGCGGAGCGGAGCGCTCGAGCGGCCCAGCAGGACCAGCAGGCTGCCGAGGGGTACATCCGGCAGGTCGCCGGAACGTCACCGGCTGACGAGATCGCGAAGGCGCAGGCACTGCTCGACGCGGGGACGATCACGGCGAGCGAGTTCGCGAGCATCAAGGCGCACGCACTCAGCACGACGCGCACGTCCGCGACCGCCGGGGCGGTGTGAGCGGTGCGCGCGTTCACCTACGGTCCCGCCGAAGCCTTCGTGGTCCTCCACGACGGCGACCTGCCGGACCGTGCCGTCCTCGGGGCGCTCACCGACCTGATCGCGACGGACACCCTGCGGCTCCTCGACATCCTGCTGATCAGTCGCGCTCCGGACGGCTCCGTCCAGGTGCGCGAGATCGACGACGTCACGGACCCCGGGCTCGCCGGACCGATCGTGCTCGAGGCTCGTGGGCTCGCCGCCAACGACGACGTGGACGAGATCGCCGACTCGTTGGCACCCGGGACCTCGGCGGCGATCGTCGTCGTCGAGCACGTCTGGGAGAAGGCCCTCGCCGAACGGTTCGCCGCGAGCGGTGGGCAGCTGCTCTGGAGCGCGCGCATCCCGGCACCGGAGCTCAACGAACTCGCCGCCGCGGCACACATCGGCTAGGAGAGACGACCATGTTGTTCAGACGTTTCGGTCGACCCGGACTCCTCGGCCTCGCCGCTCGCACCGCGGTCGTGGCCGGTACCGCCGGCGCGGTCGGCGGCGCGATCCGCAACCACCAGCAGGCAGCCGCGCAGGAGCGTGCATCTGCCGACGCCTGGGACGCCGAACAGACCGTCCCCGTCCCACCGACACCCCCGGCACCGCGGGACGACGGAGGGGACCTGATGCGCGAGCTGGAACGGCTCGGCCAGATGCACCAGCAGGGGCTGCTCGACGACGCGGAGTTCGCAGCCGCGAAACAGCGGCTCCTCGCCGGCTGACCAGGACCGACACCACTGAACCACCCAACGGAAGGAACACCATGGCAGACCTCATCGTCATCTCGTTCGACGACGACGCCCGAGCCACCGCCGCGTACGACGAGATCCAGCAGTTGCAGGACGACCTCGTGGTCGAACTCGCCGGCCTCGCACTCGTGCACGTCGACGACAAGGGCAAGACACACGTCGAGACCCCGGGACCGGTCGGGAACGTGGGGGCCGGCGCAGCCGGGGGAGCGCTCTTCGGCACGCTCCTGGGCCTGCTGTTCTTCGTGCCGTTCTTCGGCCTGGTCATCGGCGGGGCGCTCGGCGCCCTCTTCGCCGGCCTGGACAAGACCGGCCTGAACGCGGAGTTCCGGGACCGCGTGAAGTCCGCGGTCGCGGACGGCCGGTCCGCGGTCGTGGTCTACGCGACCAAGATCACCGAGGACAAGTTCGGCGAAGCGCTCGCCCGGTTCGGCGGCACGGTCGTGCAGACCTCGCTGTCCGAGGCCGACGAACACGAACTCGCGCACGACATGACGGGTGCTCGCTGAGCTCCCTCGGGTGACGCGCCGCCGGTCCTGGACGGGCGGCGCGTCACCATCTCCTCCGACGACGGAAGGGTCCGGGCCATGGGCGTACTCATCGCCGACCTCATCGCCCCGGCGCTCGGCATCCTCCTGAGCCCGCTGGCGATCATGGCCCTCGTCGCGGAGCTGCTGTCGCGGCGGAACCGCGCCAACGGGATCGCCTACTCCGCCGGCTGGTTGCTGGGTGTGATCGTCGGGGTCGGGGTGTCGGTCGCGGTGTTCACCGCGGTCGACTTCCATCCACGGACGGACACGTCGTCCTGGCTCGCCCTGGTCCGGCTCGTCATCGCGCTCGTCCTCCTGCTCACCGCCGTGTGGGTGTTCCGCCGCGGTGGCAAGGACCTGCGGAAGATGGCCGCCGCTGCGACTCCTGAGCAGATCGCTGCCGCTGCTCCACAGCTCCCCGGCTGGTTGCAACGGGTCAGCGAGTTCACCCCGGGACGGTCGTTCGCGCTCGGCTTCGGACTGTTCGTCCTCAATCCGGTCGACGCCTCGTGCGCGATCATCGCGGGACTCGACATCGCGAGTGCACCGGTGGGCACGGCTGCCGGTGCCGCGGTCGCCGTCGGCTTCGTCGTCGTCGGCGTGGCACCGATCGCCGTCCCGGTGTGCTTCGTCGCCGTCCGTGGCGCCGCGGCCGCTCCGGTCCTCGAAGGACTCCGGACCTGGATCGCCGGGCACACCAGCGTCCTGAACGGTCTCCTCGTCCTCGTCATCGGTGCGCTGCAGCTGCAGAAGGCCCTCGCAGCGCTCATACCGTGACGCCACGTCGAAGGGCACATCCATGACCAGCACCGCCGACGAACTCACGACCCTCCGCGCTGAGAACGCCGCGCTCCGTGCGCGGTTGGCTGCCCGCGACGGAACGTCGACCCGCCCTGGACCACGACGGCGCTGGCGGAGGGCCGTCCCCGCTGCCGTGCTGATCGTCATCGGCGCGCTGCTGGCCCCCGTGACGGTGGTCGCCGTCTGGGCCGAGCGCCAAGCATCCTCGACCGAGGCCTTCGTGGAGACGTTCGCCCCGCTCGCTCGCGACGGCTCGGTGCAGGCCCTCGTCGCGTCGAGGACGGTCGCGGTGATCAACGAGCGACTCGACGTGTCGCAGCTCACCGGAACCGTCTTCGACGGGATCGCGCAGCTCGACCTCCCACCACGCGCGAAGGACGCGCTGGGCGCGCTGCAGGCGCCGGCGACCGCCGGCATCGAGGGACTGATCACCAGCACCGTCGACCGGTTCGTGGCGTCCGAGCAGTTCGCCGAGCTCTGGGACCGGCTCCTGCGGACCGGGCACACCCAGATGGTCGCCTCCCTGCGAGGAGACCGGGACGCCGCCGTGTCCATCGGCGGAGACGGCGCGATCGGCATCCAGCTCGGTCCGGTCGTCGCCGAGGTGAAGAGTCGACTGGTCGAGCGCGGACTGACGTTCGCGGCGAGGATCCCCAGCGTCGACCGGACTCTCGTGATCGCGACCTCGGACGCCGCGGTGCGGGCGCAGACAGCGTTCGCGGTGGTGCAGATCGTGGCCGGGTGGTTGCCGTGGATCCTGGTCGCCACCATCGGACTCGGTGTCGTCACGGCACACCGACGAGCACGCGCGCTCGTGCTCGCAGCGGTCGGCGTCGCCGTTGCGATGATCGTCACCCTGGTCGCCGTCGGGGTCGGGCGGGTGCTGACCGTCCACGCCCCCCCCCGACCTGATGCCCAGGAACGCCGCTCGGACGATCTACGACAGCGTGGTCGCGTTCGTCGCGAGCGCCGCCGTCGCCGGAACGGTCCTCGCCCTGTCCGTCGCACTCGTCGCGTGGTATGCGGGCTCGTCGTCGTCCGCGCGGACGGTGCGCGGCTCGTTCGTCCGCGCCGCGGGGTCGCTGCGTGCCGCCGCAGAACGACGCGGTCTGACGACGGGGCGGTTCGGCGTGCTGGTCTGGCGGGGACGCGTCGTCATCCGGACACTGGTCGCGATCGCAGCGGCCGCGGTCATCGTGACGCACCGTCCGCTCAGCCCCGGGCTCATCGCCTGGACGCTGGTGGGTGCGCTCGTCGTCGTCGTCGCCGCCACCGAACTCGTCGGGCGCCCCTCGGCGCCGCGCACCGGGGTCTCACCCGGAACGGACGATCCCGCGCCCTCGTCCGCTCACTAGCGTCCGACGTGGTGGTGCGCAGCGCATCCCGGCAGCAGGGAGAGGGCACGATGCCGTTCTGGAAGCGCCACGCTCAGCCGACGCCGTCACCGACACCGGGGACGACCCCCGGGTCCACGTCGGCGGCGGGAGGGGAGCAGGGAGCCACACCGGACCGGGGACTGCGGATCATGCTGGGTCTCGCCGCCGCGGTCGTCGTCGCGGTCGGCTGCGCCCGGTTCTCGGGGATCATCGCCCCGACCGTGCTCGCGCTCGTGGTGACGATCTGCGTGCAGCCCGCCCGGGTGTTCCTCGAACGGCTGGGGTTCGCCCGCAGCCTCGCCTCCGCCGTCGTGATCGTCGTGATCCTGGTGTTGCTCGTGGGTTTCTCGGCCGCCCTCGTGCTCTCCGTGGCCCAGTTCGCCACGTTGTTCCCGCAGTACGCAGCCCAGATCCACGCCTTCGAGGAGCAGCTCGGCGACTGGCTGACGTCCCTCGGCATCGGGCAGGAGCAGGTCCAGGCGCTCCTCGGAAGACTCGACGCCGGGAAGGTCGTCGGTGCCGTGTCCGGTGTCGTGGGCAGCGTGTTCAGCCTCGGAGTCGGACTCCTCGTGGTGCTCGCGCTGATCGTCTTCATGACGCTCGACGCCGGGTACGGGCGACTGATCGCAGACCGCGTCCGTCCCGGACGACCGCAGCTCGTCGACGCGCTCGCGTCGTTCACCGCGAGTGTCCGGAAGTACATGGTCGTCACGGCGGTGCTCGGTGCCGCCGTGGCCGCCCTCGACGCCCTGGCACTGGTCGTGCTGCAGGTCCCCGGCGCCGCGCTCTGGGGGCTGCTCGCCTTCATCACCGGGTTCATCCCGAACATCGGGTACTGGATCGGCATCATCCCGCCGGTCGTGCTCGCGCTCCTCGCGAACGGGTGGGGGAGCGCCGTCGCGGTCATCATCATCTACGCCGTGATCAACGGGGTCATCCAGTCCGGCCTGCAGCCCCACATCGTCGGCTCTGCGGTGTCGCTCAACCAGACGATCGCGTTCCTGTCGGTCGTGTTCTGGTCCGCGGTCCTCGGCCCGCTCGGCGCCGTGCTGGCGATCCCGCTGACGCTCCTGGTCCGGGCGCTGCTCGTCGACGCGAACCCGGACGCCCGGTGGATCCGGCCGGCGCTCGGCGACGTCGCCGGTCTGTCACCGCCGACGTCACGGGAGCGTCGTCGGCGCGAACGGAGCACGTCCCACCACCCAGACAGGAGCACACCGTGAACTTCGCGTCCCTCTTCGGCGAGATGCTGCCGCAGGCAGTCACCATCGCCATCAGTCCGATCCCGATCATCGCGGCGATCCTCATGCTCCTCTCGCCACGTGCGCGCACGGTCGCACCCGCGTTCCTGGTCGGGTGGGTCGCCGGCATCGCCGTCGCGGTCGTCGTCGTGACCCTGCTGTCCTCGTCGATCCCGGCGGCGGACCCCGACGCGTCGAAGCCCGTGGCCGGCATCGTCAAGATCGTGTTGGGCGTGCTGCTGCTGCTGCTCGCCGTCCACCAGTGGCGCGGTCGACCGCAGCGCGGTACGACCCCGGCGCCGCCGAAGTGGATGACGGCCATCGACACGATCACCCCGGCCAAGGCCGCCGGCCTGGCGTTCCTGCTCGCGGCGGTCAACCCGAAGAACCTCATGATGGCCGTGGCAGCGGGCGTCACCGTCGGCACGAGCGCTGCCGCCGGCGGCACCGTCGTGTGGTCGGTGGTCGTGTTCGTCGTGATCGCCTCGCTCAGCATCGGGATCCCGGTCCTCGGCTTCCTGGTGGCGGGGAACCGGGTCGCGGGTCCGCTCGAGAACCTCCGCGACTGGCTCACCGACAACAACGCGACGATCATGGCCGTCCTGCTGCTCGTGATCGGCGTGACGACCGTCGGCAAGGGGATCGGGGCGTTCTGATGCGGATCCTCCCGGGCGTGACCCGTCGCTCCTGGCGGACCGAAGCCCTGGCGGGCATCACCCTCGCGGCGATCGCCATCCCGTTGAACATCGGGTACGCGCAGATCGCGGGTCTGCCACCCACCGCCGGCCTCTACGCACTGATCGTGCCGGGCGTCCTCTTCGCCCTCCTCGCGTCGTCCCGGCAGCTCGTCGCCTCGCCCGACGCGGCAGCGGCGGCGTTGGTCGGGTCGTCCCTGGCCGGGCTCGCGGTGGCCGGCAGCGGTTCCTACCTGCAGTTCGCCCTCGCGCAGGCCCTGATCGGTGCGGTCGTGTTCGCGGCGTGCGCGATGCTGAAGCTCGGCTTCCTGGCGAACTTCCTGTCGGCGCCGATCCTGGTGGGGTTCGTCGGCGGCCTCGCGCTCGACATCCTGCTCAGCCAGGTCGCGAAGATGCTCGGCGTCAAGGTCGACAGTGGCGACGAGTTCATCCCCCGGCTGGGCGAACTCGTCAGCGGTCTGGGACACCTGAACGTCTGGTCCGTGTGCATCTCGGTCGCGTCGGTCCTCGTCCTGGTAGTCGGGCGCCGTTTCCGTGCGGTGCCGTGGGCGCTGGTGGTGCTCGTCGTCACCACCGTCGTGCTCGTGCTGTTCCGCCTCGACGACGCCGGCGTCGCGGTCCTCGGGGAGGTCCCAGCCGGCCCGCCGACCTTCACCTGGCCGCAGATCTCGTGGCAGCAGTGGCTGCAGCTGGTGCCGAGCGCCGTCGCGCTCACCCTCGTGGCGATGGCCGAGGGGCTGCTCGTCGCACGTCGGTACGCCGAGCAGCACAGCTACGCCGAGGACGCCAACCGAGACCTCTTCGCCTTCGCCGCGGCGAACGCGGGATCCGGACTCACCGGCGGTTTCACGGTGGGCTCGTCGGCGTCGCGGACCGCAGCGATGGACCAATCCGGGTCGAGGACCCAGCTGCCCTCCGTCGTCGCAGCCGTCCTGACCCTGCTCGTGGTCTGCTTCGGCACCGCGCTGCTGCAGGACATCCCGTCGCCGGCCATCGGGGCGATCGTCGCCGTCGCCGTCACACCGTTGCTCGGGATCGCGGAGTTCGCACGGCTGTGGCGGCTCCGGCGCTTCGAGTTCGTCGTCGCCGCCGTCTGCTTCGCAGCAGTGCTCCTGCTCGGTCCGATCATCGGCGTGCTCATCGCGTTCGTCCTCTCGCTGGTGAACGTGGTCCGTTCGGCGGCGAACCCGCCGGTCGACGTGCTCGTGCCGAGCGGCGAGCCGGTCGACGTGTTCCGCGCGGCCGAGGACGGTCGAGTGACGACGGCGCCCGGTGTGGTCGTCCTGCGGTTCGCCGGGCCGCTCTTCTTCGGGAACGCGCAGGTGTTCTCGTCCGCCGTCCACTCGGCGGTGACCGCCGGACTCGCCGACGGGGCACGCGCACTCGTCATCGACTGCGAAGCGGTCACCGGGGTCGACACCACCGCGGCCGACGTTGCGGGCGAGGCCATCGAGTGGGCGCGGGCACAGGGCGTCACGGTCGGGTTCAGCCGCGTCCGCTCGGCGACGCGGGCGGAGCTCGAACACTTCGACCTGCTCGGTGACAGCGCCGTCTACACGAGCAACCGGGCGGCGGTCGAGGCGCTGACGTCACGGTGACCGACGCCTCGGCCGATCACCGCTCCTGGCGGAGTTCGGCGATCTCGAGCCCCAGCTCGGCGATGCGGGCGAGCAGCGCGTGCAGGGCGGTCTGGTCCTCGAGCGTCCCGATCAGCAGGGTCTGGGCCGGAGCCACCTGGACCAGTTCGAACTCGGGGAACGCCGCCTCGAGCGTCGGCGACGACGCGTAGGGCAACCGGACTTCGTATCGGCTCATGGCGACCTCCTGCTCCAGGCCGAGCATCGCACCGAGGAGCCGACGGCGAGTCCCCTGAACCGGGTGAAGTCGTCGTGGACCCGCCGCTCAGAGCAGCCCGTGAAGCCGTGCCGCCGTGACGGCCTCGGTGCGGCCGGAGGCGGACAACTTCGCGTACACGCTCCGGAGGTGCGTCTTGATCGTGTTGACGCTGAGGTGGTGCTTCGCGGCGATCTCGGCGATCGTCTGGTGGGCCGGCAACTCGAGCAGCAGCTCCTGCTCCTTGGCCGTCAGCGCCACCGCCATCTGCTGTTGGCCGGTCCCCGTGTCGCCCGCGGCCGTGGCGGCGAGCGACGTGATGTGGGACGCGTAGTCCTCGAGCGGGCCGAACGAGCCGCGGAGTGCGCGGACGAGGTCCGCACCGGCGTTCCGCGACGCCAGGAACTCCCGGGCGAAGCCGAACTCCTCACTGATGTCCAGTGCCCGTCGGACGCGGTTCGCCACCTCCAGGGGCCGGACCTGCTGCTCCGCGTGGGCGGCGAGGGCGAGATGGGCGTGCACGACGCTGACCCCGGTCCACGCTGCGTCCCGGCCGTCGACGGCTTCGGTGACCGCGGCCGATGCGAGGTGGTCGGTGCGCCCGGCCGCGAGCAGCCGGAGCGTGTTCGCCTCGAGTGAGTCGGGGCCCAGGATCCCGGCGACGAGACGACGGATGTCCGCCGCCGCTGCCGGCCCGTGCAGGGTCTGCGACCAGGAGTGCAGGCGCGTCGAGACCGCTGCGACCGTCCGGGGGTGGGCACGTCCGTCCGTCCGGACGAGCTGCACGAGTCGAGCGAGCGGCTCGCGGGGAGCCACGGACGCATCGAGCGCCGCGACGCAGAGCACCACCCGCAGCTGGAACAGCAGCCCGAGCTCGGCGCCGGTCGGGTCTGCTGCTTCGATGCGGTGCAGTGCCGCGAAGGAGACCGGCTCGCACCGCGCGTAGGCCTGCATGGTCGTCAGCAGCATCGCGCGTGCGGTCGCCCGGTTGTAGGGCGGCGTGGTGTCGAACCGGACGATGTTCATCCGCTCCTCGTGCGCACTGGCCGTCCGCCAGTCGCCGGCACGGACCGCGAGGGTGGCCGAGGCGTCCACCGCGATCACGTAGAGCCATCCGTAGCCGGCGCGGAGGGCGGCTGCCTGCACCGACCGGAGCAGCTGTTCGGCGTCGTCGCGCTGCCCCGTCGCGATGAGGCACCAGGCGACCGCTGCGCGGAGGACCAAGGCGGTGTCGAGGGACGGGATCGGCGTCCCGCGGAGGAACTCGCCCAACTCGCGCAGCCGGGCCCCGGCAGCGACGTCGTCCGTGATGAGGAACGTGCTGAGCGCCAGGACCACCGGTCGCCAGCGCCGGTCATCCGTCGCGCTGGCGGTCGCCAACAGGGACTCGGCCCGGGCGAGGCACTCCTCGGCCCCGATGCGGTCCGGGAACGCCGGCGCGTCCATCGCGAGCCGGATCGCCGCGACCGGCAGCGTGTCCCGCCCGAGGGGGAGTGCGCTGAGCGCCGTCCCGACCAGGGTCGTGCGTCCCTGCATCAAGAGGACGCTGCCGGAGTGTTCGACCTGTGTCGCGATGGTCAGGGGATCGCGGGAGAGCAGCGCCTGTTCCATCGCGAGGTCGTGGGCGCCGAGTTGCTCGTACCACTCGGCGGCCGTCGCGTGGTTGCGCACCGCGCTGCACTCGTCACGGCGACGGAACTCGGCCCGCATGTACGCGGCGAGGACCGGGTGGATCCGGAACCCGTCGCCGTCGGCTGCAGCCTCGACGAAGAGGTGCCGGGCGCTCAGCCGTTGCAGGACTGCACCGACGTCGTTGCGGCCGGTGAGCGTCACGGCGAGCTCCAGCGGCACCTCGGACGCGACTGCCGCGCGCATGACGACGGCGCGGTCGGCTGCGCTGAGGGTGTCGAGGATCCGCACGGTCAGGTAGTCGGCCACCTGGTGGTGGTCACCGCCGAAGCGGGCGACCGCGGCGGCGCGGTCCGTCTGGGTGAGCAGGAACGGCATCGCCAACACGACACCCGCGGCCCAGCCGCCGGTGCGCTGCGCCAGCGTCTCAGCGTCCTGCACCGGCAGGACCAGGTCGAAGCGGAGGGCGAGGGCGAGGGTCTCGTCGACGGTGAAGGCCAGTGCCGCGGGCGGCACCACCATCTGACCGCCCAGCGTGTCGACGACCGAGCCGAAGCCCGTCGGCTCGAAACGCCCTGCCACGACGATCCGCGCGCCCGCGCGCGCCATCGACAGCAGTCGACGGAGTGGTGCTGGGCACTGCCCGCCGAACAGGGTGTTCACGTCGTCGACGAACCACCAGTCCACGGTTCCGTCGCCGTCGAGCGGCGCGTCCGCATCGAGCAGCAGGTCTGCTTCGGTGAGCCACCGCACGCGGGCACCGTCCGATTCGAGCGCTGCCGCCCACTCCGCCAGCGCGGTGGACTTGCCAGCCCCGGCCACCGCCCAGAGCGTGAGCAGGCGCAGATCCGTCCGCGTGAACTGCCGGAGCGGTTCGAGCAGTCGCGGCCGCCGCACCGTCCCCTGGTGTCCTGCCGGCTGCGGTGGCGCGGTGGACCTGCCGGGCTCGGGCCGGAGCCTGGTGCGCGGCGGTGTCCTGGTCTCTCCGATGGTCTGCACGTGTGGCCTTCCCCTGAAAAGGCTGATGTGGTGGACACGCTACGGCGCACTGGTCCGTTTTGCGCACTGAAGATCGTCACGCCGCGTGACAATCACCCGAAGAGGGTGAGGGGTGCTCACCCGCGCAGCGGGATCGTTCGAGCCCACCGCCGGATCGCGACGTACGCACGATCGCGAACGGCGGGCTCGGAGAGCATCACGTCGTGGAGCGCGCGGTGCACCCGGACCACCGTGACGTCGTCCCCGAGCGACAGCGACCGGTGTGCCACTGCGTCCACGTTGAGGGCGACGTCGGAGTGGGTCATCGCGTCCGACCACCGGGGGCCGAGGTTGCTGTGCGTGCTGAGCAGCACGAGCACGGGGATGTCGAGGTGCAGCCCGCGCGCCACGGTGTCCTGACCGGCGAACACCGCCGCGAGCCACCCCGGGTGCAGCGGGAAGCCGTGCACCGGGCGCCAGTGCTGGTCGTACGTCCACGATCCCTCGGCCTCGCTCGACACCGTGCGCGTGTAGTGACCGGGGTCGACGACCGGCATCGGCGCGAGCGGGTTCCGACGGGCGCCGAGCTTGACGAGCGGTGTGAGCACCTCGCGTCCGAGCGCGCTGGCCTGGAACTCGAGCCACGGACTGTTCAGGACCAGCCCTTGGGCGCGGCCCGGGTGCCGTGCTGCCCACAGTGCCAGGGTGAGGCCGCCCGTGGAGTGTCCGAGGAGCAGGAGACGACGCCTCGGTCTGTCGGACGCACCGTGCCCCATCACGGCGAGCGCCGCCTCCAGGTCGGTGTCGTAGACCGTCAGATCGTCGGTGTACCCGGGCGTCTGCCCGGTCAGCAGACTGCGGCCGTACTTGCGGAGGTCCACCGCGTGGAACCGCGCGCCGAGCGCTTCGAGGTGTTCGGCCAGCTCCTGCTGGAAGAAGTAGTCGGACCAGCCGTGCACGTACAGGACGTCGGCTCCGCCCAGCGGGTGGCGGTCGCTCCGTCGGGTCAGTGCGCTGGACCAGACCCCCGGTGGTCGGTGCGACGACGTCCGTCGCACCAGCGTGGCGACGACCCGCCCCTCGGCGTCCGGCTCGAGGTCGAGGCGGACCGCCTCGTAGTCCGGGCCGAGCACGTCCGGGCGCCAGCCCGGGAGCACCCCCGTGTCGGACCGGGACGGCTGGTGGTCAGTCGAGCGCATCGCGCACGGCGATCGCGGAGGGTGGCGGGTCCGACGAGACCGACGACACCAGCCCGGCGGCGGCGAGCGCTTCGGAGACAGACCGGACGGCGGCCGAGCGGAGGTGCTCCCGGGCACCCCAGGGCGACCAGAAGCGGACGGTGACGTCGATCGAGGCCGGCGTGACGGTGTGCACGAAGACCTCGGGCGGGCGCTCCGACCGGTGGCCGAGCGCGGAGACCGCGGCGAGCACCGTGGTGGTGACCGCCTCGACGTCCGGCGCCTCGCGGACCCGCAGGCGCACCTCGTTCCGGACCTCGCCGGACTCGCTGGCGTTCCACAGCGGGTTCTCGAGCAACATCGTGTTCGGCAGGCGGACGGTCCGGCCGTCCGCCGCGCTGAGGAGCACGGAGCGACCGGTCATCTCGATGATCCGACCGGAGATCCCCTCGACCTCGATCCCGTCCCCGATGCGCACCGGTCGACGCGCCTGGATCACCAGGCCCGCACCGAAGTTGGCTGCGATCCCGCGGAGCGCGAGGAACGCGACGGCGCCCACGATCACGACCGCGGCGAGCACCGGCTGCAGCGGCGCCCCGAGCACGGTGAGCACGATGCCGATCGTGAGCAGGAGGATCGAGTACCGGACGAGCCGGGCGATGAGGTTGGTCGGGCCGGGGCCGAGGCCGCTCCACTTCGACAACGCCGCTGCGACCCCTCGTCGCGCCCATCCGGAGGCCAGCCAGCCGACGACGAGGACCACGGCGGCGAGGACCACGTCCCAGACGCCGAACGACGAGCGCTCGACGAGGGTGTTCAGGAGATCCCGCACGACAGGGCCCGACCGTCACCCGGTCAACGGGCGTCGACCGCCGCGATCGGCGGCGGGAACCACGTGCCGTCGAGGGCGGGCGTCCGAGCAACGTAGAGGCGCAGGTTGAGCGAGAACCCGCGGCCGGCCGGTGTCGGGAGCCAGTTCGGTTCGCCGACGTCCGACGGGCGTTCCGGCGCGAGCCAGATGCTCGTGCTGCCGTCGTCGTTGCGCACGAAGGACGCCTCGGAGTTGACGTCGTAGCGCTCCAGGTCGTTCGGAACCACCCGGTAGTCGGGGACCGAGTAGAGCGTCAGTGACCAGAACGCGTCCACCAGGGAGTCCGGCTCGCCGGGCGCGAAGCGGACCTCGTACGTCCTGCTGCCGTCGAGCAGCTCGCCGTCGTCGCCGAGCTGGCCCACGTAGTAGATGGCTTCGTCCACGACGTTCGCCCAGAGTCCGCCGTAGTCGACGATGTCGCGGGCGAGCACGTCGTTGCCGAACCGGCCGGCGGCGAACGCGACGGACCAGCCGTTGCGTTGCTTCCCGAAGCCCTTGGTGCCGGCGAGGAACGCGGGCCAGGCCTGCGTCCGTATCACCCTGTCGACGTGCTCCGCCGCGTCCGGCCCCGAGGCGGCGAAGTCCGCGACCGCCGAGACGAGCGCGACGTACCGCGGGGCGTCCGGCATCGCGTCCGGCGCGGTCTCGAGCAGGGCCGGACCCACGCGGAACGCCTCGACTCCGGGTAGTTCGGCGTTCGTGAACTCGGGGACGGCCGGAGGCGGTGCGATGTCGATCCCCGCGGGTGCGACGATCCTGAAGCGTCGTTGGAGCGCGACGGCTTCGTCCGGGGTGTCCTGCAGCTCGACCCTCGCGAGGATCTTCGCCTTGGGGCCCGGCAGGTCGACGACGAGTGCACCGTCGTCGATGACCGGGTCGGTGCCCGCGAGGCGGAACGCCACCGTCCCGGACGGGTGGTCCGGGAAGTTCCGTTCGTTGACGTTGACGATCACCTCGCCCCAGACGTCCATGACCTGCACGGTGAAGTACCGGCCGTGGATCTCCGGCACCTCGAGGAGCACCGCGTGGTCTCGGTCGACCGCGATCCATGCCTCGAGGTACGCGACGTCGAGGTTCGGGTTCACGAACTCGGCGGACCCGACGGGGTTGTACTTGATCCGGTTCCACCCGACTCGTTCCACCTCGATGTCGTGGTGTTCCTGCCGGGCCACGAGCAGGCGCCCGAACAGGTAGAGGTAGGCGTCGACGACGTCCTGGTCGGTGGGTGTCGTGGTACTGACGTCGCTGGTCATGTCCGTCCCTCGGTCCGTGTCGCCCGCGGTGCGGCGGGTACACGCAACGATCGTGGTCCGTGCGGGCGACTGGCTCGCCCCATCGGGGTGATATCCCCTTGCGCTGCGAGTCTGCGGGTCTGCGGGTCTGCGGGTCGGCGTGTCTGCGGGTCGGCGGGCAAGCGGGTCGTCGTCCGGCCGTGACCGAGCCGGGTCGGAGTTCACCCGGTCCGGGGGAGACGTGCTCGTCTGCGCGCTGCGACGCTCGTGCAGCGGGTCGGCGCCGTCGTGGATGCCGACCGTCTCGTCGACGAAGGGAACGACAGTGGGCATCTCGGACGACACCGCGCGGGACGCGTACCTCTACGGGTACTCGATGGAGAAGGCGTACGAGTTCCTGTACGAGACGACGATCGAGCCCGGAGTCCGGCTCAACGAGTTCCAGAAGCTCCGCGACCTCGCTGACGACACCTACACGGCGCACCCGACGATCAACAACGACACGCTGCACCTGCAGGGGTGGTTCGACGTCGCTGCGGAACCCGTCGTGGTGCGCGTCCCGGACGTGGACGGCGACCGTTACTGGATCCTGCACACGATGGACATGGGGCACTACACGACGGCGATGATCGGCTCTCGGACCCGTGGGGCTTCCGGCGGAACGTTCCTCTTCGCGGCGCGCGACTGGGCCGGCGAGGTCCCGGACGGTGTGGACGAGGTGATCCGCTCCGACTCGAACCTCATCAAGGTGATGGGGCGGATCATGACGACGGGTGGTGCGGACCTCGAGATCGCGCGCACGCTCCAGGACCAGTGGACACTCGAGACGTTGTCGGAGCACCGAGGCACCCGCGCACCGGCCCCGGTGGTCCGGGACTTCCCGGACCCCGCCGCGACGACGTGGTTGCACCGAGTGGACTTCCTCCTCGCGGACGGATCGATGGCCCGGGCGGACGCCGCCTGGCTCGTCGGCCTCGACGCCGTCGGCGTCGAACCCGGTCGGACCGAGTTCTCCGACGACCAGCTCGACGCCGCCGTGCGCGGCGAAGCACTCGGGATGCAGCACCTGACGGAGCTCGTCCCCACGGTGTCCAGCTCCAAGGGCGTCCTCGGCACTCGTGACGAACTGCAGGACGCGCCCCGGGACGTCTTCGACATCGGGACACTGGTCGGACAGTGGGGGCTCCCGGCAGTCGAGTCGGTGTACGTCAAGATCGAGTCCGCCGCGGGGTCGAACGAGTACATCAACGGGGCGGGGGGACGCGAGTTCCGTGCGACCTTCCCCGCTCCGGACGTCTCGGAGTTCTGGTCGGTCACCGTGTACGGGGAGGACGACCGCTTGATGGCCCACAACAGCATCAACCGCCACAGTCGCGGCGACCGGACGCTCACACCGGACGAGAACGGCATGTACTCGATCCTGCTCAGCGCCGACGTCGACGCGCACGCCGACGACCCGGAGTTCCTCCCGATCCCCGAGAAGGACTCGTACCTCATCCTGCGTCTCTACGGACCGAGCACAGCCATCCAGGACGGTGACTTCACGCCTCCGGTGTTCACACCGGTGCCGGCGACCAGCACACCCTGAGCGGCCAGGATCCGCGGGGCCTCCGTACTTGCTCCGGTCCTCCCTTCGTCGTATGGTCAGCGCATGCTGACCATTGCCTCGAGGCACGACGTGCTGAACCGGCTCGGGCGGGCGCTCTCCGATCCGACGCGCGCGCGGATCCTGCTCCGGCTGCTCGACGAACCCGGCTACCCGGCGCGGCTCTCCGAGGAACTCGAGCTGACGCGGACGAACGTGTCGAACCACCTGGCGTGCCTGCGCGGCTGCGGGATCGTCGTCGCCGTGCCCGAGGGGCGTCGGACCCGCTACGAGATCGCCGACCGCAACCTCACCCGCG
>Ga0308167_1002707_pt1 | contig 15706 bp, 10 predicted proteins | sample PhyCR1_2_FD_202138 | JGI IMG/M metagenome (GOLD analysis project Ga0308167, IMG submission 202138) | Phyllosphere microbial communities from UC Gill Tract Community Farm, Albany, California, United States - DLSLRC.R1 | ecosystem: Host-associated > Plants > Phyllosphere > Unclassified | place... | reverse complement strand
CCATCTACCGCCGCTTCGGCTTCGGCTGCGCCATCCGCGAGCGTGCCGTGCACGTCCGCCGCGAGCGCGCGCTCCCCCTGCTCGCCCCGACCTCCGGCACGGTGTCGGTCGTCACGCCGCAGTGGCTCGCCGACGGCCCGGGCAAGGCGGTCTTCGACCGGTTCCACGTCCGCACCCCCGGCTCGATGGTCCGCAACACCGGCACCTGGCCGATCGTGTTCGGCCTGCTCGGCCACGACGGGCAGAAGGCGAAGGACGTCCGTGCGGCGGTGCACCGTCCCGACGGCTCCGACGAGATCGACGGGTACGTCACCTGGCGCGTCAAGGAGGACCGCGGTTCCGACACCGCACTCGAGATCGTCGACCTGGTGTACGCGGACGACCAGGCCTACACCGCCCTGTGGGAGTTCCTGCTCTCGGTCGACCTCAACGACGTCGTGAAGTACAACCGCTCCCGCCTCGACGACCCCATCGTCGCGGCGCTCGGCGACAACCGTGCGTACGACGTCGACCACGAAGAGGACCACGTCTGGCTGCGCGTGCTCGACGTGCCCGCGGTGCTGACCTCGCGGCCGTTCGCCGTCGACGGGTCGCTGACACTCGGGGTCACCGACGCGCTCGGCTTCACCACCGGCACGTACCGCCTCGACGTCCAGGAGGCCCGTGGCACCGTCACGCGCATCGCCGACGACGTCGACGTGGCCGGGTCTGACGTCCAGCTCGACGTCGCGGAGCTCGGTGCGCTGCTGATCGGCTCGGTCTCCCCCGTCACGTTGGCCGCCGCGGGGCTCGTCCGCGCCGCGGACCCGGCGTCGGTGGAGCTGCTCCGCGCGATGCTGCTGCCGCCGCGGACGCCGCACGGCATCACGTACTTCTGATGGACGTCGGCCGCGTGGTGGGGCGCGCGGACTGTCGGTCGGTGCGAGGTCGGTCGGTACGAGGTCGGTCACGCGGTGCGAGGTTGTTCCGCCGCACGGGGTGAACAACCTCGCACCGGGCGCCTCCCCTCGCGCGATCGCCGCCCCGGGCGCGCAGCAGCGAGTAGTCTCCCCGCCATGACGGACGACACGGTGGTCGACTGGCTCGTCGCCTCCGACCCGGCACTGCGCTGGCAGGTCGAGCGGGACCTCGTCGACGCCCCCGCCGCGACGTGGCAGGCCACCCGTGCCCGGGTCGCGACCGAGGGGTTCGGCGCAGCGCTCCTCGCTCACCAGGACCCGGACGGACAGTGGGCTGGCGGCTCGTACTTCCCCGCCGACTTCGACCCCGACGGTCCGGAGGCCCAGGCCGCCGGACAGCCCTACACGGCGACGACCTGGTCGCTCAACACGCTGCGCGACTGGGGGCTCGACGCCGCTGTGCTCGGGGACACCGCCGTGCGCCTCGCCGAGAACAGTCGGTGGGACTACGACGACCTGCCGTACTGGGGCGGCGAAGTGGACTGCTGCATCAACGCCTTCACGCTCGCCAACGGCACCTGGCTCGGTGCTGACGTGGATGACATCGCCGAGTGGGTCCTCGAGCACCAGCTCGCCGACGGTGGCTGGAACTGCGAGTGGGTCGAAGGGTCCACCGTGTCGTCGTTCCACTCGACCCTCAACGTGCTCGACGGGCTGCTGCAGCACGAGCAGCTGTCCGAGGGATCGCACCCGCGCGCCACGGAGCTCCGCGCCGCCCGACACCGCGGAGCCGAGTACCTGCTCGAACGGCGGCTGCTGTACCGGAAGTCCGACGGCGAGCTCGTCGGCTCCTGGGTGCACCGTTTCGCGTACCCGTCGCGCTGGATCTACACCGCGCTCCGGGCGACCGATCACCTGCGGGCGGCCGGGTTGCAGGACGGGACCCCGCCGGACCCACGTGCTGCCGAGGCGATCGAGCTCGTCCGGGCGGCTCGCAACGCCGACGGCACCTGGACCCAAGGTGAACGTGCACCAGGGCGGCAGTGGTTCGAGGTCGACGTCCCGGCGGGCGAACGCTCGAAGTGGCTCACCCTGATGGGGACGCGGGTCCTGCGGTGGTGGGACGGCGCGGCAACGGCCGGCTGACCTCGCACGGTGCGAGGGGCGAGCGCTCTGGTGCGAGGTTCCCGATTCCGTGGCAGGCGGACGCGCTCGCACGGAGTACGGAACCTCGCACCACAACAGCGGCGGGGGGGGCGGACCTCGCACGGTGCGAAGCTCGGCACCTCGCACCGAGCGGCCGCGCCCCTACGCCCGGCGCCGCACCCGCGGGTCGACGAACGCGTAGACCACGTCGACGATCACGTTCGCCGTGACGATCAGCAGCGCCGAGAACAGCGTGAAGCCGACGACCACCTGCAGGTCGAGCGTGTGCACCGCGTCGATGAGCAGCGCGCCGAGGCCCTGCATCGAGAACACCTTCTCGGTGATGACCGCGCCACCGAGCAGCGACCCGAGGTCGAGCCCGAACAGCGTCACCACGGGCAGGATCGCCGTCCGGAGCCCGTGCCGCACGACGACCTGGCGCTCCCGCAGCCCCTTGGCCCGGGCGGTCCGGACGAAGTCCTGCGACATCGACTCGAGCATCTCACCACGGGTCAACCGGGCGTAGATCGCAGCGCTGATGAAGGCCAGCACGCACCACGGCAGGATCAGGTGGGTGAACCAGCCGACCGGGTCGTCGCCGAAGGCCACGTACCCGCTCGTCGGCAGGATCCCGAGCACGAACCCGAACAGCAGGATGCCGAGCAGCCCGACCAGGTACGCCGGGGACGAGACACCGGCGACCGCGACCGTCATCACGGCCCGGTCGACGAAGGTGCCACGGCGCAGTGCCGAGACGGTGCCGCCGAACACCCCGGCGACGAGCCACAGCACGGCGGCGCCCACGGCGATCGAGGCCGTGACGGGCAGGCGCGCCAGGATCAGCTCGGTGACGCTCTCGTGCAGCTGGAACGAGTACCCGAAGCACGGCGCCGCGCACTCGATGACGCTGTTGCCGCTGCCGAAGGTCCGGCCGGTGAAGATGCCGGCCAGGTAGGCCCCGAACTGTGCGAGCCAGGGCTTGTCGGTACCGAGGAACGCCTGGACCTCCCGCAGCCGGTCGGGCGTGCAGGGCTTGTCGCAGATCGCCCGGGCGGGGTTGGTCGGCAGGAGCATGAAGAGCGCGTACGTGATGGCCGCGACGACGAGCAGCACGACGGCGGCCCCGAGCACGCGGATCGCGAGGAACCGCAGGGTGGCGGCGTTCACGCGGTGCCCCCTCGCGGGTCGAGGGCGTCGCGCAGGGCGTCACCGAGCACGTTGAAGGCGAGGGTGATGAGGAACAGTGCGGCTCCGGGGAACACGAGGTACATGGGATCGGTCTGCACCCAGCCGATGGCGTCGCCGATGCTGCGACCCCACGACGGCGTCGGCGGGTTGACGCCGACGGCCAGGAACGAGAGCGCGGCCTCGGCACCGATCATCGACGGGATCGAGATGGTGGCGTAGACGGTGATCGTCGCGGCGAGGTTCGGCAGCAGCTGCGTGCGGATGACGTGCCAGCGCCCGGCGCCCATCGCGGTGGAGGCGACGACGTAGTTGCGGCTGACGAGCGACAGCGTCTGCCCCCGCACGACACGGGCCACGGCCGGCCAGCCGAAGAACCCGATGACGAGCACGACGAGCACGGGCTTCGGGAACGTCGACGGCACGATCGCGGTGAGGGCGATCATGAACACGAGCGACGGGAACCCGAAGATCACGTCGACGACCCGCGAGAGCACCCGGTCGTACCAGCCGCCGAAGAACCCGGTCGTGACGCCGACGAGCACGCCGATGACGATCGACACCAGGGTCGCGGCGAGTCCGATGCCGAGCGAGGTCCGCGCACCGTACGTGACGATCGAGAACAGGTCACGCCCGGTCAGGGGCTCGACACCGAACCAGTGGTCGCCGCTGATGCCGCCGCCGGCACCCCGGGGCGCACCGAACGAGTTGAGGGCGTCGATGTCGTACGAGTACGGGTCCTGCCCGGACAGCTTCGCGATGAGCGGGGCCGCCACGGCGACCACCAGGAACACCGCGATGACGACGGCCGAGGCCACCGCCCAGCGGTCCTGCCGGACACGTCGCACCACGGCCCGGAAGCCGGTCGTGCGGCCGGACGGTGCGACCGGTCGGTCGACGACGTTGGCCGTCACGAGGCCACTCCTTCCCACGCGCGCCACGCCTCGCGGCGAGCGGCCTGTCGCACGGGATCGGCGACGGGCGCTGCGGCGAGGAGCATGCGCGTGTAGTCCTGGTGCGGGTCGTCGAGCACGGCGTCGGTGCTCCCCCGCTCGACGACCCGGCCGTCGCGCAGCACGATCACCTGGTCGGCGAGCTGGCGGACGACGGCGAGGTCGTGGCTGATGAGCAACATGCCGAAGCCGAACTCCCGCTGCAGCCCGGCGAGCAGGTCGAGCACGGCGGCCTGCACCGTCACGTCGAGTGCCGAGGTCGGTTCGTCGGCGATGACGAGTGCCGGCCGCAGTGCGAGCGCACGCGCGACGGCGACGCGCTGCCGCTGGCCGCCGGACAGCTGGTGCGGGAACCGCTCGGCCCACGTCGGGTCGAGCTGCACGGCGGTCAGGAGTTCACGGACCCGTTCGGCTCGCTCGGCGGCGGAGTCGGTGCCGTGCACGAGCAGCGGTTCCGCGATGCTCCAGCCGATGGTCTGTCGCGGGTTGAGCGACGACGCCGGGTCCTGGAACACGATGCCGACCCGGCTGCGCAGCTCGCGCAGTCGTCGTCCGCGAGCGGTGCGCAGGTCGCTGCCGTCCACCTCGACCGAGCCGGCGACGACGGGCACCAGCCCCGCGAGCGCGCGCCCGATCGTGGACTTGCCGGAACCGGATTCGCCCACCAGGCCGACGGTCTCGCCGGCGTGCAGGTCGAGGTCGATGCCGGACACGGTCGGTCCGCCTCGGCGCGAGTACCGCACGGCGACGTCGCGCAGGCGCGCCACGGGCGGCCGGGAGGCGCGACTCGCGTCCGCCTCGTCGCTCACCGCAGCGGTCTTCGCGCTGGGCGACACCTCACGCGCGCCCGGAGCCGTGAGCTGTCGGTGGGCGCGTGAGCCGGGCTCGCCGACCCGGGCATCCGGGTCCGCAGCCGGCGTTGCGGACGCGGGGCGCGCCTCCAGGCTGGGGACGGCCTCGAGGAGCTCGCGCGTGTAGTCGGCGGTCGGGTGGGCGAAGACCTCGGCGACGGTGCCGTGCTCGACCGGGTCGCCGCGGCGCAGCACCAGCAGGTCGTCCGCGACGTCCGCGACCACGCCCATGTCGTGGGTGATGAGCAGCACGGCGAGGGAACGCTCGCGGCCGAGCCGCCGCAGCAGGTCGAGGATGCCGGCCTGCACGGTGACGTCGAGCGCGGTCGTGGGCTCGTCGGCGAAGAGTGCGACCGGGTCGCCGGCCAGGGCCATCGCGATCATCGCGCGCTGGAGCTGGCCGCCGGACAGTTCGTGCGGGTAGGCCTTCCGGATGCGCTCCGGGTCGGTGAGCCCGGCGTCACGGAGCAGTTCGTCGACGCGTGTCCGGACCCCGGCGCGGTCGAGCCCGGTCGGGTGGGCCCGGACGGCCTCGGCGATCTGCGTGCCGATCGAGAGGACCGGCGTGAACGAGTTCATCGGCTCCTGGAACACCACGCCGATGCCCGCACCCCGGACGGCGCGGACCGTCTCGACGGGGGCACCGATGAGTTCCTCGCCACGGAACCGGGCGCTGCCCGACACCGAGGCCTGCGGCGGCAGGAGCCCGAGCACGCTCATGGCGCTGACGGACTTGCCCGAGCCGGACTCCCCCACCAGGGCGAGGACCCGGCCGGGCGTCAGGTCGAAGGAGACGTCACGGACGACGGGCTCCGCGTCGCCGAACGCGACGCGGAGCCCCTCGACCTGCAGGATCGGTTCGGTCACTGCTTGAGCGAGACCTTGAGGTAGTTCGGGTACGCCGGGAAGTCCGCGATCTGGAAGTTCTGCACGTTCGAACCGGCGAGGAAGGACTGCTTCGCGTAGATCAGCGGCACGACCGGAGCGTCGGCCATGATCTTCTTGTCCGCCTGGGCCCAGAGCTTCTGCGCGTCGTCCTGGTCGACCGTGGAGCTCGCCTTCGCGATGAGGGCGTCCACCTCGGGATTGCTGTACTTCGAGACGTTGTAGCCACCGCCACCGATCTGCGACGAGTCGTAGAGGGGCTGCAGGTTGGCGTTCGCGCTCGGGAAGTCCGGCTGCCAGCTCGACAGCGACAGGTCGAAGTCGGTGCCGTTGGTGGTCGCCTGCGTGAAGGAGTCGTAGTCGAGCGGCTTGAGCGTCACGGCGATGCCGGCACGCTTCAGGCCGGACTGCAGCGCCTGGGCCTGGGCGAGGTAGGTCGGGTCGTTCTGCGTCACGAGGGTCAGCTTCAGGTTGCTGACGCCGGCCTCCTTGAGCAGCTGCTTCGCCTTGTCGACGTCACCGGTGGCCTTCGTCTCGTACAGGTCGTAGTCCTGGCGCCCGGCGATGCCCGGGGTGATGAGCGTCGAGGCGTACGAACCGGCGATCGCGCCGCCGGCGGCGATCCGGAAGGACTTGCGGTCGACCGCGTACTGCAGCGCCTGGCGGACCTTGAGGTCCTTGAGCTCGCCGCGCTGGGTGTTGATCGCCATGTAGCTGATCGGGCCGGCCTTCGACGTGGCCAGGCGGTCCTGGGCGGCCGGGTTGCTGCGCACCTGGTTGAGCTCGGCGGCACCCAGGTAGATGGCGCCGAACGAGTTCTTGGCGTCGCCGTTGTCCGCGATCAGCGTCTGCGTCGCCGTGGACTGGTCCTGGCTCTCCTTGAAGACGATCTTCGACGGGCCGGCGGTGCGGACCTCGTCGGTCTTCGCGCTCCAGTTCTTGTTGCGGACGAGCGTGACCTGCGAGCCCTGCGTGTTCGACTGCACCTGGTACGGGCCGGACGCGACCGGCTTCAGGTCGTAGGCGCCGGTGTCCTTGCCGTCACCCTCGGGCACCGGCGTGAAGGCCGGCATCGACGCGAGCCACGGCCAGTCGCCGTACGCGTCGTTCAGCTTGAAGACGATGGTCTTGTCGTTCGGGGTCTCGATGCTGTCGAGCGACTTGCCGTCGAAGGGGCCCTTGTAGTCGGCACCGCCCACCAGGAGCGACTTGTGGTAGCTCAGGCCACCGCTCAGCGTCGGCGCGAACGAGCGCTCGATGCCCCACTTGATGTCCTTCGTGGTGATCGGCGTGCCGTCCTGGAACTCGACGCCGTCCTTCAGCGTGTAGGTCCAGGTCTTGCCGTCGTCGCTCGAGACCCCGGTGTTGGTCGCCAGGTCGGGGACGACCTTCGCCGTCTTGCCCGGCTCGACGTCCCACGTGGTGAGCCGTCGGGCGACGAGGCCCATCGACGTGATGCCGAGGCTCTGGCTGGTCGCGGGGTCGAGGTGGAACGAGGTCTGCGGCGTCAGGATGTTGAGCGTGCCGCCCTTCGCCGTGCCCTCGGCGCCGTCGTCGGACGAACCCCCACCCGAGCAGCCGGTCAGGACCAGGGCTGCTGCTGCGGCGACGGCCGCGGTGATCGTCAGGCGGTTGGGGCGTCTCATGACGGTGCTGCTCCTCGGGGAAGGGGGTCGCGATCGCGGTGGCGGTCGCTGCGCGGCGGAACGGTTCACCCGCCGGGCGGCGTCCATCCTGACACCGCGACGGTGGCCCGTCCGAATCTCGCGTGCGTCGGACGACGCACGACGAAACATTGCAAGCGCCGGACGCCGTCCCGCTATTCCCGATGCGTTCCACAGCGGTGCGTCAGCGGTCGAAGAGCCCACCGAGGAAGTCGTTGCCGAGGTTCGACGCCTGCTCGCCGAGGCCCGATGCCTGCTCCCCGAGGCCCGCGGCCTGCTCGCCGAACCCGCCGAGGAGCTGCTCGCCCTGACCGAAGAGCCCCTCGACGCCACCGCCGAGGTCACCGAGCCCGAGGTCGCCCATGCCCGAGGCGATGCCCTCGAAGTCCACGCCGAGGTCGGCGGCCCCTGCCAGGACCGGCCCTGCGGCGGCACTCAGCACGGCTCCCCCGGCCACCGCCGCGGCGAGGCCACCGAACGCCATCGCGCCGGCGCCGACCGCTGCACCACCGGCGAAGGCCCCGGCGCGGCCGCGGCCGTTGCCGTTGCCGTTGCCGTTACGGCCGGAACCACCGAGGACCCGTCGGACCAGACCCGGACGCGACATCTCGCCGCGGGTCATCGCACGGGCTATGCCACCCGCCGAGTCGTCGCGCAGGTGCTCGTGGGGCGGGAGCTCGGAGTTCAGGCGGTCGCGGACCTGCTGGCGCTGCGCGGGGGTGAGCCGCGCGAAGGCGTCGTGGTGGACCTGTTCGAGCTGCTCCGGCGACGAGGTGCGGAGCAGGTAGTCGTACTTCGCCAGGGCGACCTTGTCGGCGTCGGCCCCGTGCTGCGGCGTGCCGGCGTGCTGCTGCGGCTGACCGTACTGCGCCGGCTGCGGCTGGCCGTACTGCTGCGGCTGCTGGCCGTACTGCTGCGGCGGCTGCTGCTGGTTCCGGTCGTCGCCGGTCAGCTTGTCCGCGGCGCTGCGCACGATGCCGCGCCAGTCGGTCCCGCCCTGCTGCGATCCGGCGCCGGGCGCGGTTCCCCCCTGCCCACGCTTCTGGAGCTGCTTGTCGATGGCCTTGGAGGCCATGCCGAGGATGCGGTTGAGGTTCGCCATGCCCCGACCTTTCCGTCCTCACATGTGAAGGCCCGGCGCTGCTCCGGTGCGACACCCGCGCAACGCATCCCGATCCCCTGGGAACCGGCGCGGCTCAGGACAGGATGCGCGCGAGGAACGCGTTCCGGAACCGCCCCGTGGGGTCGAGGTCCCGGGCGAGTGCGGCGAAGTCGGACAGCCGCGGGTACGCCTCGTGCAGCCGCTCGGCACTGGCCGCGGAGACCTTGCCCCAGTGCGGCCGCGGGTCGAACGGTGCCAGGACGTCCTCGATCTGGGCCACCGCCGCGGCCACGGCGGCGGCGTCACGACGGAACGTGAAGTGCAGGCCCACCGACTGCCGACCGGACGACGGCGCGAGCCAGGCCGTGTCGGGCGCGACGGTGCGGACCTCGGCGGCGATGAGGATCGGGGCGAACAGCGACGCCAGCGGCCGGAGCGCCTCGAGCGCCTCCACCGCCGAGGCCGCGGGGATCAGGTACTCCGCCTGGATCTCGGCCCCGGTCGACGGGGTGAACGAGGACCGGAAGTGCGGCAGCCGCTCGGACCAGGGCCCCGGCACACCGCCCTGCTCGGTGACCCCGGCGGGGTCGTTCTCGCCCGGGTGCACCGGACCCGAAGCCGCTCGGGCGCCCAGGGCGACGAGGTCGACGGTCGGTACGGCCTCGTCGACGCGGTGCTTGACCCAGACCTGCCGGGCACCGCGGTCGTCGAACGACGTGAACATCGACACCGAGTACGCGTCGGACATCACCTGGTCGAACTGCGCGGCGACGGCGTCCCACGGCAGGTCGAGGTGCACCGTCGTGGCGACCTGGAACGTCGGCTCGATCGCGAGCTCCACCGCGGTGACGACGCCGAGCGCGCCGATCCCCACCCGGTGGGCGTCGAGCAGCCCGTCGGGCGACGAGGCGTCGACGTGCGCGAGCGCACCGGAGGCGCGGACGACGTCGAGGCCGACCACCGCCTGCGCGAGCGACGGGTTCCGCACACCGGAGCCGTGCGTGCCCGTGGCGACGGCCCCGGCCGTGGAGATGTGCGGCAGGGACGCGAGGTTCCCGAGTGCCCAGCCACGGGCCTCCAGACCGGCCGCGACCTGGCTGTGCGTCATGCCGGCCGCGACCCGCACGACGCGACGCGACGTGTCGATGTCGAGCACGGGCGGCAGGTCCGACAACGCGACCTGGACGGCATCGGTGTCGGCGATGGTGTTGAACGAGTGTCGCGAGCCGAGCGCCGTCAGGCGCGGCGTCGAGGCGACGAGCTGCTGGAGCTCGGCCACCGACGTCGGCCGGGCCAGCGCCGAGGCGCGGTAGGTGACGTTGCCCGCCCAGTTGGTGCGGGTGCGCTCGGCCGCGATCACGTCGTCCATCGTGGGTCCTGACTCCTCTAGAAGCCGCGGTCGAGACGGTGCCACGTCTGCTGGAGACGCAGCTCGTCGCGGAACCCGCGTGCGGTGGTGTGCTCGTCGATGACCAGGAACTCGGTGCCGACCATGGTCGCGAAGTCCTCGACGACCTGCAGGCCGACCGCCGTCGTCATCACGGTGTGGTGGGCGGCGCCGGCGGTGAGCCAGGCCTCGGCGGCGACGGGGAACGACGGCCGGGGCTCCCAGACCGCGCGGCCCACGGGCAGCTTCGGCAGGGCCTCGGTCGGGGGCACGACGTCGACGACGTTGGCGGTGAGGCGGAAGCCGTCGCGGGTGTCGGACAGCGCGACGACGACGGCCTCGCCGGAGTCGGCGGTGAAGACCAGGCGGACCGGGTCGTCCTTGCCGCCGATGCCGAGGGGGTGGATCTCGAGCGTCGGCTTCGTGGTGGTGAGCGTCGGCGAGACCTCGAGCATGTGCGCCCCGAGGATCTTCTCGGCGCCCGGGGTGAGGTCGTACGTGTAGTCCTCCATCAGGGAGGCACCACCGGGCAGGCCGGCACCGGCGACGTTCATCGCACGGACCAGGACCGCTGTCTTCCAGTCGCCCTCGGCACCGAAGCCGTAGCCGTCGGCCATCAGGCGCTGCACGGCCAGGCCCGGCAGCTGCTTGAGCGAGCCGAGGTCCTCGAAGTTCGTGGTGAACGCGGCGCTGCCGTTCTGCGCGAGCAGGGTGCGGAGGCCGATCTCGATGGCGGCACCGTCGCGGAGCGCGGCGTGCCGTTCACCGCCGGCGCTGCGGAGTGACGGGTCCACGTCGTAGTCGCGCTCGTACGTCGCCACGAGTGCGTCGACCGCTGCCGTGTCCGCTGCTGCGGCGTCCACCGCTGCCGCGAGCTCGTTGACGGCCCACGTGTTGACCTGCACGCCGAGCTCGATCTCGGCCTCGGTCTTGTCGCCCTCGGTGACGGCGACGTAGCGCATGTTGTCGCCGAAGCGGGTCAGCTTCAGCTCGCGGACGGCCGCGGCGCCGGCGGCGGCACGGGTCCAGTTCGCGACGCGCTGCTGGACGCGGGGGTCCGAGACGTGGCCGACGGCCGTGGCGTGCCGGACGCCGAGGCGGGCCAGGGCGTAGCCGAACTCACGGTCGCCGTGCGCGGCCTGGTTGAGGTTCATGAAGTCGAAGTCGATGTCCGCCCAGGGCAGCGTGACGTTCGCCTGCGTGTGCAGGTGCAGCAGCGGCTTGGTCAGCGCCTGCAGGCCGCCGATCCACATCTTGGCCGGGCTGAACGTGTGCATCCACGTGGTGACCCCGATGACCTTGTCGTCGGCGCTCGCCTCGATGAGCGCCCGGCGGATGCCGTCGGCGTCCTTGAGCACGGGCTTCCAGACCAGCTTCACCGGCAGGTGCCCGGCGAGTTCCGCGTGGACGGCCCTGCTCTGCTCCTCGACCTGGCGCAGGGTCTCCTCGCCGTAGAGCCCCTGGGAGCCGGTGAGGAACCAGACCTCGTAGCTGTCGAGCGTGGCCTGGGGGTCGACGGTGGTGTCCTGCGTCATCGCATGGCTCCTTCGGGGTTCTGTCCGTAGACGTTCTGGTAGCGATCGAAGAGTCGATCGATGTCTGCTTCGGGGATCGGCACCGCGTCGCCGAGCTGCCGCGAGATGTGGACGGTCCGTGCCACGTCCTCGCACATCACGGCCGCCTTGACGGCGTCCTTCGCGTCCTTGCCGATCGTGAAGACGCCGTGGTTCTGCATCAGGACCGCGCGGCTGCGGTGGCCGCTCAGGGTGTCGACGATCCCGTGACCGATCGAGTCGTCGCCGATGATCGCGAACGGGCCGACCGGGATGGGTCCGCCGAACTCGTCCGCCATCGCCGTGATCACGCACGGGATCGCCTCGGCGCGGGCGGCCCAGGCGGTGGCGTACGTCGAGTGGGTGTGCACGACACCGCCGACCTCGGGCATGTTCCGGTACACGTAGGCGTGCGCGGCGGTGTCGCTGGACGGGCCGTGCTCGTTGCCCCAGCCCTCGGCCGGCACGCCGTCGAGGGTGCAGACGACCTGGTTCTCGGGCCTCAGGTCGTCGCTCGACACCCCGCTCGGCTTGATGACGAACAGGTCCGTACCGGGCACGCGCTCGGAGACGTTGCCGCCGGTCCAGATCACGAGGCCGTAGCGGACGAGTTCGCCGTGCAGGCGCGCGACGCGCTCCCGAGTCGTCGCCACCGCTTGGCGTGTGGTCTCGTCGATCGCGTCCGTCATCGGGTCACTTCCTTCTGGGTCGTCTCGGTCGTGTCGGCCTGGAGGCCCGGCCCGGCTGCCGTCGTCGGCTCGCCGCCGTCGGTGGTCGCGCTGGGGCGGGTCGCCGCCGCGGCGACGTCCTGCACGGGCAGTGCGGCCCGGTAGCGCTCCAGGTACGTCTGGAACCCGGCGACGTCCGCCGGCTCGGGTTCGGCCACGTGCACGGCGTCCCCGCCGAACACGGTGTCGGACAGGTAGTCGGCGAGCTGCTGGTCGGTGTGCTCGAGGTAGGCGGCCAGGACGGCGATCCCCCACGCGCCGCCTTCGCCCGCGGTCTCCTCGAGCGCGATCGGCACGCGCAACGCCGCCGCGAGGAGCCGCTGCGGGCTGCCGGGCGTACGGAAGAGCCCGCCGTGCGCGGTCATCCGGTCGACCTGCACCTGTTCACCGTGCAGGACGTCCATGCCGATGGCCAGGGTCGCGAACGCGCCGTGCACCTCGGAGCGCACCAGGTTGCCGAGCGTGAAGCGTGCGCCGGGGGTGCGGAGCAGCAGGGGCCGGCCGTCCTCGACGCGGGTGACGGGTTCGCCGGCCAGGTAGTTGAAGGAGAGCAGGCCGCCGGCGTCGGGGTCGGTGTCGTCCGCGACGGCCTCGGCGAGCAGGGTGGCGTAGACGTCGTCGATGCCGATCGGCGTCGCGCCGGTCCGCTCGCTCGAGGCCTCGGCGAAGCGTCCGAACACCCGGGCCCAGCTCGCGATCTCGCTCGCGCCGTTGTTGCAGTGCACCATGGCCACGGCGTCGCCGGCCGGGGTGGTGACGACGTCGAGTTCCTCGTGCGCGGTGGTCAGCGGCTGCTCGAGCACGACCATCGCGAAGATGCTCGTGCCGACGCTGACGTTGCCGGTGCGCGGGGCGACGGCGTTCGTCGCGACCATGCCGGTTCCGGCGTCGCCCTCGGGCGGGCAGAGCGGTGCGCCGGGTTCGAGTGTGCCGGTCGGGTCGAGCCAGGTCGCGCCCTCGGGGGTCAGCTCACCGGCTTCCGCGCCGGCGACGAGGACCTCGGGCAGCAGGGACCGCAGGTCCGGCACGCCGATCAGGTCCTGCGCGGTGGCGAGCATGGCGTGGTCGAAGTCCTTCGCGCCCGGGTCGCCGGGGCCGCTGTCGACGGGGCCGCCCTCGATCGGGAACATGCCGCTCGCGTCGCCGACGCCCAGGACGTTCCGCCCGGTCAGGCGTCGGTGCACGTAGCCAGCCAGGGTCGTGACACCGGCGATCTCGGCCACGTGCGGCTCGTCGTCGAGGACCGCCTGGTACAGGTGGGCGATCGACCACCGCAGCGGGATGTTGAACCCGAGGGCCTCGCTGAGCCGTTCGGCCGCGGGGCCGGTCGAGGTGTTGCGCCAGGTGCGGAACGGCACGAGCAGCTCGCCCGCGGCGTCGAACGCCAGGTAGCCGTGCATCATCGCGCTCACGCCCACGGCGCGGTACGTGGTGGGGGTGACGCCGTACTGCGTCTCGACGTCGGCCACCAGGGCGGCGTACGCGGCCTGGAGTCCGGTCTCGACGGCCTCGAGCGAGTAGGTCCAGCGGCCGTCGACGTACTCGTTCTCCCACTCGTGGGAACCGGCCGCGATGGGCACGAGGTCCTCGTCCACCAGGCAGGCCTTGATGCGGGTGGAGCCGAGCTCGATCCCCAGTGTGGTGCGGCCGTCCACGATCCGCTGTCGGCGGTCGTCACCCATGCGTTCCTCCAGAACCTCGTCGTCCCCAGTGAGCGCTCACATCCTGGCACGTGAGCGCTCACTCACGCAACGCCGCGGCGCGCCGCCTGCCCGCCCGCCCCGCTCGTCCCGTCCCGCTCGTCCCGCTCGTCCCGCCCCGCTCGTCCCGCTCGTCCCGCTTGTCCCGCTTGTCCCGCTTGTCCCGCCCTCCCGCCCCACCGGTCGCAACACCCCGCTCAGTTCCCCCGACCGGTCACGAACCGTCGTCCAGCGCATCGGCAACCGACCGTTCCTGACCACTCGACGTCCCACGCACGACGGGTCGTGACCGTGCGGCGAACGAGGGGCGAGACGACGTGCGACCACCGCAATCCCACACCCGCGCGAGTCCCCGACCACCGGCCACCCTCCACCCGCGCGAGTCCCCGACCACCGGCCCGCCGACCCCACGACACCCCGAACGGAGGCGCCGGGGATGGTCACGACACCCCGCTGCTTCCCCGCCGCGCGGTCACGAACTGTCGGTTGGAGGTGCTCCGAGCGACGAGTCGTGACCGCCCGACCACGGCGGACGGGGTGTCGTGACCGCCCGGTCCCGGTGGACGGGGTGTCGTCACCGCGCGGTCACGAACTGTCGGCTGGAGGTGCGCCGAGCGACGAGTCGTGACCGCCCGACCACAGCGGACGGGGTGCCGCGACCGCCCTAGGCGCCGACGGTGCTCTCGCGGATGACGAGCGACGGGGTCACGGCCGCGGATGACGCCGTCCCGCCGTCGATCAGGGCGAGGAGCGCCTGCCCCGCGACGCGTCCGAGCTCCTCGAGCCGCAGGTCCACGGTGGTCAGCGGCGGCCTCGAGGCGAGCGCCATCACGTCCCAGTCGTCGAACCCGGTGACCGCGACGTCTCCGGGCACCGAGCGCCCGAGCTCCCGCAGCCGGTCGCACACGCCCCGGGCGATCTGGTCGCTGCCGCAGACGATCGCGTCGACGTCGGGCGACTCCCGCGCGAGCACGTCCACCGCCTGCCGACCCCAGCGCTCCGACCACTCGCCGTACAGCGGGTCGGTGACCAGGTGCGACCCGAGGACCGTCGAGGCACCGGCGACCCGTCGTGCCGCGGACCGGTGTCGGGCCGGCCCCGTCACGATCGCGACCCGCTGCCGCCCGAGCGAGCGCACGTGCGAGGCGACGAGCGCCGACCCGGCGGCGTCGTCGAGGGTGATCGACACGTCGGAGTCATCGGTCGAGGGCGTGAAGGCGTAGACGACGGGGATGGACACGTCGATCGGGGGACGGGCGTCGGCGGAACGGCCGGTCACGATGATGCCGTCGACGCCGCGGGCCGCCAGGGAGCGCAGGTAGTGGGCCTCGCGCACGTGGTCGTCGCGGGTGTCGCACAGCAGGACGGCCATCCGCCCGGCGGACAGGGCGTCCTCGGCGCCGAGCAGCACCGGGATCGAGAACCGGCCGAACGAGTCGGTGGTGATCATGCCGACGGTGTAGGTCCGCCCCGACGACAGCGCACGGGCCCGGGCATCGCCGACGAACCCGAGCTTCTCGGCGGCTTCCTTCACCCGCAGCCGGGTGGCGTCCCGCAGCTGCCCGGTGCCGTTCAGCGCCTTCGACGCGGTGCCGATCGACACCCCGGCGAGCGCCGCCACGTCGGTGATCCGGATCGGCTGACCGGTGCGTT
>Ga0308167_1002706_pt1 | contig 15709 bp, 16 predicted proteins | sample PhyCR1_2_FD_202138 | JGI IMG/M metagenome (GOLD analysis project Ga0308167, IMG submission 202138) | Phyllosphere microbial communities from UC Gill Tract Community Farm, Albany, California, United States - DLSLRC.R1 | ecosystem: Host-associated > Plants > Phyllosphere > Unclassified | place... | reverse complement strand
CGAGAATAGCGCCCTTTCCGTCGTCTCTTCGGATTTTCGATATGTCTGACCGCGATCAACTCTTCTCAGCGCCCATTGCAAAACTGGGCGACTGGACTTTTGACGAGCGCGTAGCTGAAGTCTTTCCTGACATGATTCAGCGCTCGGTGCCGGGCTACTCCAACATCATTTCGATGATTGGCATGCTGGCAGAACGTTTTGTTACCCCTGACAGCAAGGTTTATGACCTGGGCTGCTCGCTGGGTGCCGCGACGCTTTCGGTGCGCCGCAATATTCATGTGCCCGGTTGCCAGATCATAGCGGTAGATAATTCCCCGGCGATGGTGGAGCGTTGCCGTCGTCATCTGGATACCTTTCGTGCGGATACGCCGGTCACGGTACTGGAAGCGGATATCCGCGACATTGAGATTGAGAACGCCTCGCTGGTGGTGCTCAACTTCACGCTCCAGTTTCTGGAGCCACCTGCGCGTCTGACGCTGCTGGAAAAAATCTGGCAGGGACTTAAACCGGGCGGCGCGCTGGTACTGTCAGAAAAATTCAGTTTTGAAGATGCTGAGATCGGTGAGCTGCTTTTCAATATGCATCACGACTTCAAGCGCGCCAACGGCTACAGCGAACTGGAAATCAGCCAGAAACGCAGCATGCTGGAAAATGTGATGCTGACTGACAGCGTTGAAGCGCATAAAGCCCGCCTGAAACAGGCCGGTTTCCCGCACGCCGAACTCTGGTTCCAGTGCTTTAATTTTGGATCTCTGGTGGCGTTGAAATGATCGACTTTGGCCGTTTTTATCAGCAAATCGCGGTGGGTCCGCTGGCGAAGTGGCTGGACGTGTTACCAGCGCAGATCAGCGAATGGCAGCGTGAAAACCTGCATGGGCACTTTCGTGACTGGTACAAGTCGCTGGAGTATCTGCCGCTGCTGGAGCCACAAAAGCTCGACCTGCTGCATAGCGTCACCGCTGACCGCGATGACATCAGCGATCGTCATCGTCAGGGTATTGAGAAACTACTGCGCAACCTGATGCCGTGGCGCAAAGGGCCTTATTTTCTCTACGGCACCCACATCAACACGGAGTGGCGATCTGACTGGAAGTGGGAGCGTGTGCTACCACACATCTCACCACTGGCGGGTCGCACGGTGCTGGATGTCGGGTGTGGCAGCGGCTATCACATGTGGCGGATGATTGGCGCGGGCGCGCATTTGGTGGTCGGCATTGATCCGATGCAGCTGTTCCTGGTGCAGTTCGAAGCGGTGCGCAAGCTGCTGAATGACGATCGCCGGGTGCATATGCTTCCGCTGGGAATTGAGCAATTACCGGTGTTGCAGGCGTTCGATACCGTGTTTTCAATGGGTGTGCTCTATCATCGTCGTTCCCCGCTGGATCACCTGCTACAGCTGAAAAATCAGCTGGTGAACGGCGGTGAACTGGTGCTGGAAACGCTGGTCATTGAGGGCGATGTCAATCAGGTGCTGGTGCCAGGTGAGCGCTATGCACAGATGCGTAACGTCTTCTTTATCCCGTCAGCCGAAGCGCTGAAAAGCTGGCTGGAAAAAAGCGGCTTTGTCGATGTGCGGATTGTCGATTTTGCCCTGACCACCACTGAAGAGCAGCGCCGGACCGACTGGATGATCAGCGAATCGCTGGCAGAATTTCTCGACCCTGATGACCCGGGCAAAACGGTTGAGGGCTACCCGGCTCCCCTGCGCGCCGTGCTGGTCGCCACCAAACCTTAACGTTTCAGCGGCGAGACACCGCCAGTTTCGCCGCAAATCCAATAAACACGCAGCCAGTCAGGCGATCCATCACCTTCAGCACCCGCGGCTTTCGCAGATGACCGGCGAAGTAGTGGCTGCCGCCAATTAATACCGCATTCCAGACCAGCCCCAACACCATGTGTGCCAGCGCCATCAGACTGCACCAGAGTGCCACGGATGCCCCAGCGGGGATGAACTGTGGCAGAAAGGTGACGTAAAACACGCCCACTTTAGGATTCAGCAGATTCCCCATTAATCCCCGACTAAAGCAGGCCAGATACCCCTGCGATCGGGCAGGCTGTTCTGCCATCACGAGCGGATCAAGGCGGGGTTTGAACAGCAATTTTATACCCAGCCAGAGCAGCCAGGCTGCGCCAATCCACTTCAGAGTGTTATAGGCGATTTCAGACGCCATCAGCAGCGCACCCAGCCCAAGGCCTACAGCCACTCCCCAGATCAGACAGCCCAGCGTCACGCCGAGAGCGGTGGCGCAGGCACGCTGCCAGCCCTGCGCGATAGCGGTTCGCAGCACCAGTGCGGTATCAAATCCGGGTGTGAGCGTCAGAATCGTTATCGCAAACAGAAATGAAAATAGCGTGGCGCTCATAGTGATTTCTCCGTTGTCGCTCTTCAGATACAGGGGGGTGTTCACGCAGCTTAACAGCCAGGGGTGGATAATGCCCGGAATCCACTGCCACGATAGCCGGATTGTGCCAGGCTGGATCAGGTTGATTCATTCATATCAGGGAGTTCTGGATTATGAGTAAATTTATTTTTTCTTCACCCCGTAAATATGTGCAGGGCGCAGGTGTGCTGGATGAGCTGGGAACGTACCTCACTGAGCTGGGCGATCAGGCTTTTCTGGTGGCAGATGAAACGGTCTGGACGCTGATTGGAGAACGAACGCAACAGACCCTGCAGTCTGCCGGCGTGAAATTCAGCTGGCAGCAATTCAATGGCGAGGCCTCCAGTAATGAGATCACGCGTCTCAGTGCGCTGGCGAAGAGCCAGGGCTGTAACGTGGTGGTTGGACTGGGAGGCGGTAAAACACTGGACACTGTTAAGGCCGTCGCGGATGAAATCAGACAGCCGGTGGCCATAGTGCCGACGATCGCCTCCACCGATGCGCCTTGTAGCGCGCTGTCGGTGATCTATTCTGACAGCGGCGTTTTTGAGAGCTATCGCTTTTACAGCAAAAATCCGGATTTAGTGCTGGTGGACACCGCCGTTTGCGCCAATGCGCCAGCACGACTCTTTGCCTCAGGCATTGCAGATGGGCTGGCGACCTGGGTTGAAGCACAGGCAGTGGCGCGGTCGCATTCGAAATCGATGGTCAATGGTGATCCGACACTTGCCGGACTGGCGATTGCCCGAGCCTGTGAAGAAACGCTTCTTACCTGGGGTTACAGCGCCTATGTTGCCGTCACGGAAAAACGCGTGACGCCAGCGGTAGAAGCGGTGGTGGAAGCCAATACGCTGCTCTCGGGGCTGGGCTTTGAAAACGGCGGGCTGGCAGCTGCACACGCCATTCATAATGGTTTCACCGCGATTGAGGGTGATATCCATCATCTGACCCATGGCGAGAAAGTCGCCTATGGCACACTGACGCAGATGGTGCTTGAGAAGCGTCCGGACGAGGAAATTGCTCGCTATATCCGCTTCTATCGCGCGATCAATATGCCGACCACGCTTCGGGAACTGCATCTGGAAAATGAAAGCTGGGAGAATCTGGTGAAGATAGGTGCACTGGCGAACAGTGAAGGCGACACGCTGAAAAACCTTAATCCACACCTTTCACCGGAAGATATTGCCAACGCCCTGCTGGCGCTGGATGCTTTTAGTCAGACAGTAAAATAGTCACCCGACAGGCGATCAACCGATCGCCTTTTATTCTTCTGCCGCCGCAGGCTGGTCCCAGTACTCAAACTTGTAGGCGGAACTGAGGTGGCGTTCGACTGTGCCACGCGTGAAGATTTCGGTCTCATGCAGGTAGCTCAGGGTACAGTTGCCGACCTCATCCCAGGACTGACACTCATCAACCGAACGGACAGTGCTCAGCGGGGTATTCGCCGTGCCATTCAGTCTGACTTCACGCCACTGGGGATCGTAGGTGTATTCGTCGGTGCCCCGGGCGGAGGTGGTCCGCGTCACCAGCCCCTGAGGATTCCAGTGGTAGTGAAACTCACCGTTGGTCAGCGGATCGCTGCCGCGCGCTATGCCCTTCTCCAGTCGTAACTGGCGATCGTAGCGATAGAGGGTGTCGGTAAAACCGCTTTTACCCATGCTGATAAATCTGTCGGAGGCGCTGATGATATTGCCATGCTGGCCTTTCTGCCAGTTGATCGTCCCCTGTCGGTTATCAACCACGACCTGTTTGCCCTCTTTCAGCACTTTGACCAGATACGTATACTCCGCCACCCAGCCGCCCTGCACCCGGGCGATATGTTGCTCCATGCTGAGGATGACGTTGCGTTCACTTTTGTCATAGCTGACGTCAGCGACCGTCAGATCGCCGCAGGCATCAAACTGACCCAGTACCCGCTTTTGCGAATTGACATCTTTACCAAATTCACCCGCAATCACCTGTTTCACCGCGCCTTTCGCATTACCGCCCAGCAAAATCAGCGTATTGCTGTTCGCAACAGCAGTATTGTTCGGGCTGCATGTGCTGGCCACTGTGTTGCCACTGCACAGCGCAGTCAGCATCAGGCTTAAAACAAGAATCTGATTGCGTTTCATAGGGTCAATTCCAGGCGATATTGCTTTCAGTGTAAACGCTGCAGTGATGAACAGCGGTAATCTGTGATGATTTCAGCCTGCATCACCCGGTTAACAGTAGTGATGCGGCACAACAGGGGCCTGACGGATAATGCCTGTAATCAGTTCCCAGCGGGCACTGACGGCCTGGATGACATTCATTATTTATAAAAGGCAGGGAATTTTAATTGAACCGGGCGAAACGATGCCACTGCAAACGGAGCGTGCTTTACACAAAAAGAACCCCAGCAAGCTGTACTGGGGTTTGGTACTTGCAAACACCACGTCAATGATCGGCGTGCTGCGCGGCAAAATCTGTTGTGGTTCAGGCGACCCGAACGGTGCTCATCTGCATCACGCTTTTCATCGCCTCAACCACATCGCCGTCTACACAATAGCGGCTGAACTCATCGGTCTCGGCTTCTGAACACATGGAGACCCCCGCTTTGCGGTAACGCATCGGCGACGCCAGCAGGCGACTGGCCGAGCTGTGGACTTCCTCAATCCCCATGTCGAGAAACTTTTGCAGGTTGCTGAGACGAACGCCGGCACCCGCCATAATAATAGGACCGGTACTGGTCTCATTAAGTTCCCTGAGTAATGCAATTCCGTTTTCAGCGCTCTGCTGCTGACCGGATGTCAGAATACGCGCCACACCCAAATCTGTTAACGCTTCCAGTGCGCGTTTAGGGCTGTGGCAGAGATCGAAGGCGCGGTGAAAGGTCACGGCCATGCCGTCACACAGCGCCATAATCTGCCGCATCTGACCATGATGAATGTGAGCCTCTTCGTCCAGCATCCCAATCACCAGGCCAGGAAAACCCAGCTCACGTATTAATGCGACGTCTGATTTCATCGCTTCAAATTCGCGTGCGCTGTAACAAAAATCGCCACCCCGTGGCCGGACAATAGGATGAACCGGAATCGAAACGTCGCGCCGGACAGCGTTCAACATGCCCGCTGAGGGGGTGAGGCCGCCTTCACGCGGTGCGGTACAAAGTTCCACCCGATCGGCCCCCGCCTGTTGTGCAGTTACAGCGCAATCCACGCCATAGCAGCAAATTTCCAGTGTGGTCATTCTCTTCTCCTTTACATGACTCTGGTTCAAGGCAGATTCATCAGTTAGTCTGGCTGCTGGAATGAGTTTACCGGGAAAGTTAACTATGGCATTCAATTTCGACCAACGGATAGACCGTCGTCACAGCGATAGCCTTAAATGGAACAAATATGCGGACCAGGACATTCTGCCGCTTTGGGTGGCAGATACGGATTTTCGATCGCCTGACTGCGTTATCGATGCGATTAAAGCCCGCGCCGAACATGGGATTTTTGGCTATGGCGACACGCCGGTAGCATTTATCGACAGCGCCGTTGCCTGGCTAGCCTCACGCTACCAGTGGCACGTTAATCCGGAGTGGATTGTGGTGTTGCCGGGCGTGGTGTGTGGACTGAATCTCACCGTGCGGGCATTTACCGCGCCTGACGAGCTGACGATCACCCCTGTGCCCATCTATCCGCCGTTTCGTGGTGCAGCAAAACTGGCAGAGCGGGAACAGGTCAATCTGCCCTTAACGCTGGAAGAAGGACGCTGGCTGCTGGATCTGGATGCGGCTCAAGGCCAGCCAGGCGGTAAAGAGCGGCTGTTAATGCTGTGCAACCCGCAGAATCCGGGCGGCACTGTCTATCGCCGCGAGGAACTTCAGGCGCAGCTGGAATTTGCGCAGCAGCACAATCTGATTGTCTGTTCTGATGAGATCCACAGCGATCTGTTACTGGAGCCGGGTGTTCAGCACATTCCATTTGCTTCACTGAGTGAAGAGGCGGCGCAGCGCAGTGTGACGCTGATGTCACCCTCCAAGAGTTTCAATATTGCCGGTCTGGGTGCTTCAATCGCCATCATACCCAACGCCGAACTGCGCGCACGCTTTAACCGGTTGCGACGCGGCATTGTGCCGGATGTGGATATTCTCGCACTCACTGCAGCGGCAGCAGCATGGCGCGAAGGTGAACCCTGGCTGAACGCACAGAACGCCTATCTGCGCAGTAACCGTGACTGGCTGGTGTCGCAGGTCAATAAAATGACTGGCCTGTCCGTCGCTGCGCCGGAAGCGACCTATCTCGCCTGGATCGATGCCAGCGCGCTGGGCGTGGCCAGCCCTGCCCTCTATTTTGAGAAGCACGGGCTGGGCTTAACGGCCGGACGCGAGTTTGGCAATGACCAGTTTGTCCGGCTCAACTTCGGCTGTACCCGTGCCCTCCTGGATGAAGCGGTGGCGCGCCTGAAGCGCGCCGTGGCCGCCCGCATCTAGTTCTGTTCGCTGGCGACAATCTCCTCCAGTCGCCACGGGTGAAACTTGATTGTCGTCTGCCCATCCGTCACCGCAAGGGTCGGATTGGGCAGACGTTCATTCTCGCCCTGTGGAGAGCTGGTTTTAAAAGAAATACCCGGCTGCGTCAGTGCCTCATCGGATAGTAACGCCATCGCTCGCATGCCCAGCGTCTGATGATCGCCGCGTAACACCACCTCTATATGCTCCCAGCCTTCATGGCGGTAACGCTTTTCACCCGGCCACGGCAGTTCAACGACATCAATCTGCCTGCCCGCGACCACCAGCGGATCATGAAGTTTAAACAGGCAAATCTGCCGTCCGTTGATCATTGCAGCCGAAAACTCGGTGCCAATCTGCTGCAGGCCTTGTTGCCAGCGGTTCGCCGTCGTGTCCTGATGACAACGCACCGAAATATGGTCCACTTCCAGTTCGTTAAGGCGCAAACCCAGTCTTTGCGCAAAATTTTGCAACGATTCCTCAAAACGTCCTAAATCTGTCTTTAAATCATCCAATTCTGCCGGAAAAGTTCGCTCCACCACCCTCAATCCTCTCTATTTTTTTAGCATTTATAATCAGTCTGGTTTATTGTGCGCCGCGTTCTCAGCGTCACATAATGGTAAGATTCATCTTATTTGGGCTGAAATTTAATGCAAAACCGTATAATAACATCTTTCATTTCGGATTTATCTCCTGTTTAGGGCCACCAGTTGCTTGATGAAAGCATGTTAAGTTAATGATTTTAATCAACTTCTTTAATACAATAAGATAACTCTCATTTGAATGGCAAACAATTGCAGCCTTCCCTGCCTTCCTATAAATTTGACCTAACACAACCAAAAGGAATGGCTCTATGTCTATGCTCATCGTTGTCGCTGTCCTGATCGCATTGATGGGATTTGCAATTTCCCGCCATTGGAAGGTGCGTGAAGATAAAAGCGTAAAGAACCCACGCCGTCACTTACGACGTCGTTAATGCCTCAGGGAAACATCTTCTTCAGCTCTGTTTCCCCGCTTCATCCAACTGCTGACGCCCACCCACATTTCACGTATACTTTTCCCCTCATTTTTTTCCGTTTTGTCTGCCCCATCCGTTTCCGCCAATCCGTTACGCGATGCACTCAGGCAAGATGATGACAGCCCGGCTTAGCAGGTCAGGGCATTGTTCAGCATATGAAGGTAACCCGGTGAATATTCAGGCACTTCTTTCCGCAAAAGTCAGTCAGGCAATGGTTTTAGCCGGCGCACCCGCCGATTGCGAACCGCAGGTTCGTCAGTCCGCCCGGGTTCAGTTTGGAGACTATCAGGCCAACGGCATTATGGCCGTGGCAAAAAAGCTGGGACAGGCACCGCGACAATTAGCGGAAACGGTGATTCAGCACCTCGACCTGACCGGCATCGCCAGCAAGGTTGAAATTGCCGGGCCAGGCTTTATCAATATCTTCCTGGACCACAACTGGCTGGCAACCCATGCCCGTGAAGCGCTTAGTCTGCCGCGCCTTGGCGTGCAGCTGGCCGAACCGCAGACTATCGTGGTCGACTACTCTGCGCCTAACGTCGCAAAAGAGATGCACGTTGGCCACGTCCGCTCCACCATCATTGGTGACGCGGCGGTGCGCACGCTGGAGTTCCTGGGTCATAAAGTGATCCGCGCCAACCACGTGGGCGACTGGGGTACGCAGTTCGGCATGTTGATCGCGTTTCTGGAAAAGCAGCAGAATGAAGATCACGCAGAGATGGCGCTGGCCGATCTCGAAGGCTTCTACCGTGAAGCCAAGCGCACCTATGATGAAGATCCTGAGTTTGCCGAGCGCGCGCGCAGCTATGTCGTGAAGCTCCAGGGTGGCGATGAATATTGCCGCCAGATGTGGAAGAAGCTGGTCGACATCACCATGAGTCAGAACCAGAAAATCTATGACCGCATGAACGTGACCCTGACGCGCAAGGATGTCATGGGTGAAAGTCTCTATAACGATATGCTGCCTGGCATCGTCTCCGACCTGAAGCAGAAAGGTTTAGCGGTCGAGAGTGAAGGCGCGACCGTGGTGTTCCTGGATGAATTCCAGAACAAAGAAGGTGAGCCGATGGGCGTCATCATCCAGAAAAAGGATGGCGGCTACCTCTACACCACCACCGATATCGCCTGTGCGAAATATCGTTACGAAACGCTGAAAGCCGATCGTGTGCTTTATTACATCGACTCACGTCAGCATCAGCATCTGGTCCAGGCCTGGACCATCGTGCGTAAAGCGGGTTATGTACCGGCATCTGTGCCGCTGGAGCACCATGCATTCGGCATGATGCTGGGCAAGGATGGCCGTCCGTTCAAAACCCGCAGCGGCGGCACCATCAAGCTCTCCGATCTGCTGGATGAAGCTTATCAGCGTGCCTACACACTGGTGCGTGAGAAGAACCCGGAAATGAGCGAAGCGGAAGTGAAAACGCTGGCAGAAGTGGTTGGCATCAGCGCGGTGAAATACGCTGACCTGTCGAAAAGCCGCACCACCGATTACATCTTCGACTGGGATAACATGCTGGCGTTTGAAGGCAACACCGCGCCTTACATGCAGTATGCCTACACCCGCGTGCTCTCTGTGTTCCGCAAAGCGGGCATTGATGCCGATTCGCTGGATGCGGCGATTGTGATCAGCGAGGAGCGTGAAGCGCAACTGGCCACCCGTCTGCTGCAGTTCGAAGAGGTTATCACTCAGGTGGCTCGTGACGGTACACCGCATGTGATGTGTGCTTATCTCTACGATCTGGCGGGTCTGTTCTCTGGCTTCTACGAGCACTGCCCGATCCTCAGCGCAGAGTCAGAAGCAACCCGTCTGAGCCGACTGCAGCTGGCCGCACTGACGGCGAAAACGCTGAAGCAGGGTCTGGATACGCTGGGTATCGACACCGTCGAGCGCATGTAGTCTCAGAAACGGAGAGGGTTTACCCTCTCCGTCTCTGCTCTCAGTTAACCTCCCTGAATGCCCCTGAATCTCCGCTACAGGAGAGTGTTATGTCTGTCGCCGCACACCTTATCAGCAGCCACCTCCCCACCATCAGGCAGTTGCAGTGCTTTCTGGCTGTCGCCCACGAGCTTAATTTTCGCCGTGCCGCAGAACGACTTAACATGACGCAGCCTCCGCTCACCCGCCAGATCCAAAGCATGGAAAACCTGCTCGGTCAGTCGCTGTTCAGTCGCACAACCCACGCGGTAACACTTACCGAATCTGGCCGTGCGCTGGTCGCGAAAGCAGAAGCGATCCTGACAGCATTAAGTGCCTTAAAGCAGGAAGCACAGCCCGCCGCACAGCTGCGCATCGGGCTGACCCGCACGCTGAACTTTGAACTGATCGCGCCGCTCAATAAGCAGCTCGCCAGTTTCCTTGCCCGCGATGAGATGGAGATGCCCAGCCTGACATCCGCTCAGCTGCTCCAGAGCCTGGCGAAAAACAACCTGGATTTGATCCTCACCGGCGAAAAAGGGCCCGCAGCCGAAGAGGTCATCCGGTACGCCTGGGTTTACCGCGAGCCGCTGCTCGTCGCTATACCGTCGACGCACCCAGCCAGTCTGCGGCAAAAAGTCTCGCTGGACATGCTCGCTGACCTGCCGTTGTTCTGGTTTGCACGCAGTGCCAATCCGCAGTTTTACGATAAGTGCGAGCGCTACTTCGCCACGCTCAGCGTCACGCTGAAACGGCTGAGAGAGCCGGATGATTCCCTGCTGATGCTATCGCACATCGCCAGAGGCAAGGGATTCGCCCTGATGCCGCAGTCAAAATGTACCTTTAATCAGGCAGGACTCTGTTATCGCCCGCTGACGGAAGGCGCTGCGCAACAGCTGGCAATTGATGTTTATGCGGCTATTCGCGCCGATGAAAAAAATGCGGCGGTTCTTGATGCGCTGCATGCACTTTCGCCGCCCGCGTAAAGCGACGCCTCTACGCGCGGCTGAGTCGAAGTACCCTCCGTCCAGTTGCTGTCTGAATCCCTCACTTCACTGATACCTTTTTTGCATGACGGAAAGAGCAATTCATTGCTTTAACGCGGAGTGAAACAATCGTGTCTCACTGACGAGGAGAGACAATGAAAAAGCGAACGTTAACTCAGGGTCTGGACGTCAGCGCCATCGGCTATGGCGCAATGGGGCTCAGCGAATTTTATGGTCAGACTGATGATCGTCATTCCCTGCAACTGCTCAGCCAGCTGCGCGACCTGGATATCACCTTCATCGATACCGCCGGTCTCTACGGACGTGGCCACAATGAGCAGTTGATCGGTCAGTTTCTTGCCGGGATGAGCAAGGCTGAACGCCTGAAGTTCACCGTCGCCACCAAATGTGGTATTGAGCGTCCGGCAGATGAGGCCTATGCCCGCACCATCAACAATCAGCCGGACTACATTACCCGCAGCTGCCATGCCTCCCTGAAACGACTGGGCGTCGAACGTATCGACCTCTTTTATCTGCACCGCATCAGTCCGGCGACGCCGATTGAGGAGAGCATGCAGTGTCTCAGCCGTCTGGTGCAGGAAGGAAAGATCGCCCGGATTGGGCTGTGTGAAGCCTCTGCCACAACACTGAACCGGGCGCAGGCGATCCACCCGCTGGCCGCGCTGCAGACGGAGTATTCACTCTGGACGCGGGACATTGAGAAAGACATTCTGCCCACGGTGAAAAAGCTCGGTATCGGTCTGGTGCCCTATTCCCCGCTGGGCAGAGGGTTCCTGACCGGTAAATACCGTAAAAACAGTGATTTTGCCGAGGGTGATTTCCGCAAAAACAATGACCGTTTCCAGCAGGAAAATATTGATCACAATCTCCAGCTTCTTAACGCGGTGACGCCGCTGGCGGAGAAATATCACGCCACCACCGGCCAGATCGCGCTGGCCTGGCTACTGGCACAGTATGAAAAAATTGTTCCGATTCCGGGGACTAAACAGATCGCTTATCTCACTGAAAATGCGCAGGCTGCAGATATCGAGCTGGAGGAGCAAGACCTCCGGTTGCTAAAGAGTATTCATCAGCAGATTGAGGTTAAAGGCGGGCGCTACTCTGAAGAGGGAATGAAAGGCGTTAATGCCTGAATTCTGACCTATACGTCGGTGCCTGATTTACCGGCTGGTAGCAGGTGCGTTAATCGTTGCTCTGTAAGCGACGCAACAGCCGATGCACATATCTGATGGGCATCGGCGTATCCCGCGCCTGAATCATAGTTGCTGATTCATTATTCGTAATTGACCATCACTTCGCTGCTCACCACCCGTAAGCCGGGTGGCAGCGCCCCGCTGCCGGCAAAACCAAACACCATGTGCAGCGTCTCACCCGCGTTCAGATGAGCCAGACCGCGCGTGGTGCCGCTGGCGCCCTCAAGCGACGTGCAACGCTGTTCGCCACACAGCCGCACTTCCATGCCAGACGGGGCCGGCCTGCTCAGCTCATAACGCCAGTTAATGATGCTGACTTCCCCACTGACGTCGGCGGGAGGCGTCAGCGGTTGCGCCCGTTGCCAGCTGCCTCGATTCGCCAGCAGCGGCCCGTTGGCCGTGCCGCTCCAGGCCCCCCCAGCCGCCTGAGCCATCAGCGGCAGTATTAACACGGCAGTCACCAGCCAGCGCATCATTTGCCTCCGATGGTCGCAGTCATACGGATCTGGCGGTTGTCGCTCAGTTCCAGATTGGAGAGCACCACCAGCTGTGGCAGATTGCGGCGCAGGAATCTCGCCAGCAGCGCTCGCAGCGGATGATTGACCAGCAACACCGGCGGCGCGCCCAGCATCTCCTGACGCTGCAATGCCGCCTGTGCCTGACTTAACAGCCGATCGGCCAGACCCGGCTCCAGTCCGCCACCGCCCTGCAACGCCTGTAACAGCAGACGTTCAAGCGTGGAATCCAGCCCGATAACCTGCACTTCTTCATTACCCGGGAACCACTGCTGAGTAATCGCACGGCCCAGCGCCACACGTACCACGCTGGTCAGTTCCTGCGGATCGCTCTGCACCGGCGCATGCTCTGCCAGCGTTTCGATGATGGTCCGCATATCGCGAATCGACACCCGCTCCACCAGCAGGTTCTGCAGCACCTTGTGCAGCGTGGTCAGTGAGATCACACCTGGCACCAGATCTTCAGTCAGCTTCGGCATCTCCTGGCTAACACGATCCAGCAGCTGCTGTGCTTCCTGACGGCCAAACAGCTCGCTGGCAAACTGGCCAATCAGATGGTTGAGGTGGGTTGCTACGACGGTACTGGCTTCAACCACGGTAAAGCCCTGAATCTGCGCCTGCTCTTTCAGTGCGCTGTCAATCCAGACCGCCGCCAGGCCAAAGGCCGGATCGACGGTTGCTTCGCCCGGCAGACTGCCGGCAGCTGTGCCAGGGTTAATCGCCATCCAGCGGCCAGGATAGGCATCACCGCTGCCAATCTCCACCCCTTTCATCAGGATGCGATAGCGCGCAGGTGGCAGATCCATGTTGTCGCGGATATGCACCACGGGCGGCAGGAAACCAACATCCTGAGCAACCTTCTTGCGAATACTGCGGATACGTCCCAGCAGCTCACCGTTTTGCTGATGATCGACCATCGGAATCAGGCGATAGCCCACTTCCATACCCAGCGTATCTTCCAGCTGCACATCAGTCCACGACGCTTCGGTGGCGGCTGGCGTGTCTGCCGGTTTGTTGCTGATGCTGCCTGCAACGTCCACTTTCTTCTTCGGCTGAGCTTCGCGACCACGCAACCACCAGGCCAGACCCAGTAAGGCGGCGGTGAACAGCAGGAAGACGAAGTTAGGCATGCCAGGCACCAGACCCAGCAGGCCAATCACCCCGGCGCTGAGCATCAGTACGCGAGGATCCTTGAACAGCTGAGTGACCATCTGCTCGCCGACATCCTGATCGGTGGCGACGCGCGTCACGATAACACCGGCAGCGGTGGAGATCACCAGCGCCGGGATCTGCGCAACCAGACCATCACCGATGGTCAGTAGCGTATAGGTCTCTGCGGCATGGCCTGCATCCATACCGTGCTGCACCACGCCCACCAGCAGGCCGCCGATGACGTTGATGACCATGATCATGATACCGGCAACGGCATCACCACGAACGAACTTACTCGCACCGTCCATCGAACCGTAGAAGTCAGCTTCCTGGGTCACTTCAGCACGGCGGCGTTTGGCCTCATCTTCGCCGATCAGACCGGCGTTGAGGTCGGCATCGATCGCCATCTGCTTACCTGGCATCCCGTCCAGCACAAAGCGCGCGCCCACTTCAGCGATACGACCGGCACCCTTGGTGATAACCATAAAGTTGATGATCACGAGGATGATAAACACCACGATACCGATGGCAAAGTTACCGCCCACCAGGAAGTGGCCGAACGCTTCAACGACCTGTCCCGCTGCGGCGGCACCGGTGTGCCCTTCCATCAGGATGATACGCGTCGAGGCGACGTTCAGCGCCAGACGCAGCAATGTCGAGAACAGCAGAATGGTCGGGAACGCCGCGAACTCCAGGGTCCGCTGGGTGAACATCGCCACCAGCAGGATCATGATCGACAGCGCAATGTTAAAGGTGAACAGCAGATCGAGGATAAACGGCGGTAATGGCAGAACCATCATCGACAGGATCATCAGGATCAGTACCGGCCCGGCCAGTACCTGCCACTGCATATCTTTAAAGCCCGGTAAACGTAGCTTTACGGCCAGGTTATTAGCCATCGTTGTTGTTCTCTCCTGCAAAGTCCATCTCTGCCGGGACCGGCAGGTCTTTTGGTTTGGTTGGGATCAGGCCGCCTTCGCGCTTCCAGCGACGTGACTGCCAGACCCATGCCAGCACTTCGGCCACGGCCGCATAGAGCGCGCCGGGTATGTGCTGACCAATTTCGGTATGTCGGTATAACGCACGCGCCAGCGGCGGTGCTTCCAGAACCGGAATGCGGTGTTCAGCAGCCAGTTCACGAATTCTCAGGGCGATCTCACCCGCGCCTTTCGCAACAACCTTCGGCGCACTCATCTTCTTCTCGTTGTACTGCAGTGCCACCGAGTAGTGCGTCGGGTTGGTGACGATGACATCCGCTTTCGGTACATCCGCCATCATCCTGCGGCGCGCAGCGGCGCGCATCTGTTGACGGATACGCCCTTTAACGTGCGGGTCACCTTCCTGCTGCTTATGCTCGTCGCGGATTTCCTGCATCGACATCTTCAGCTTTTTAAAGTGGCTGTATAGCTGCCAGAAGACGTCATACCCCACCATCGGGATCAGGCCCAGCATCACCAGCGAACAGCAAATCGCAATCATCTCCATGCCGTGAATCAGCGCGGTGACAGGGGCTTCGCTGATCAGCCGCAGCATCTCAGGCCAGTGGCTCCAGATGTACCACCAGCCCACCGAGCCGACCAGAATAGTCTTAAGGATGCCTTTAAACAGTTCGGTCCAGGCCTGAGCAGCAAACATCCGCTTGAAACCGGCCATCGGGCTCATCTTCTTCGGGTCGAACTTGATCGATTTACCGCTGAAAACGATACCGCCCAGCAGCATGGGCGCGGCAATCGCCACCAGCACCAGACCGCCCATCAATGGCAGCAGCGCCATCAGTGCCTGAGTGATCAGGCTGCCGATGTGACCGACGATAACTTTGTCATCTCTGACCATGCCGTGGTCAAAACGGAGCCCGGTTGCGACCATCGCCGCCAGCCGGTGCGCCATCATGTTGCCGCCTATCCACAGGATCATGATGCCGGCCAGCAGCATCAGTACAGATGTCAGTTCGCGCGAACGCGGAATCTGGCCCTCTTCACGCGCTTTCTCAAGTCGGTGGGCCGTGGGCGATTCTGTTTTGTCTTCGTCGCTATCTTCAGCCACGACAAACCTCGGTTGGCAGGAAT
>Ga0308167_1002704_pt1 | contig 15710 bp, 14 predicted proteins | sample PhyCR1_2_FD_202138 | JGI IMG/M metagenome (GOLD analysis project Ga0308167, IMG submission 202138) | Phyllosphere microbial communities from UC Gill Tract Community Farm, Albany, California, United States - DLSLRC.R1 | ecosystem: Host-associated > Plants > Phyllosphere > Unclassified | place... | reverse complement strand
AGTGACTTCTTCCTTGTACTGTTCGTTGAAGCCGTCAAAGCTGGTTTCGGGTTTCATTTCTTCTCCGTTTTCCAATGCTGAAATCGTGCGTTCCAGCGTCGTGATCTGGCGATCGATGATCCTGCGCTGTGTTTGTAGTTGCTGGACATGTTCGGCCAGCGCTTCTCGTTCGTCGCGTTGGTCATCCAGAATTTCGGTGATGCTCTCCAGCTTCAGGCCCATGTCCCTGAGCAGCATGATCCGCTGCAACCGCACCAACTGGTTTTGGGTGTAGAAGCGGTATCCGTTCTGGGCAACATGGTCCGGTACCAGCAACCCGATGTGGTCGTAGTGGCGCAAGGTGCGGCTACTGATTCCAGCGACCCGCGAAAGGTAGGAAATCGAGTATTCCGCGGGTACTGGATCCACCGGTGAATTGTTCATGATCCTCAAGCTACAGGTTGACGCTACGTCAATGTCAAGGCGTCGAAAATTGCGCTGACGGTTCAAAATGTGATTCAGGCCTCACGGCAAAATGCTGGATATTTTGAGACTATTTTTCGGTTGATTGATCATATTGACCAGTAGATGCATTGCCGTTTGCGCAGGATGAATTCTCTGGTGTTCAATGAAAACAGATGACGCTGGAAAGGCTACCGCTTGATCCAGCAATGACCTATCGCGAGCGCAGGCCACCCGAATCTGCATCGCTGAAATGTTTTGGCCATCCATGCCAAAGCGCGGTGAAAGCAAAATTCTGATGGCTCGTGAGCATCCCACCTGAGTGGACGCTCGCGAGCCATTTGCGTCTGCGTGGCTATTCCTGGTTCGTTCTTGTAGCGGACACCGATTTCATGGACATGCCCCGTGCCTTTCGCGCGGCACCGGCTCTGCTCTGGAACAATGAGCGCGTAGGAACACGAAGGAGCACAGTGAGTTCAATGAGGCGCGTCTGGCAAAACTGGTGGATGCAAATTGCCGGCGGCATATTAATCGTGGTCATAGTTGTGATGCCCTGGTTGTGGATCGGGGAAGAAGACCGCTCTATTTTGCCGCTCGCTGGCAACGATGTACTTGGCTTGATTGTTGTCTCCAGCTTGTCCGCGCTATTGGGCAGTTGGCTAGTGCGTCGCTTGGGCCGCGGGAGAACTGGGTTCACGGTTGTGACCGCCGTGGGAATATTCCTGGGGATGCTCGGATTAGGGGCACAGGGAATATATGCCACGAATCCTTCGGCTTTCGGCGGGAAACTTACGCAAGCCTCGGTAACTCAACTATGGGTCTTCGGATCCTTGCTGGTCCTGAGCCTGGCCTGGTATTTTTTGAGCGCAAAGTTGCGTCTTCCCGTGGCGGCGCTCTTTTATGCCACCATGACGGTCAGCGTGAGCTATTGGCTGCAGATCGTCGCCTCGCTCATTGCCGGAGCGCAGTCCTACTACGTATACCTCTGGTATGCCGGGCCGTTGATCTTGGGGCTGATCCTTGGATTTGTCGGATTCCTGCGCGCCATCAACCTGGTCTTTTGGGTGGTGGCCCTGGCTTTCCAATGGGTGATGCCAGCCGTGGTGGAAAGTTCGGCGAAAGCAATACAGTCCGAAGCCCAAATAGGCCTGGCAGCGAGCGCCTTCAGCAAGGAATTCAGTGCATTAATAGTCGAGCTCGACTGGCAAACCCCGCTGATTGTCAGCCTCGCAACCGCCATGCTTACCAGTGTCATTATCGTGATTGTCCGAAAGGTGCGACGGCGCTAGCATCAAATCTAAAGGTTGCACAACGAACTGTTGGATTCATTGAGCGCCGTGCACAGCATGCTCACTGTCCAATTTGAAGGAAGAACATTTTAGTCGACAGCTACGAGTTGATCGCGCTTCTATCATGCTTCGTAGGGGCTTAGCTCGCGTGAAGGATTCCCTAATGCTGCATCCATCTCGTTCGCACTGTCGCCATCGAAATTCTCGATCTTCCCTGACTGGAAGACGTCCGAACACGACCGGTCCTAAGTCGGGCTGAGCTGCGTGGTATTCACTTCATCTGCGACGACGCCCTTTACTGCACCTATTGGTCAGGACTTTGCGAGGCGCACTAGCCTCTCGACTGGAATTGCGTCCTTCGGTGCGGAAAAGGCGTTGACCGGCAATGTTGGCTGCTATCTAGGTCACCAGCCGATCATGGAAGCCTGCCGAAATCATTGACAAGAACCTATTGATTGGTGCCCTTGAATAACTGGCCCATCGCCGTGCGGAATTGGGGAACGTGGTGCCTTTGTAAAAGGGACCGCCACCGAATCGTTGGAGAACGTGATCACCAGTGTCGATGCGGAGTTGCTGCTGTCGATGTTTTTCATAATCTGCATGGCACCATGGACGAGTTCCATCTGTTGCGATATGGCAACAACTATATTCTGGTTGAAAATGGATTGTTCGATGTTTTTGTGTGTAACCGGGGACATCACGGCTCGCCAAGAATGAGTCAAGGCCACTCATTTCCGCTGGCTCTAAGGCCAAGGAATAACAGGGCGTAAGGTAGCAAAAGACCCCGCCTTGGACACGGGTGTCGCTGGTTGCATCAGGCCTCGATATCCCAGAAGCGCGATATGCGCTCTCACCCTGCAGGTAGATATCTGATGGGGGAGCGTTGCGTTCTTGATAATGGCGCATTTATGGCACATTCGGTCCCATGGGCACCGCCAGCTGCGCCCTTTTATAAAGGTGAAAGCTGCCCATATGCGTTGCTGTTGGAGGCGAAGCAGGCGGTGTCGTTTCCGATGAATTCGTTTTCCCATTTCGCCACCAACAGTTCCTGGCGTAGCTTTTTTAGTGGGCTCATTGCGCGGGGCCTCGTTTCCCTGTTTCGGTGTCAGGATGCTCAGCGCGGCAAGGGCGGCCCCGTTGCCCAGGCGCCCGCCGTTGAAGACCAAGGGTGCTGTAATATCGATCTGGCTCTTCTGGGACGAGATCACCAGTTCGACCGCTTCGGCACAGGAGTCCGGGGCGTATTTCAGGCGCTTGGACATGCACCTACTTTCCTGCGAACGCGTGGCTCACAACATCATGAGAGTTCAGCAGGTCGTGAATGAATTGAGTTGCGTCCTTAAGCCCGAACAACTTGCGCCTCCAATCTTCGAAAGCTCGCGTCATTATGGTGTGGCTACGGTGCCCGGAACCGTTGCGTTTGCCATCGAAATATCCAACCGCGACAACTGAAGCCCTGCGGATTCCGGCGCACTTGGAATCGTTCTACTTCTGCGCGGCCAGCTGCACCGCTACGTCAACAATCATGTCCTCCTGCCCGCCAACGTATCCGCCCTTGCCTACCTCTTCCAGGATGCGATAAGCCGGAACGCCGTAGCGGTCTGCCGCTTTTTCGGCGTGGATCAGGAACGAGGAGTACACGCCCGCGTAGCCCTGCATGATCGAGGCTCGATCCATCACCGGCATGCGGGTGATGAATGGCTTGACTACATCTTCAGCCGCAGCCATGACGCCCTGGATATCGACACCGGTCTTGATCTCAAGACGGTCGAATGCGGCAGCCAGAACCTCGGTAGGGGAATTGCCCGCACCTGCGCCCAGAGCCATCAAGGTGCCATCGATCTGCTTGGCACCGGCACGCACCGCATACACCGAGTTGGCTACGCCGAAACTCATGTTCTGGTGGCCGTGGAAGCCTACCTGTGCGTCGCTGCCCAGTTCGGCAACCAGTGCCGACACGCGGTCAGAGACATCATCGAGGATCAGCGCGCCAGCCGAGTCCACTACGTAAACGCACTGGCAGCCTGCATCTGCCATGATGCGTGCCTGCTTGGCAAGGTCCTCCGGGGAGATGCGGTGGGAGAGCATCAGGAAGCCCACGGTTTCCATGCCCAGCTTGCGGGCGTGCTGGAAGTGCTGGATCGAAACGTCGGCCTCGGTGCAATGGGTGGCAATGCGGGCCACGGAAGCGCCCACTTCGTGGGCCTGGTTCAGGTCGTGGATGGTGCCTAGGCCCGGGAGCATCAGCACGGCGATTTTCGCCTGCTTGGCTTCGTCCACCGCGGCCTTGATGAGGTCCAATTCCGGGGTCAGCGAGAAGCCGTAATTGAAGGAGGAACCGCCCAGGCCATCGCCATGGGTCACCTCGATGACCTCGACGCGGGAATCATCCAGTGCGCGAACCACCGATCGAACGTGCTCTTCAGTGAATTTATGGCTCATGGCGTGCGAGCCATCGCGCAGGGTGGTGTCGGTCAGTCGAATATCGAAAGTGGTATCCAAAGGTGCAGTCATGATCGCGTCCCCTAATCCTTAGTTCGCTGACGCAGCGGAGCGTGCGGCGTCGATTTTCTCTGAAAGCAAGTCCGCCGTGCGGGTAGCTGCAGCGGTGATGATGTCAAGGTTGCCTGCGTACTCTGGCAGGTAATCGGCGGCGCCAGCTACCTGCACCCAGATGCCGACGCGGCCAAAGCCGCCCCAATCTTCGCGGGCTTCTTCGAACTGCGGTTCCAGGCGCAGCTGGTAGCCCGGAACGTAGTCGCGGATCTGCTCGGCAGCATTGTCGATGGCAGCACGGATCCTGTCCTGGGTCTCACCGGGTGCGGCGGCATCGGCTGCGATCATGCAGTAAATGGTGTTGCGCATAATCATCGGCGGCTCCACCGGGTTGATGATGATAATCGCCTTGCCGCGCTTAGCTCCGCCGACAACTTCAAGGGCCTTGGCGGTGGTTTCGGTGAACTCGTCCACATTGGCACGAGTGCCCGGGCCCGCGGACTTTGACGCGATGGACGCAACGATTTCCGCGTACTCAACAGGGACGATCGAGGAGACCGCGGCGACGATCGGAGTGGTTGCCTGGCCGGCGCAGGTGATCATGTTGACGTTCATGGTGTCGGTCAAGGAACCCAGGTTCACCACCGGGGCCAGGTAGGGGCCGACCGCAGCCGGCGTCAGGTCGATGGCGTGGATGCCGGCGGCCTTGTACTTCGGCGCGTTGGCCTCGTGGGCCTTGGCCGAGGTGCATTCGAAAACGAAGTCGGGCAGGTCATCCTGGGCAAGCAGCCAGTCGACGCCCTCGGCGGAGGTGGTGATGCCCAACCGGGCAGCGCGAGCCAAGCCATCTGATGCCGGGTCGACACCGATCATGTACTTGACCTCGACGTTAGTCGAACGGCGCATGATCTTGAACATGAGGTCGGAACCGATATTTCCGGAACCGACGATTGCGGCAGTCTTTTTAGCCATGGGAGTTTCCTTAGGACAGAGCAAGAAGCGGGAGTCGAAGCAACTTGGAACGTTGCTTAGGAGAAGTTAATGGTCAAGGAGCCGAGCACACCGAAATCTGCCGTGGCTCTAGTGTCCTTCTGAACCGGAACCGCGCCGGTAAAGGAACCTGGCAGGATCAGCTGTCCGGCTTCCAATGCCACGCCCTGTTCACCGAGGACGTTGGCGAGCCAGGCCAACGGGGCTACTGGATCGCCCATCACGGCCTCGCCCTTGCCGGTGGCAACGTTCTGGCCATCAATCCACAGCGAGCATTCAACGTCGGCCAGATCCTCGATGGCTACATCCAGCGGGGTGGTGCCGACGGCAATGGCCCCGCACGAGGCGTTATCAGCCACGGTGTCGACGAGTTTGATATTCCAATTTTCGATGCGTGAATCGATGATCTCTATGGCAGGGTAGACTTCACCGATGGCGGCGGCAGCCTGGGCTCGGGTGATACCGGGACCTGACAGCGTTTCTTTCAGGACAAAACCGAATTCTGGTTCTACCTTGGGGGAGATGAAACTTTCCGCAGCGAGCGACGCATCTTCATGGTGCACCATATCGGCGAAGAAATAGCCGAAGTCGGGCGAATCAACCCCCAACTGTTTCTGCATCGCTAACGAGGTCAATCCAACCTTGCGACCGGCCAGAACACGTCCAGCGGCGAGGTGGTGCCGCAGTTGTGCATCTTGGATCTGATAAGCGTCCTCGACCGTCATATCCTGAAAGCGGTCTCGCAACGGAGGGGCCGGAACTTTTGTCTCAGTGGCTGTGCGCAGCTCGTCGGCCAATTGTTTGATCTGCGTACTGTAGCTTGTTTGAGTCATTATTTAATCACCGCTGTCGTTACGCCGAATCCGGCAATGTATTCCTTGATTGGCTTGTAGAACTCGTAGCTCACTTCGTAGTCGCCGCAGGCCTTGAGTGCTGAGTAGGCTGCGACCCATGTGCGTACTTCATGCGAAGAATGCCCTGCAACAGCATCCATCTCGTCCGCGTTCAGCGCATCGAAGCCGGTGACATCACCTGACTTGCAGATGTCCAGGAACGCCCGATCCCATTCTGGGTTCAAATCCATGATGTCTGCCTCACCTTTGGCGAAGGCAACTGCAGTGTCGATGGTTCGCTGCTGGCGTGCCGCGCGTGCCTCAGGAGTTGGCTTTCGACCATCGGTTAGAAAGGCGCGCTGTTCTTCGGTTGCCGTGGCGATTTGTGGAACCGGTGGATCATGCGACAACCCGCCTGAACCGATGAAGAGGACCTTTTTATCGGAGTTCTTGAAGAACTCGCCGACCGCTTGTCCAAACTTACGCACACGAGAAACCTTGACGAAAGGACGTGCCACCGAATTCACGAAGATTGGAATCATCGGCTTATCTGTCAGATTTCCGTACATGATTTCCACGGGCTGTACCGCGCCGTGGTCCACTTCCATTTTGCGGCTGATGGCCGTGTCAATGTCTTGAGAAATAATGTACGAGGCTAGCGCTTCGGAGACACTGGTCGGGACGTTAATCGCTCCTTCCCACGAATCGTAATCGCCGGTGCCCAAGGCTTCGTAGCCGATGCAGAACGGCGGCATCAGATCATAAAAGAAACCGTTGTAGTGGTCCGGACCAAAATTGATGATCAGGTCAGGGTCGAAGTCCTTGACGAATGCACGTGCTTGGGCGAAGGCGGCGTCAACGGCGGCCTTGACCTCAACTGGCGGATTGGCATGTTCCAACAGGGGGCTGTGGGACATGCATAGCAAAGCCTGAGGCATGATGATCTCCTTTGAAATCGAAGCTAATCGTTTGATGTGGTGTGTATCTTGATTTCCAGCGCACTCCATACGAAATTTTGAAGCTAGACGATGTTCCGTCAGGCAGAACATCGATTTAGTTCAAGCTAGATGTTTCGTTTCAAGTAAGCAGCGACAATTTGGTTGAACTCCTCTGCGCGCTCAACTTGCGACCAATGTCCGCACTGGTTGAAAATATGCGAGTCTGCGGTAGGAATGACTTCCTGGAGTTCGTGAGTCCGGCTGACCGGAATCACAACGTCCTGCATACCGTGGATTAGCAATACCGGGATCTCTATTTTTGCCAGGCGGTCGAAGTCCAAAGGCAACTCAACACGGTCGCGGTCACGGGCAGCCACGACCTTCCGCAAACGATCTGAAGCGGTGTCGTTCAAGGCAGCCGAATAGCGCAAGGAAACCAACTCATCGGTGACCAGCGATTTATCCACGACAAACTGTTCCAGCGTGCGCCGGATTCCAGGCTCAGAGAGATCTGGTTTTGCGTGACCGGAGAGCGCTGCGGTCTTCTTCGCCCCACCGGTTCCCATCGAGACAATCCCAAGAAGGCGTTCCGGGTAGTCTATGGCGAACTGCATAGCTACCCAGCCACCGATGGAATTACCGATGATCCAGGTTTTTTCAATGCCCAAGGCATCGAGCACGCGAACCGCGTGCCGGACCCACTCCTTGATCCCATATTCAATGTCATCTGGAACGACAGTCTGTCCGTAGCCGACGGAGTCAATGGCGATGCATCGTCCGCCTTCGGACAGAGACGGAAGGTTCAGCCACCAATTCGCCGCCGCTGTTACACCAGTGCCGGACCCATGGAGGAACAAGAGCGGTGTGCCTTCTCCCAGCTCGTGATAGTGAGTAAGTTCGCCATCGGCTGTATGCAGCCATTTGTCTTCCAAACCGAAGAATTCGTGAGTCGTGTAGTCAGGTGTTGATGTTAGCTTCATGAGACTTCCTTAAAATTGGGGATCTTGTATGGGTAGGTAACTAGAAACGAGGACTGGGGGCAGTCGCGGCGGTACCGAGTAACTGCTCGAATGCGGTAGACAACTGCTTTAGCGCAGCGGCGGTGTCCCAAACATCTGCTTTCTGCCGCCAAGCAATGTATCCGTCGGGTCGTACTAGCAATGCACCGGCTTCGTCGACCTCGCGAACTCGCGCCCAGTAGGCGTAGTGGTCTTGAATTTGGTCATCGCCGACGACGACGGTATCCAGGAAGGGGAAGTCCAGCATTTCCGCGGCTTCTTTCCATGCTTGACCTGATAGACCTGTAATTAGCGTGAAGCGTCCCTTCCCAACTACGTCTAGCGTGGAGATACGGCGCCCTTCGGCTCCGACTAGCCAAGCGTGAGGGATCTTGGCGCCAGGACGTGTGGTGGCTTGCAAATGCAGGCCACGATCTTGGGTGAAGACTTCTTCCTCGGAACAGTCATGAATGACCGCCGTGCTGTTGTAACGCTGGTTTGCTTCAACTCCCAAGGCATTGAATTCGAAATTCTTCAATTCCAACGCTTCGGCAAGCGCCGCTCGTAGCTTGGAGCCTTCTTGAGTTGGCGCCTTTAGACGGGCTAATCCCGCTTCGATAGTCTTGGTTCCGTGTCCGTCATCCGTATTGAAGCACTCGCGCAATGGCGCATAGTCGAGTCTTGATTGATTAGCACGTGCCACGATTTGAGCACCAATTGGTGTTCTTTCTTTCGAGTAGCTCTCTAAGAGTTCTGAATCTGCATACCCCTTGATCGTGAATGCCAATTTCCACGCGAGGTTATAGGCATCTTGGATGCAGGTATTTGAGCCAAGACCGCTGCTTGGCGGATGACGATGAGTTGCGTCCCCTCCGCAGAAAACACGCCCACGAGACATCGACAGTGCGTGCTGTTGGTTCACATACCACGTTGAGCTTCCCTGTAATTCAACGGTCAGCTCTGGATCGCCAACTAACGTGCGGATTTGGGAGATGACACGTTTGTCGCTTAGATCCGGCTCGCCGTCCTCCAGATTGAATCCCCAGCCGGCAATCCATTCGTCCCATGGACGAACTGCACGAAGTAGTCCCATGCCGATTTCACCGAAGTCAGCGACTGGGTTCATGATCCAATGCAAAATGCTTGGACGATGCGCTACATGGGCTGAGAGATCGGCTTTGAAACGGACGTATGCCGTTCCTGCGCGGGCAGTGTGTCCCTCAAACGCCAGTCCGATTTCATCAGCGATTTGGCTCTTTGCGCCATCGGCGCCCACAAGGTAGCGGGCACGCAACGAGTACTCCTGGTTTGATATGCGATTGAGCAGGCGCACAGTAACCCCGCTTGCATCTTGACTGTGTCCCAGATACTTCGTGGAGAATGCGACTTTTGCTCCGCGCTCAGCAGCATTTTTCACCAGCAGCGGTTCCATGAATGTCTGGGGGATATCGAGCATCGTGCAAGGGCTTGCTTTGACGTAATCGCCGGACCGAAGATCACCGGTGCCCCAGGTCTCGAGCCGGGCAATTTCTGGTCCGGTTAGGGAAGTTGTGAAAAGCGTGTCGCCCATTTCCTTCCATGGGACAGCGTACTTTTTCGCTTCGTTTTCTACTCCGAGGTCTCGCAGTACTTCAACTGCTCGTAGGTTCGTGATGTGTGCCCGTGGGGTATTCGCTAGCCATGACCATTGAGAAACCATTGTCGTTCGAATGCCGTAGGTTGCAAGGGCTAAGGCAGTTGTTGCGCCCATTGGCCCGGTGCCGACGATGAAGACATCAGTGTCGAATTCATTGTCATCCGAAGAACTATCCATATGGTCGGCAGCGCCGAAGTTGCTTGTGAAATTGTCCATTGTCTGTTTCCCTTGTTCAGGCCGTCAACGACAGAAAGCGCTAATTGTTGATTTCGGAGTATCAGGCCTTACTTTTATATGACTGAGGGTGTTCGACTCAGTTTGCGTAGGCTCCAGTGACTCCCGCCACAATCATCGTAAACTAGTTAGCTGGTGAAGTAAATGAGTTTTCAGAAAGATTCCATTGACGAGGTTCAAGAGCAATGGAACGGAATCATGCCTTATCTAGACACGTCCCCTATGGTCATTACTGGTCGAATTAGATTTCTCGCCCAAGCTATTCAAGCTGGCAGTGACGCGGTTTTGGCAAAACAAGGGCTTACGCGCGCGGATTTCGACATCCTCTCGGTACTTGTGCGCAGCGGCCGTCCACTAAGCCCGACAGAGATAACTTCCCAGTCTCTTATTAGTGCCCCAGGAACAACAAAAAGAGTCAAGAAACTTGAATCTGACGGCCTGATACAGAGAATTTCTAATCCGAAGGATGGGCGCGGATATCTCGTTGAGCCCACTGAAAAGTCACTGGGAATATTTGGTCCGGCCGTCGAGGCAATATCAGCCTATGAGAGGAAGTTGCTGGACCAGATGGCATCCAGGGACGTTATCAATTTAACGGAGGGCCTGCGAGGGCTGGTTTCAATCATCCGCAAATCTAATGGGAGTGACGACTAGGCCATAGTCTCATGCCCCACCCTGGATTTTCAGCCGGGCGGGAATCTGCAAAAAAATTCCTTTGCCAGTTAAGTAATTTAATGTGAGACTAGTCACTCAAGATGTTCTCGATGTCAATGGATTCGAGAGCGTCGACTTCATTCGCTTTGCGACACCTCACTCTGGAGACCTACCGTGTCCACACAAATTACACAACGGCGTACAGCTGGCCCATTTAAAGTTGCAGTGGCCAGCTTTATAGGGACGACCGTCGAATATTATGACTTTTTCATATACGGGACAGCCGCAGCTTTAGTATTCCCGCACCTCTTTTTCCCAAGTGCCACACCGTTGATGGGAACTCTGCTGTCCTTTGCCACTTTCGGTGTTGGATTCTTGGCTCGCCCATTGGGTGGCGTGATTTTTGGGCACTTCGGGGACCGAGTTGGTCGAAAGCGGATGCTCGTCATTTCCTTGGTCGGCATGGGCCTGTCGACAATGTTGATGGGCTTGCTTCCGGGGTATGCCCAAATTGGGATAGCGGCGCCCATCCTCCTGACTCTGCTACGCCTTTTTCAAGGGTTCATGGTTGGAGGAGAGTGGGGCGGCGCAACTTTGATGGCGGTCGAACACGCGCCGGCGGGCAAGCGCGGTTTTTACGGGGCTTTCCCGCAAACAGGTGCGCCCGCTGGAACCGCGTTAGCAACCGTGGCGTTTCTAGCAGTCTCACAGTTGCCAATGGAGTCCTTTTTAGGTTGGGGTTGGCGTATTCCGTTCTTAGTTAGCGCCGTATTGGTCGTAGTGGGTCTAGTGATTCGCCTCTCGATCGACGAATCGCCGGCTTTTGCGAAGGCCCGCAGCCAGAACGATTTGGTCAAAGTTCCCCTCAAGGAAGCATTCAAACGCCACCCGAAGGAAATTTTTCTGATTGCCGGAACTTACCTCTCACAGGGCGTTTATGCCTACATGACTATGAGTTATCTAGTGAACTACGCGTCGAGCGAGGTTGATCTTGATAAGTCCTCCGCCCTCATCGGTGTATTTGTTGCAGCGATTATCGCGGTAGTCCTATATCCGATTTGTGGAGCTCTGTCGGACACATATGGGCGAAAGACGATGTACTTGATTGGTGCGGTAGCCATGGGAGTTTTCACCTGGCCGGCATTTCTCTTGATAGACACGGGAACAAGCTGGGGGTTTGCGCTTGGAGTCATACTACTTTTCGGAATAGGAATGCCACCCGCCGCAGGTGTGACTGGATCTCTATTCTCAATGGTTTTCTCGCGCGAAATTCGTTATACCGGAGCCTCGGTAGGATACACAATTTCTCAATTGGCTGGTCCGGCATTCGCCCCGATGATCGCTACTGCTTTGTTCGCTAGCTTTGGCACTTCGAATGCCGTGGTCACTTATATGCTAATCATTTCTGCAATCTCCATTGTCTCGGTTTCATTGCTTCCGGGTGGATGGGGGCGGGCTGAAGCTCGTCACAATCTGGAATCTTCTCTTCAGTGAGAAACCAGGCCATTTCTCTGCGCTGTCAAGGGATGGCTGAACCTTGCGGTCCCGTTGTACTCCTGTAATGCCGGTGTTGCTTCGTTTGCAGTTCCAAGCAGTACGCTTCCTCTAGCGTTCGCCCCTCAGCGTGCGTAGCGCGGTGGGGGAGAAGCCGACGAGATTGCAGTTTTCCGAGGTCGCCGCCACCGGTGCGGCAGTTTATATTCCGCATCGCGTGCTCTCATTTGTCGGCCTAATGATCCCCGGTCCTGTATTTGGACGTTTGGCCGGCCGACTTGGTTACTAGACGATTTTATGCGTCTTGGAATGACAGGAAGGAGGCAGGGTGCATGCCAAGCAAAATAAGCCAGAGTAGCTGAAATGCTTGCATGCTAGTATGCTTTCATGTAACTTGAATCACACTGGAGGGGTGGGGGATAACCACGGTTCTCCATTGTCCAAGCACATTTTTAATAGAAGGAGTAAGACCATGGCTCAAATGCAGGCAGCACGTCTTCACGAAGTGGGTGGAGAGTTTCAAATCGACGAAGTTCAGGCTCCAACCCCAGGTCCTCGCGATGTGGTTGTTCAGGTAAAAGCCTGTAACGTCGTGCCAAATTTGCGCAACGTAATTACGTCGTACGGCGAATGGTTTCCATATCTTCCGCTTCCGCAGTTGCCAGCGATCTTTGGATTGGATGCCGCCGGCATCGTCAGCGAAGTCGGTTCGCAGGTACGTAATGTTCGACCGGGTGATCGGGTTTACGTGAACCCTGGCCGTGACTCAGGAGACTCGTTGGCAGCTCGTCGAGGCGAACGAATCAACGATCCTGCGTACACGTTCCAGGGGTATTTTGGCTTCGGAGAAGGTTCTCAACAGGTTTTTGAAGACTACCCAGAGGGCGGTCTGTGCGAATTCATGATGGCTCCGGCGGATGGATTGGTAACTTTGCCGGACGCTGTCTCTTTCGAAGAAGCATGCAGATTTGGATACCTTGGGACGTCCTATTCTGCTTTGCGCAAGGCACAGGCGGGTTCTGGTAGTTCCGTACTGATCAATGGCGGTACCGGAACGCTCGGCGTGGGCGCCGTACTGAATGCGTTAGCTATGGGTTGTACGAAGGTATTGGTTATGGCTCGCGACAAGGACTTGTTGGAGCGAGTGCGCCAGCTTGACCCACGCCGGATCGTCACTCTTTCTCATGGTGAGATGCCAGTAGAAGAGTGGGTCAAAGACAATACTGGCGGCGTTGGCGCCGATATTTTTATTGACGCAGTTGGACCTGGCGCTCCGCACGAGATCACGATTTCTGGAATTGACTCGTTACGCCGTGGCGGCAAAATGGTTGATATTGGCGGAATGTCAGAACCGTTGCCACTAGAAATGTTTAAATTGATGTGTTCTCAAATTAGCATCATTGGATCGCTATGGTTCAGCGTTGCCGAGGGGCAGGACATGGCAAGAATGGTGGAGGCCGGTACTTTGGACCTTTCTGTCATCGACCACCACATCTATTCGCTTAGCGAAGTAAACGAAGCGCTGGCCGCTGCAGAGAGCCTTAAGGGCGGGTTCAACAACGTAGTTGTAACCCCCTCGGCCTAGGTCCACGAGACGGAAGTGAATTTGAAAATGGAATTAGATCCATGCCGTACCGCGGTTATTGCGGTGCATTGCCAAGGGGACATCATTGGAGAGCAAGGTGCATTCTCCGGGTTTTTCCATAGCCAGGTTGTCGCCAGAAATGTCGTTGCCAAGGTGCATGACTTACTTTCCGATGCCCGTGAAAAAGGTGCGACTGTTGTATACACCAGAGTGGCGTGGCGTCCTGACTATAGTGATCTGAATGCGAATTCTCCATTGCTGCAGATCGTGAAGCAGGCCGGTTGCCTCAAGGATGGGGGCGAACTTGCGGAAATCGTTGACGAGTTGAAGCCAAGCGGCGAGGATATCGTGATCACTCATCAGCGCATTGGTGGCATGACGGCAGAATTGGATGCCCTGCTGAAAACCCGCGGAATTGACACCTTGCTGTTTTCTGGTGTCGCTACCAACGCATCCGTTGAAAGCAGCGCGCGACAGGCATCCGATCTTGGCTATCGAGTGGGCATCGTTCAAGATGCCTGTTCAGCTGCAACGCCGGAAGCTCACCAGGCCAGCATCGAATCTTTGGGACTTTTTGGTGAGATCACTACGCTGGGAGAACTCGCCTGGGACGAGAGTTCGGCGCCAAGTACGGCCTAGGAGGCTACGATCGGGCAACTTCATGCAGGATGGTTGCTCGATCGTTCCATCCTGCACGTGCGCAGGGCGGAAAGAGTTTAGAGTTTTTTGAGCTGTAATAAGGTGTCGGTGAGCGACGGAAAGTAGGCGATACTGAAGGCATGACTACTCGCTCCGACTCAATAACACCCTATGTTGCAACCAGCGGACGACTCGCTGGCAGGATCTATGACTTGATTAAAGAGCGCTTATTAGACGGCGCGTTTCCTGGCGGGGAGAAGTTATCAGTTGCCAACCTGCGCGAGGAATTCGGTGTTAGTAAGCAGCCAATTATGGAAGCGTTGCGGCTATTATCCGCTGATGGACTAGTTGAAATCTACCCGCAAATAGGTTGCGTCGTCACGAAATATTCGCCAGATGAAGTCAGTGATTTCTTCCGGATGTTCGCTGCATTTGAAGCATCGGTGGCGCAAGCTGCAGCCAGCCGTCGTAGCGATTCTCAGCTTGATGATCTTCGTTCGCTATCTCGAAAAATGGAATTACTCAATGAGGAACGTGATGCCTCCGTTATTTCAAAGGAATACCGTCTCCAGAACCGCAAATTTCATGAGGCGATCCACCATATGGCTTCCTCGAGGATCATGGCGGATCTTAGTCGTCGAATGTGGGACCTGAGCGATTTTCTCATTAATACGGCTGGATCCTATCGTGCCTTTGGTGAAGTCATTATTGAACGCAATGAGGATCATGCGGGGATTATAGAGGCGTTGGAGTTAGGAGAGCCCGAATTGGCGCGCGAACGTATGGAGCAACATATCCTCGGGTCTCCAGGAATTGTTTCGCGCGATTAATGCTGGAATTTCTGTTGCACATTCGTGAGGCAGGGTCGTTGGTTTAGGAAACGTCAGCGCCAGAACATGATTGCGGTTTCGAACGAGGCGACTATCGGGCGGATTAGTCGCGTTGCCATCAGAGGCACGGCTCTGGCTCAATACAAATTGAGAAAATGGGTGCGAAAGGCAATGCGTAGTTTCTTCTCAGAACCCTTTCAGTCATGTCATCGTCCTGTCGGCTGCCGTTCGCAGATCGCATGTTGGTTCAGGCGATGTTGCCAGTCCGGTATTAGTAGCAGAGCAGTTACTTTGGAATGGCAGTACTTTTGTAACATCCTCGACGTAGATAAATAGTCTCCCCTTGTTGACAGGGGCCAAAATACTGACGGCTTTCCTTCGGAGCAGAGGGCAACTCAGTGCTCATTCACCTCGGTAATGGCTTCCGCCGGTCCGCTTGCAAGGATCGTGAATGTTGAAGTATCGATTAAGAATAATTGTGAGCCATTATCGGGATCGCTGAGCATCGCTGGATTGGCGTACATTGAAAATGTCAGAGTCAAACCTGGCGACTTATAGAATGAATTCATGGATGAACTGCGCGAACGCGATCCCGAAGAACTAGTCCAGCCCATTATCCTGCGCATCGATAAAGAGGATCCTTCTACCGAAGA
>Ga0308167_1002695_pt1 | contig 15768 bp, 15 predicted proteins | sample PhyCR1_2_FD_202138 | JGI IMG/M metagenome (GOLD analysis project Ga0308167, IMG submission 202138) | Phyllosphere microbial communities from UC Gill Tract Community Farm, Albany, California, United States - DLSLRC.R1 | ecosystem: Host-associated > Plants > Phyllosphere > Unclassified | place... | reverse complement strand
GACACCATCAAGCTTGACCGCTCTATTGTAAGTAAGGTTGCTCACGACAAGGCCAGCCGCATCATAATTCGCAACGTTATCACCCTCCTCAAGCAGCTCGATTATATCGTTCTGGCCGAAGGAGTCGAGGAGGCCAGTACCGTTGATATTTTAAGAACGCTGGGTTGCGATGAAGTTCAGGGCTATTATTTTGCTGAGCCGATGACGCCAGATGCTTTTGAAGCTTGGTATCATGCCAGATACTAAGCCTTAGAGTAAGCGCGTATTAAGTAAATACATATGCTCGCCTGCACGTAATAAATGAAAAGAAGTGAGCTGCTCTCCATTGAATATCAGATGCCAATGATAGTTTTTCATCCGGTTAATCATGACAAATTCTATAGAAATATAATGAATACAGCCCACAATAGTCGGGCTATGTTACTATTTACGCTGTGGTTGGACTTCTGGTGTCGCTTAATGCAAACCTAAAAGCTAGACGAAGAAAGATATTATTGGAGACTATATCAGTCGTATCTAAGAATAAGAAAAGATTTTAAGATGGTCATTACTACGGGCTTTTATCTAATCGTAAACGGAATTCATTGGAGCTAAAAGTATTGAGGCTCTGAAAATGGAAGCCCGAAAAAACGAATAAACTGGTATTTTCAGTGCTGCTGAAAGGCTTTGTGGGAACAATAGCCCGCCTGTGGCGGGAACTAAGACTCTGTTACAACGGTGCTTTTTTCAGCTGTCCTAGCTCGTTATAATCCCGTGCATGTATATCCCTAGACCCGCAAAACTCCTCTTTCAGATTGATGATGGCTGGGGCAAGCTACTCACTAAATACGGGGACGCCATCCCTGAATGGACTCAACTGGTCGTCGAGCGCATGCTCGCCTGTGGTACCCCTGCCATGGGGTTACGCCGGTACTACTGCGCATCTCCCCATTGCACACACGCCAAATACATTTGCTACAGTTGTAAAGGGAAAGGCTGCAGCGCCTGTGGCATGAAAGCCACCGAGCAATGGATTGCCGAACAGCAACACATTCTCCCCAACTGCGAATGGCAACACATCACCTTTACCATGCCCGATAAGCTCTGGCCTCTCTTCGCCAACAACTGGCCCCTGCTCAATTCGTTATTTTCTTGTGCGGCCAATACCCTACTGAAATGGGCTAAAAAACTTGGCGTAGAAATTGGGCTGTTTGTGGCTCTACACACCTATGGCCGACAACTCAATCGGCACCCGCATATTCATTTATCCGTGACCCGCGGCGGGTTATGTCTTAAGCATCGCGTCTGGCGGCCGATTTACTTCAAAAAGAAGGTCGTCGAGGCTTACTGGCGTCAGGCCGTCATCAAACTACTGCGAGAAAGCTACGCCGAGTTAGATTTATCCGACGCCAACTATGCGCATATTCGTGACTATCGGGAATGGTGTCAGTTCCTTGAGGTCCAATTCCAACGCCGTTGGAAAATCCACTTTGCGAAAAAGACCAAACATGCGAGGAAAAACGTCAACTACATTGGCCGCTACTTGAAACGTCCGCCGATGGCGGCCTCCGCGTTGCGCCATTACACCGGCGGCGCAGTGATCCATCACTATTATGCTCACCGTACGCAGCAATATCGAAGGCAAGTGCTGAGTCAGGAAGATATGCTGCTGCGCTATATCAGCCATATACCCTCACGCCATTTTAAAATGGTCCGGTATTACGGTTTTCTGTCCAACCGTAAACGGGGGGAATTACTCTCCAAGGTCTATGCTGCACTAGAGATGGAGGTAAAGACAAAACCTGCCAAACCAGGCTATGCCTCATTAATGAAACAATTTACCAACGTAGATCCCTATCAGTGCGTGTTATGCGGTGAGCGGATGGTGTTTTCGAGTGCGGAAATCGGTTCGCGCGCCGAGGTATTGCTTGCTCAACGCCGTCAGCAGCTAGAAAAGAAGCGATGGTTATTAGCGGCGTAGGGAAGATCTGCCTTAAATTTGGATTTAAGCCAAAAAGTGAATATTTTTCAATCAGTCGTCAATCACAGAGGCCATTTTATCGTTGTTTATGAAAGAATATGCTCCCTCGCAGGCAGAGATTTGGCTTTATAACGTTATAAATGACTGATTGAAATTCCTAACCATCAAGGTGAAGGGTTATCACCCGCGGAACAATTCTACTTGCTGGCTGCCTAAATAACCGGCAACTAGCCATTTGCTAAATTGCCGCCTTTAACACGACACAACCGTTCAGAATAACCTATTCTGCCACACATCGATTTGCAGCCGCCAGACTGCTTCGTTCTGTGTTGCTCCGTCAGCAAAAGGTGACGATGAGTTTATCACCTACAGATTTTTGCAACAGAGCCTTCAATGCAGTATTTTAGTTTTAATTTTCTGGAAAGGAAGATAGATATGCACAACACCAAAACGAACATTTTCAACATCCTTATTCCCATCATTTTAGGATCATTTGCGACGGGCGCAATAGCCGATCTTCCTGCTGGAAGATATGTTTATACCGCTCCTGAACCAACCAGCACAGTCTCTTCATCGGTCACTGAATATAAAAATAACGCGCTTAAGTGGCATGATGAAAATGCGGGCTCATCAGAGCTTATCGAAAAAAGATCGATGTTCGGTAATTTTAATCAGGAAGAAACCTATACGACGAGAAACGGCAATGTAAGCGTTAGCGGCACGTCGAAGTTCAACCCGTACACCAGTGAGAAAGAAGACGAATCTGTCAGTATAGGGTACGACTGGTAGAGGTAACAGGCAGGCATGGCTTAAGGTTCTGTCGCATTAAGCAGTTAGATCGGTAACATACCGTTTTTTTGTAATGTTGCCTGACCATGCCTCTGTGTTCTGGCCAAGTTAAACCGCACACTTTTTTCTCAGTCATTTGCTCGAACTGTGTCGGCGAAAGATCACCGTTGAGTACGTGATTTCTCTCCAGGTTGTAATAACGAATGTAATCCGCTACAGCTAGACACCTTACGTGACACCTTTACCCGCAGTGTGGTGGGTGCCCTCATGGACGGTATCATGGTTGTGGGCGTTCTCATCATGTTGGTACTGTACGGCGGTTGGCTGGCTTGGGTGGTCTTAGGGTTTACCTCACTGTATGTGCTGATACGGTTGTTGGCCTATCCTTATCATCGTCAGCTCTCCGAAGAGTCTCTGGTGAGAGGGGCACGTGCGAACTCGTACTTTATGGAAACCCTGTATGGTATTGCGACCATTAAAATGCAGGGAATGACCGAAAGACGGAGCACACGTTGGCTAAACCTTGAAATTGATGCCATCAATACCGGAATAAAAGTTACTAAGTTGGAGTTGCTTTTCGGCGGGCTGAATACCCTTTTCTCGGCCTGTGATCAGGTTGTCATCCTATGGCTGGGGATAAGCGCGGTGATAGATAACCAGATGACCATTGGTATGTTTGTGGCGTTTGGCGCATTTAGAGGCCAGTTCAGCGATCGCGTCGGCTCGCTGACCAGCTTTCTACTCCAGTTAAGAATGATGAGCCTCCACAATGAACGCATTGCTGATATCGCGCTGAACGAACAAGAAAAAACTAAGTCGCCACGCGCTATTGAGTCTGTCATGCAGCCCATCGAGTTAACGGCGAGAAACTTAAGCTACCGCTACGACAGCCAATCCACCGCTATTGTTAGTGGATTAGACCTCCACATTAAACCCGGTGAAAGCGTCGCGATAACGGGCCCATCCGGCGTGGGAAAAACAACGCTCATGAAAGTCCTCTGTGGCCTATTCTCGCCGACAACGGGTCAGGTATTAGTGGATGGGAATGATATTGAGCAGTTAGGCCTGAATAACTATCGGCAAATGATTGGCTGCGTGATGCAAGATGACAAACTGTTTTCAGGCTCGATTAGAGAGAATATTTGCGGCTTTATGAATGAATGTGACGAGGCATGGATGCTAGCCTGCGCCCAAGCCAGTTTTATTCATGACACCATTCTCACCATGCCGATGGGCTATGAGACATTAATTGGTGAACTGGGGGAAGGATTATCCGGAGGACAAAAGCAACGGATCTTTATTGCTCGGGCGCTGTATCGAAAACCCGGTATCTTGTTTATGGATGAAGCAACCAGCGCGTTAGATAAAGACAGTGAGCTGGCGGTTAATCTGGCCATACAGCAGCTCAATATAACCCGTGTCATTATTGCACATCGGGAGTCAACAATCGCGATGGTGGAACGCGTCATCGTACTCAATGACAATAAATGAATGTGGAACTTCCGACTTTATCAGAAATCGGATCTCAGCGAAAAAAGAGTCAACAAAGCATAGATAAGACTTATCCATATGTCAGACATAGGCATATGTTTGTCATCTGCATATGTTGCGCCTATACAAATACTGGTTCATAGAATATACTTTACATATGTTTAAGTTTTCCATAAGCCTATACGGGCAGGAGATAAAAATGCGAACAGTATCTATTTTTAAAAACGGCAATAACCGCGCCATCCGTCTGCCTCGCGATCTGGATTTTGAAGGGGTGAGTGAGTTGGAGATTGTCCGCGAAGGGGACAGCATCATCCTGCGTCCCGTCCGGCCGACCTGGGGCTCGTTCGCGCAGCTGGAAAAGGCCGACGCAGACTTTATGGTGGAGCGTGAAGACGTGGTCAGTGACGAAGGACGATTTAACCTGTGAACAAAACGTATATGCTGGATACCAATATCTGCTCATTCATCATGCGTGAGCAGCCGGAGGCCGTGATCAGACGCTTAGAGCAAGCGGTGCTGCGCAACCATCGCATCGTGGTCTCCGCTATTACCTACGCCGAAATGCGCTTCGGTGCTATCGGGAAAAAGGCCTCGCCCCGTCATGGCCAACTGGTCGATGCGTTCTGCGCCCGCCTCGATGCGATTCTGCCGTGGGACCGTGCCGCAGTCGATGCCACTGTAGAGGTCAAAGCAGCACTAACCGCAGCCGGTACACCAATCGGTCCCAACGACACAGCGATTGCTGGGCATGCGATTGCGGCCGGCACCATTCTGGTAACCAATAATATGAGAGAGTTTGAGCGGGTGCCAAATTTGGTATTAGAAGACTGGGTGAAGTAACGGAGTCAGGCCACCATCCGGCGGCCTGACGATTATTGTGCGATGTTAGTCGTATTCATTTTCTGCGTTATTAAAGGGCTCTATGCGGATACGTGTATCTTCATGAGTGAGCTTCGGTGGCCTGATAGATACAATGTGGTTGTGTCGCGTTAACGGCGGCAAGTTAGCAAATGGCTAGTTGCCGGTTATTTAGGCAGCCAGAAAATAGAATTGTTCTGCGGGTGACAAACGTTGATTTTTCGGGTGCAGATATTGCCCTTTTCGTATCATATGTATCAATCTATTCCCGCTAAGAGCGTCTGTGCCCGTCGGAATGATTTGAATCCCATCATCAGGCGGATACGTCGTTTGATATTCCGATGGTCTTTCTCAATCAGATTATTCAGATACTTACTCCGCCTAATGGTTATCTTTTCTTCATCGGATTTATCAGCATTAAGCGTGGACAAAGCGGCGGTGTTAGCTCCACTTTTATCGATAGTGACTACCTCGGGTTCGTCGTTGTGACGAATAGCTTTGCGAAAGAAGTGAAGTGCGGCTGCTTCATCACGGCGAGCGGTCAGTAGAAAATCAATAGTCTGTCCTGTGCTGTCGACAGCACGGTAGAGGTATTTCCATTGGCCTTTGATTTTAATGTAGGTCTCATCCATGCGCCATCGGCGTCCCACGGAGCGTTTATGCCTGCGGAAAGCTTTAACCAGCAATGGCACTAGGCGGATAACCCAACGGTGCAGTGTTGAGTGATCAACGATAATGCCGCGCTCCGCCATCATTTCTTCGAGATTGCGTAAGCTCAGTGAGTAAGCTAAATACCAGCGAACACACTGAGCGATAATGTCGACGGGGTCATGTAAACGTTTAAAGGCTTTTCGGATCAAGGTCATAGTAAGATAACGACATAAATAATAACATTGTATCCAACACAACCTTAATGCGACAGAGCCCGTGGTGTTACCAATCAATTGTGGCCTGAGTGGGGTAATGGTGAATTTGGCCCTTTTGCATATTTAACTTCTGATAAAAATAGTGGTAATAAAGTTGTTTTTTATGGTCTCGATGGTAGCCTATATAGCTTAAGTGATAGCACACCAACAAAATTTATATGCTATAGATAACAACACCTTAAAACATACTTCACACAAAGTGATTTGAGTTCGATCACTTTGTGTGGTTTTTATTTAACTCAATTTTACTTATTATTACTTAGCATCACTTATCTATGATTATTACGTATTTTTTTTTGTTCTCTATCAAGTAGTCTCTCTCTATTTTCATTATCTTTTTCTTTTTGCCACATATTACTACATCCAGGTTCACTAGGTGTTAAGCATGACTCTGTTTTTATGAGAGTATTTTCGTTGTTTACCCGCAGAGGAGTGTATTCATTATCACGTTGTAAGTCAGAATATCTATCATGGGGCGCTTTCGATTCGTAGAGCTGACCGGATGATGCAGATGTTGTAGCAATAATACAATTCAAGACGACAAACGATAATATATACTTATTTTTTTTGCTGATATTCATGCCTTACCTTATGATAAATAGGAAATAATTATCACTCTAGCATGAAAAGAATAGTTCTTAATTTTTTTTATTGACGCACATCACAAAAATGGAAAGTTCAGGCGATGGATCCTTTGATTTTCGACGTATTGGCGATTTCGGCATCTTTTTTCTTCTTGGCTTCTGATTATTAAGGCCTTCCAAACCATGCTCATCATAGCGTCGAACCCAGGTAGATACAGTGCTTATCGATTTGATATTGAAATGTACGGCAGTCTAACGCGCAGACAACCTGTGCTGCCTCATATAGAGGGTCACAGCTTCTTTTTCAGAAGGGGATAACTTGCGCCGAAAGGTAACGAGACCGCTAACACCGTGGGATTTATAAATATTAACCCATTGGCGAACATCACTTTGATCGACACCGAAACGGGTTGCTGTTTTTCTTTGCCCATCTGTAGTGGACAGAAAATGCAGCACTACCTGAACTTTAAACTTAATTGTACGAAAAACCTTGTTCATGAACTACACACCTATAGGTTGGTTTAGTGTCCAACTTTTGGGGTGCAGTTCAAAACTCCTCTTCCAGATTGATGATGGCTGGGGCAAGCTACTTGCTAAACACGATGACGCCATCCCTGAATGGACTTAATTAGTTGTCGAGCGCATGCTCGCCTGCGGTACCCCTTCCATGGGATTACGCCGATACTGCTGCGCTTCACCCCATTGCATACACACCAAATACATTTGTTACAGCTTTAAAGGAAAAGGCTGCAGCGCCTGCGGGATGAAATCCACTGAGCAATGGATTGCCGAACAGCAACACATCCTCCCCAACTGCGAATGGCAACACATCACCTTCACTATGCCCGACAAACTCTGGCCTCTCTTCGCCAACAACTGGCCCCTGCTCAATCTGTTATTTTCTTGCGCGGCCAATACTCTACTGAAAGGGGCCAAAAAACTTGGCGTAGAAATCGGTCTGTTTGTTGCCCTCCACACCTATGGACGACAACTTAATCGGCACCCGCACATTCATTTATCCGTGACCCGCGGCGGGTTATGTCTTAAACACGGCGTCTGGCGGCCAATTTACTTCAAAATGAAGGTCGTCGAAGCTTACTGTCGTCAGGCCGTCATCAAACTACTGCGGAAAATCTATGCCGAGTTAGACTTGTCTGCAGCTGGCTATGCGCATATTCGTGACTATCGTGAGTGGTGCCAGTTCCTTGACGTCCAATTCCAACGCCGTTGGAAAATCCACTTTGCGAAAAAGACCAAACATGCCCGACAAAACGTCAACTACATTGGCCGTTATCTCAAACGCCCGCCGATGGCGGCCTCTGTACTGCGCCATTACACCGGTGGCACCGTTGTTCACCACTATTATGACCACCGCACACAGCAACACAGAAGGCAGATCCTGAATCAGGAAGAAATGCTGCTGCGCTATATCAGCCATATCCCCTCACGCCATTTTAAAATGGTCCGGTATTACGGTTTTCTGTCAAACCGCAAACGCGGTGAATTACTCTCCAAGGTCTATGCTGCACTAGAGATGGAGGTAAAAACAAAACCAGCCAAACCAGGCTATGCCTCATTGATGAAACAATTTACGAATGTCGATCCCGGGGTCCGCTTGGAAAACGGAAAATATCCTACGCTAAGGATATTTTTATACAGAATGATGTGCGATGCCCGTGAAGCATCCCGCTCAGGGACATTAGACATCGCACGGATATTAAATCCTGGATGGATTAACTGAGAGTGCTCCCTGTATCAGCGAAGTATCAGAAGTGGCTGTTGGGTTTTTCTCAATATTTCAGACGTATGGCTCCCAAGGATGAATTGCTTCAGTCGGGAGTGGCCGTAAGCACCCATCACAATCAGATCGATAGCATTTTCTATCCCATAGTGAATAAGCGCATCTCCGACAGACTGGCCTGTAAGATGAACGCAACTGGTTTCGATACCTGCATTACGTAGAATTTGCTGTGCGTTCCGGAGTTCACCTTCTTTACCGTTTACCATAACAATATGACAGGGCAGACCTTTCAGTAGTGGGCTCACTGTCAGGCGCTCCAGATTTTTCCTGCTTTCTTCACTGCCATCATAAGCAAACATCACCCTGGAAGGTGTCGAGAACTTTTCAGGAACGACCAGCAGGGGCTTCTTCTGTAAACGGATCACGTTTTCCAGATGAGAGCCTACCTGATGTTCAGAGCCTTTGCGGCCCAGCACCATAAGACGTATATCGCTCAGTTCTGCCAGAATTTCATCCGGTGCACCGTGCTTTTGCAACAGCATTACATCCTGGCTCCCCTGTTGTTGAAGCAACCTGGCGCAACCTTCAAGTATGACTTTCCCCTGGGCCATCAGCAGACGATTGCGTTTACCCTCAACTTCTACCAGTTCTTCGGTCAGCAATTGCTGACTGTCGATTCCAAGGGTTCCGCTAAGGTCAGAAACTGCGGGATTGTTATCTTTTTCGATTACGTGCAATAAGGCAAGCGGTGCACCAAAGATATCAGCAGCCCATTCAGCATATTCACAGACAGAACGTGTTGATGGAGAACCATCAACACAGCCCGTAACGGTATTTTTCATGTTTTGTCTCCTGACTGTTAATGGCCGCCCATCAGCTTTTCCACTTCATCGGGTTTGTCGTGAACCCCGAAACGGTCAATGATGGTTCGGGTAGCTTCATTCATTCCACGGATTTCAACTTCTGTCCCTTCCCGACGGAATTTGATGACGACTTTATCCAGGGCGCTGACTGAAGTGATATCCCAGAAATGGGCATGTGAAACGTCTATCACCACATTCTCGATCGCTTCACGGAAGTCAAAGTGGCTGGTAAAACGGTCTGATGATGCAAAGAATACCTGTCCGGTGACGGTATACGTCCGGCTCGTCCCCTCCAGAACGGAGGTTACCCTCATAAACCGGGATACTTTAGTGGCAAAGTTGAGCGAGGCTATCAGTACGCCGGTCACCACACCAAAGGCCAGGTTATGTGTCGCAACAACGACGGCAACAGTGGCGAGCATGACCACACTGGTTGAAAGTGGATGGGTGCGCAGGTTGGCAATGGAACGCCAAGAGAATGTCCCGATGGAAACCATGATCATCACCGCAACCAGTGCCGCCATTGGGATCTGTGAAACCCAGTCCCGCAAAAATACAATCAGACAAAGCAGCACCACCCCCGCAGTGAGAGTTGAAAGCCGCCCACGTCCACCGGATTTTACGTTAATAACGGACTGCCCAATCATCGCGCAACCTGCCATTCCTCCAATAAAGGATGTGCAGATATTCGCAATACCCTGAGCTTTGCATTCCCGATTTTTGTCGCTTGGCGTGTCGGTCATGTCATCCACGATTGTGGCAGTCATCATCGACTCAAGCAGGCCAACCACAGCCAGCCCCGCAGAATATGGCAGGATGATGAACAGCGTCTGAAGATTTAATGGAACATCCGGGAGCAGGAAAACCGGCAGGCTGTCGGGAAGCTTCCCCATATCTCCGACAGTTCTCACATCCAGACGCAGCCACATGGCAATACCGGTCAGCACCACGATGCAGACGAGTGGTGAAGGAATGGTTTTGTTCAGGTACGGAAAGAGATAGATGATCCCCAGTCCTGCCGCAGTCATGGCATAGACATGCCAGGTCACATTCGTCAACTCAGGTAACTGAGCCATAAAAATCAGGATTGCCAGAGCGTTGACGAACCCGGTAACAACTGAGCGCGAGACAAAACGCATCAACCCACCTAATTTCAGGTAACCGGCTATCAGCTGGAATATACCGGTCAGCACAGAAGCGGCCAGTAAATACTCCAGACCATGATCTTTTACCAGCGTTACCATCAGCAACGCCATTGCACCCGTGGATGAAGAAATCATTGCCGGGCGGCCACCAAAGAAGGCCATCACCAGGGGAATACAGAAAGCAGAGTAAAGCCCCACCTGGGGATCAACACCGGCAATGATGGAAAAGGCGATCGCTTCTGGAATGAGCGCGAGCGCGACAACAATACCGGCCAGTACGTCACCACGGACGTTACCCAGCCAGTCCTTACGCGTCGAGGACAGCAACATATTTATTTCTCAGTTTTTAGATGTAGTTAGCCCTGGAGGGCATAAGTTTCAAATACGGTAAAACGCATCCGCAGACGGGATGTTACAGAGTGCGTGCTGAGGTTGACTCAGTACGACAAAGGAAGGGAAAACTCAGGGTGGCGTGATACGCATAATGTCGGTCAGTTTCTCCATAATTAATGATAAAGGCCCTGAACATGCCCTTAATGGGTTGTCCGTAGCCGCACATTTAAAAGCCTCAGAGCGATTCAATGATATAAATAAAGCCAGGGTGAGGTCAACTCATGCCTTTCTCTCACACTGTGTATGGGGCTCACTCTCCGTTACTGAATGCCGATTTCACCCTGAGAATGGTTTGCCGGGTGGTGTTAAATTCACGGGCAACGGCGCTGACACTGCTACCTGCATTGAGGCGTTCGATCACAGCACGCTTTTGATCTTCACTCAACACTGGCGGACGGCCAAAACGTTTTCCCGATGCCTTTGCCCGTGCTATCCCGGAATGTGTGCGTTCGAGCAGCAAATCCCGTTCAAATTCCGCCACAGCCGAAATAACCTGCATAGTCATTTTTCCGGCAGGGCTGGTGAGATCCACTCCCCCCAGAGCCAGACAATGTACCCGAATGTCAGATATCGCCAGGTGTTCGACTGTTTTCCTGATATCCATAGCATTACGACCAAGGCGGTCCAGTTTGGTGACAATCAACACATCGCCATTTTCCATGCGATCAAGCAGTCGGATAAATCCAGGGCGTTCACTGGCTGCAACAGAACCACTGATATGTTCCTCTATCAATCTTTGGGGTCTGATGGCAAAACCCGCCGCTTCAATTTCACGACGCTGGTTTTCTGTGGTCTGTTCAAGAGTGGAGACCCGACAGTAAGCAAAAACTCGTGACATAGTGCAAATTTCCGTCCGAAAAGGATGTACGAATTATAGAGCATGTACGAAATTAATTTCACTGACTTTCGGACGCACAATTGAATTGGTGTACGAAACTGACCGTTTTCGGTCAGTGTAAATTAATAACTAAAATGAACTATATGCAAAGGAAGCATTTATGCCACGGAGACAAATACTCAGCAGTGAAGAAAAAGAACGCTTGCTGATTGTGCCGGATGATGACGTTCTTCTGACGCGCATGTGCTTTTTGAGTGAACATGACCTGGCACTTATTAATAAACACCGCAGACCTGCAAACCGCCTGGGTTTTGCTGTTTTACTCTGCTATTTGCGAGGGCCGGGATTTCCTCCTGACAAAAATATCTCCCCTCACGATGGGGTTGTTTCCCGGCTGGCGGCTCACTTGAAACTTAATCCTGATTTGTGGGGCGAGTATGCATCAAGAGAAGTCACCCGCTGGGAACATCTGGCTGAACTTTATCGCTACCTGGAATTATTCCCCTTTAATCGGACACTACAAAAAACCTGCATCCGCCACCTTTATCCCCACGCCATGCGGACTGACAGAGGTTTTTTGCTTGCGGAGGAAATGCTCTCCTGGCTCCACAACAACAAAGTAATTTTCCCTTCTGTTGATGTCATCGAGCGGACTCTGGCCGAAGCAACAACGCTTGCAGACAGGGCGGTCTTTTTGCGCTTACCGCTCAGCTTGAGCCGGGACATAAAGCGGCGCTGGACCGTCTGCTGGTATCTGAGGGTGAGCAACCTTCACGGCTGGTCTGGCTGCTCCAGCCCCCGGGAAAAATTAATGGTAAAAATGTCCTGCAACATATCGACCGGTTAAATGCGATAGAGGCGCTGGCACTGCCTGACGGCATTGCGCTTTCCGTTCACCAGAACCGGCTCCTGAAACTCGCACGCGAAGGCAGAAAAATGAGTAGCCGGGACCTGGCAAAATTCACGGATATTCGCCGTTATGCTTCGCTGGTTTGTGTCATATCGGAAGCCAGAGCCACCCTGACAGACGAAGTTATTGATCTGCATGAGCGAATTCTGGGCAGTCTGTTCAGCAGGGCAAAACGCACGCAAGCCGAACGGCTTCAGCAAACAGGAAAGCTGATTCAAAGCAAACTTAAACAGTACGTTACCATCGGGCAGGCATTGCTTGACGCCAGAGAATCCGGCGAAGATCCCTGGGCTGCAATAGAGGATGTTCTTCCCTGGCAGGAATTCATCAACAGCGTGGAAGAGACGCGGTTCCTGTCACGTAAGGACAATTTCGACCCGTTGCATCTGATCACAGAAAAATACAGTACGCTGCGTAAATACGCCCCCCGAATGCTGTCCGCGTTGCAGTTCATGGCTGCACCCGCCGCAATGCAGCTCAGTGACGCGCTGGATACCGTTAGAGAGATGTATCGCAAACAACTTCGAAAAGTACCGCCTTTCGCACCAATCGGGTTCATCCCTGAAAGCTGGAGAAAGGTTGTGATCACTCCTACCGGCATTGACCGAAAATATTACGAGTTTTGCGTGCTGAATGAGCTAAAGGGAGCTTTACGTTCTGGTGATATATGGGTAAAGGGATCGCGTCGCTACCGGAATTTCGATGATTATCTAATCCCATCCGGCGATTTTGAAAAATCACTCCGGGATAACCAGCTCCCCCTTGCTATCCCGACCGATTGTCATGGATACATAAAGAGCCGTATGGCGCTTCTGGCATCGCGCCTGGAGGAAGTGAACGCGATGGCGCTGGCCGGTGATTTGCCCGATGTGGATATATCAGATAAAGGCGTGAAAATTACCCCGCTGGATAACAGTGTCCCTTCAGCAGCATCCCCGTTTGCCGATCTGGTTTATGGCATGCTGCCTCACCCTAAAATTACTGAAATGCTCGATGAAGTGGACAGCTGGACCGGTTTTACCCGACATTTCACGCATCTCAAAAATCATCACGTCAGGCCTAAAGACAGAAAGTTGTTACTGACGACAATCCTGGCCGATGGTATCAACCTTGGGCTGACAAAAATGGCCGAATCCTGTCCGGGAGCGACAAAATCATCCCTTGAGGGCATTCAGGCCTGGTATATCAGGGATGAAACCTATTCAGCCGCGCTGGCCGAACTGGTCAATGCTCAGAAAAATCGGTCTCTGGCTTCATTCTGGGGGGATGGGACAACGTCATCGTCTGATGGCCAGAACTTTCAGGTAGGGAGTCATGGGCGTTATGCGGGTCAGGTCAATCTGAAATACGGTCAGGAGCCAGGCGTGCAGATTTATACGCATATTTCGGACCAGTACAGCCCGTTTTACACCAAAGTCATCAGCCGCGTGCGTGACTCCACTCACGTACTAGACGGCTTGCTGTATCACGAAAGCGATCTGGAAATCACAGAGCATTACACCGACACAGCAGGCTTCACTGAGCATGTTTTCGCGCTGATGCATCTGCTTGGATTCGCTTTTGCGCCAAGGATCCGGGACCTTCATGACAAACGGCTGTTTATTCATGGAAAAGCCGAATTGTATCCGGGGCTTCAGTCAATCATCTCCACAACCAGCCTGAATCTAAAGGAAATTGAAACCCACTGGAATGAGGTGCTGCGTCTGGCGAGTTCTATAAAGCAGGGCACGGTAACAGCATCACTGATGATGAAAAAGCTGGCCAACTACCCCAAACAGAATGGTCTGGCAAAGGCGCTGAGGGAAATGGGCCGCATCGAGAGATCATTGTTTATGCTGGACTGGTTCCGGGATCCTTCCCTGCGTAGACGCGTACAGGCAGGATTGAATAAAGGTGAGGCCCGCAATGCCCTTGCACGAGCAGTCTTTATGCACCGACTGGGGGAAATCAGAGATAGGGGACTGGAAAACCAGAGCTACCGGGCCAGCGGGCTGACATTGCTGACTGCGGCGATCTCACTGTGGAATACGGTATATATAGAAAGAGTCATTGATTCTCTGAAGCGAAAAGGGATCCCACTAAATGAACAGCTGATTTCTCATCTGTCCCCGCTGGGATGGGAACACATCAACCTGAGTGGTGATTACGTCTGGCGAACAAACCTCAAGCTGGGACAGGGAAAATACCGTTCGTTACGCTCAGTAGATAGCAGTCTGTACAAAAAACAGGCTTAGCGTAGGATATTTTCCGTTTTCCAAGCGGACCCCTTGTCGACTGAAATCAATCAAAATGGGCGTGGTTAATGTGCATACCAGATCGCTGACAACAACCGAATAGGCTCTGTCATATTAGTGACACTAAGTTGACAGAGCCCTTGGTCCAATCCGGCGTGAACGCTCTAGAAAATCAAAATCTTATCAAAAACCCAAGGTTCAAAACTAAAAGTTTTACGCTAAAGACTCTGACGGCACATTACGTAGAACTTGTTGCTATTGAGAGAACTGCTGTAGCCTCCACTATACAAGTCGACCGTATAAGAGCTGTCGCTGGTTATTGGTTCCAACGTCCAAATTGAGCCGCTTGAGAACCCCGTACCTGGATAGTTCGAAAGTCGTCCCCACTCATACCACAGCGCGCCTATGCCACGGCGCCCATCACTCGACATATTGCTTACCTGACCAACAGTGGGCAAACTATAACCAGTCAGCGATAAGCAGTACTTGTTCGCACTGGACCAATCCATCAAACTTGAATCATTTTCATTTATGAACCAACTCTTCAGCGTGAAACTGTACTTAATCATTTTCCCCGGACCACTCTTTGGCGTGCCTGTAACAGTCACCTTACTACCTGACCCCTTAGCGGTGAACTTTACCACCCCATCCGTCACCGAGACCCACAAGGCATTGGCAGTCCAAGTATAGTTTGTGGCTTTCTTGCTGTCCTTCGGCACGATTGTGAAAGTCGCCCCTGTAAAGCCTGTGGTCGGGAAGGTTCCCTCTTCGCTAGTTGTTGTAAAGATGTAATCGTTAACCTGGGTATTGACAGATGCGGGCGCTTCCTCTCCACGAGGAATAATAGTGCCGTCAGTGGTCACTGTGGCCGTGTTACCGGTCACGCCCGCGCCGTTCTTCGCCAGTACCGAGACTTCCAATACGTTACCTGCATCGGTTTCCTTAAGGGTGTAAGCCGGCAGTTTGCCGTTGTCCGTTGCCTGGCCCTGTGTGGCCACGCTGCCGGCGGTGCTGCCTTTATCACCCCACCGTG
>Ga0308167_1002693_pt1 | contig 15782 bp, 16 predicted proteins | sample PhyCR1_2_FD_202138 | JGI IMG/M metagenome (GOLD analysis project Ga0308167, IMG submission 202138) | Phyllosphere microbial communities from UC Gill Tract Community Farm, Albany, California, United States - DLSLRC.R1 | ecosystem: Host-associated > Plants > Phyllosphere > Unclassified | place... | reverse complement strand
TTGAACAACTTAAACGAGACCTAGAAAATCAAATGCGAACGGCAAAAGAGTTACAACCTAGTTTAGAAAGACGCTATATGAATGCGTGCGATTCGATTGCGAAGCGACGAGAACAAATCCAAAAACTCTATGATTTTAACGGACGTTCTGCAAGTTTCTTTTCAGAATATGAAGCATGCGAGCAGGAACTAGCTCGAGGATTGGCACAAGTGAATGCTTGTAAAGCATGGAATGCGTCAAATGGAACATTTGAATTAGGACGATTAGATATGACTTGGGCAACGTCTATCAATGAGCGTTGGGGACAAAGAGAAGCGAAAATAGAAAAAAAAGATAAAGAATTATTAAAGGATGCGACGATTATCCACGTTGTTGATAAAGATTACGGTGTCGATTATTATATGTTAGAGAAAGATGGTCACTCGTATCGAATCAATGAAAAAGACTTATCAGACGAACTAGGAGTGTTAGCAAAAAAATATGGTTTAGATGTTCTTGAACTAACACCTACAGAATTATCTAAACGGGTAAATGATGCTCAAAAATCAGGATATAATTACTTTGATAAAGATGATCGCATCTATGGATTAGGTGGATTATCTCATGTTCAAGACTTTGTTGATTCAACAAAAGAATCAGGTGTTTGGGATGCTGTCTGGTCGGTAGGTTTGACTGTTGCAGCTATTAGAAACGCTCAAACATTTGATACTAATAAAAGTACAGCAATAACTATAGAAACTACGACTAGTAGTAAAATTTTACCTACAAATAAACCTAATAGCATTATTAGGCGTGTTGATTTATCTGGAAACCTAATAAGTGAGAGGTTTTTTGATTCGCAGGGACGTGCAGTAAAAGATATTCATTACACTGATCACGGAAATCCAAAAATGCATCCAAAAGTTCCTCATGAACATATTTGGGATTGGTCAGATCCAAAAAATCCACGTCCATCAAAATAAAAAAAGGAGTGATAAAAATGAACGGTCTATTGATTGATAATCAAGAAATAAACTATTTATATGATTTATCTTTAATTTTTAATGAATTACCACATGCTGAACTAGATAAAATGTGGCTCATAAGTAATTATGAATGTAATAAATACCCTTTTAAAGAAATACCTTCAGAAAGCGAATATGTTTGGATTGATGGAAACAGATTAAAAGAACTCTTAAACCAAGAGAAAGTAATGTTTATTTGGGGGGTATTCTCAAACTTTCCTAAGGATACTACTGAAAAAGAGGTTGTACAATTTCCAATACCAATTGCAGATGGAAATAGAAATCTTTGGGATAGCGAATTAAAAAATATTCATCCGCTAACTGATACCGAAATCATTGCTTGGGATAGTTCACTGCTATTGGTTAAATCAAATAATATAGATGTCATAACTCAATTACAGAAAAAAATCCCATCATCAATAGATTTAAAAGTATACAATAGTAAGTAATAGCAAGATTCATATTTTACATGATTTGAAGTAATTGTGATGAAATAGTATAGAATATCTGAAGTCAATCTTTTATATAAATTTTCCAATTAATGAAAGTATCAAAATTAATCAAAACATGATACAATGTAAATGAAAAGAGAGATATGCGCTAACATATCCCTCAAAGTAGACCGTTTAAGACGGTAGCTTAAGATATATAGGTAAAATAGACCCTCAACCCAGCCAAAGGTTATGACGGTCTATTTTTTATTGTTCTTATTACTGATTTTTAGTATTAACGTTGCGAAAGCTATCGCAACCATTAATGCCTCATAAACAGACAACGCTACTCCCTTCTAGGGAAAAGCTGACAATAAAAAACATGGGCATTCCCCCTTTATAGAGAAATTGCCACCGCCATAAACTTTCTACCTTTGTAGTATACCATAAATATTTTTCAGAATTAACGTCTTAATAAAGTATAATCGGTAGACAAAAAGAACGTAAGTTCGTATACTATCATGGTTAAGGGGGAAGTTACTATGAGTGAAAAACGAACACGGAAGCATTTTGAACCTTACAATGACTATGTAGACAGAGGGATGATGAAATGGCAGACCGCATTTGCTCTAGGAGAATTAACGGAAGCAATGAGCCAAAGCAAAGAAGAAGCCACACGAGCGCTTGCTCGTTTGCCTCAACAAACAGCCGAACAGATTGATTGGTTGCTAGATCAGTCCATTAAGTACAATCGATTGCTTGATATTCAACTGAATACATTGGATGAACTAGGACGTGTGAAGCTACACGTTCAGGGAACCTTTAGAGGTTTTAAGAATTGGCATACCGTGATTATTGGGAATGAGACAATAGACTATGATGATATACGCCATATACGCTCCGTAGACTTCACTAAATGGTCAGACGTAGAAACAGAAGAGAATCCATTTGAAACGCTAGAAATTGATCAAGAGATCACTGATTTTTGTACAAATTACTATACGGATGGAGACTTTATTGAGTAACACCCTTCCCTTATCGCATGTCTTTTGATAAACTATTAATGCATACGCATTAATAAACAAAGGAGTTGTCTTTCCCACCATGTCTAAGAATAACTTTGTTTATCCTCACCCTATCAATACCTTTATTATCAAGCAACTAGGGATTCCTGTAGAAGAATTTTGTGAACTTCACGCCATTCCACAAGGAACAATCTCCTCGTGGATCTCTCGCAATAAGAAAATCGATACCCTACCTATTCATTTTCTTTATGCCCTTTCTCTTACAGCAGGCAAATCTATGGATACCGTTTATTCTGATTTGCTTACGTTGCAGGACGACTACCTGCTTCACTTAAAAAAATATCGACGCACTAAAGCTATAATCGATTAATTGTCTAGCTTGTAACGAGGATTAATGCTACTATCTATTCAGCGGTTCTCCGCCACACCATAAAAGAAGCAAGCCTTTTGATTTAGGCTTGCTTCTTTTTATGCTTTCTTAGCAAAATTAAGCGTAACATTATCAATAACAAATAACAATTAATTATTGACAATGTTAATTGTTAATAATATAATGTTATTAACATAATATTGATTGGAGTGATTGAATATGGCAAAGATTATTACCACCGGAAATTTGAAAGGTGGCGTAGGTAAAACTACTAATGCTGTTTTACTTAGCTATACACTTGCTAGATTAGGTAAAAAAACTTGCTTGATTGATATAGATATGCAGGCTGATGCCACTGATTTGGTATTTACTACAATGGAATTTGTTAACGAAGAAGACTTAACTGACAAATTCAATTATACCTTCTACAGTGCTTTAGAAAACGAGAAACCATTATCTAAAGCAATTATTCATGTTCAAGAAAATTTCGACTTACTACCTTCTGATACAGATTTAGTAAATTACGAAGATTTTGTATCAAAAAAAGTAACTACCAAAAAAGAAAAAGATTTTTACTTGAAAGAAAGACTAAAAGAAATACGGAATGATTACGATTATATAATAATTGACGTACCTCCTACCATAAACATTTATACAGACTCAGCAATAGTAGCAAGCGACTATATATTAATCATTCTTCAAACACAAATGAAATCTTATAGAAAAGCTATAAGATATGCAAATTATTTGTCGCAATTGCGTGATACTTATGATTTAGATGTAAAAGCGTTAGGAATATTGCCTGTTCTAATGGAAAATGATTCAGAATATGATGAACAGATTATCAAGTCAGCTAAAGACGAGTTCGGAAGCGAAAATATATTTAATACTCCAGTAAGACAACTAAGAAGAATTAAAAGATTCGATTGGACAGGAATTACCAATAATCCTAAAGATAAACACGACAGAGCAGTACACATGCTTTATGAAAATATCGTTGATGAATTGGTAGAACGAATTGAGGAGGATATTAACAATGAGTAATGATATATTTTCAAGAAAAAAAACAGAGATAAAACCTAAAAATTCTGGAGGAGACAAGTACCTAGAAGAAAAAAAACAAAGTTTTCAATCAAAAGATTTTAAACAAAGATTTTTAGAGCCTCAATCAGAATTGAAAAATGGGCAAAATGTTCGACTACACAAAGAAACACATGCCCTTTTAAAAGCAATATCATTAGAAGAAAACAGAGAACTTTATTCTATTGTTCAAGAATCATTAAAAATGTATCTAGAGAACTTGACTAATGAAGAACAAAAGAATGTTTGGAATAAACTAAACTCCCTAATCGAACTAAAAATAATTAAAATTAATTAAGTAATCAAATAACACTTAACACTTAACACTTAACAAACGTAAATTCTGCGTTTGTTTTTTTTTCCTAGTTTAACAGGTACTGAATTGATTGTTATTAACATAATGTTATTGACAGTTACCACATAAATTATTTATAATTAACATTGTGTTAATAACACATCGAAAATGTTGTTAAATTAGTCTTTACTTAGTACTTAAATTAGGTTAACTTTATTATGAAGAAATGAAGGAGAATTGATTATGAAGAAAAACTATGTAAATATTTATGAGGAATACAAACAAAAATTTTATCAAATTCCTAAAGTATTTTTTACCAATGAAAAATATATAGACTTATCAAATAATGCAAAAATGGCTTGGGGAATACTTAGAGACCGATCTTCTTTATCAAAGAAAAATAATTGGTACGATAAAGTTACTGGAAATATCTACTTTCAGTACTCAAATGAAAGTTTGCAAAGAATACTAAACATAAACAGCAGAACTACAATTGCAAAAATTAAAAAAGAATTAATTACAGCGGAATTAATTGAGCAAAAACAAGTTGGATATAATCAACCTAATAAATTATATCTTTTATATCCTGAGATCAACGACGATGATATTTTAAAAATTGATGAAAATGAAACTGTTGTAATACCAATAAAAGATGGATGTCCAAAAAATGGACGTCCAGAAAATGAACATTCGGATGTCCAAAAAATGAACACTAGTAATACTGATATAAATAATACTAATTACTTAGATACAATAAAAGAAGATACTAAAAAAATAGATACTAGAAAACAGCAACAAGAAATCTATCTTTTGAATCATTTTGCAGAAACCCACGAAGAACATTCTTTTTTAAACAAGCAGAATTTAGAACTTATTGGACTATTCAGCGACACACTAGCAGATGCTGAAAACATGCAGGGAGTTATATTGCGTGCGAAAAAAGACGTGGAGAAAAAACAAGACGCTGTTTTAATTCTCGATGATGGCTATTTACATGATGAAACACTAGCGATTCAAGAAGACATTAGAAAAACGTTGCACCGTATTTACCAAAAACGAAAAACAGATTCGACGATTAAAAATATTGATAACTACACGTACGGCGCTTTTAAAAATCTGTTCAATCAAAAGCTGGGGGAGTGGAAAATGCTGACTAGTGATACTCAAGATACAGTTGCTATGCATGATTGGGTGTAATAAAAACCGAGTATAAATATATACTCGGTTTATAGTTAATCGAAAGAATCTACTTTTACGTATTCAAGATTTTTGATTTCATTAGCGTAAATGGTTGGATTTGAAATTAGGGCATTTAATTCATTTTCTAATTGATTAGCAGCCTTTGTATCTCCGACTTCTTTCATGATATCTATAGTATTATACGCTTTTAAAAAGAATCGATTATCATTGTTCAAGAAGCCTAAACATATATTTTTCAAATAGAGAATGTTTATTTGTGTGTAGTAGTCCCTTGTTTTCTCGCGATGTCTTTCCAATAATTCTGTATAATATAAAGCTTTTTTGTATTCTCCTTTGTATATATTAATTGAGATAACATTCAACATAAACATTAACGAGTAGGATTTTGTAGTGCTGTTTCTTTTTTGGTTTAGATAGACGGGAAACCCTTTTTTTACTAAATTCTCTAATTGTTCTAAAGAAAACAAAGTAGCACCATTACAGAGCACCATGTAATCATATTGGCTAAAAAAATCTTTTTTAATTAAACTATCATACATGTTTTTAACATCAAGATGTGATAGCTTAGGGATTTCTTCCCAATATAGACTAAGTGTAGCCCTAATTGTAAATAATAATTTTGACTGATTTATCGTAAGATCGGTCATTTTTTTTGAATAGAGGTTATTAAATATAATCAAAAATTCTTTTTTATCCTGTTCTCTATCAGAATATTTAATACAATGTCTATACTTATGTAATAAATATTCATCTTGAGTGTCAAATTCAGAGATATGCATAAACTCTTCTAAGGTTACTCCCATGTTTCTTGATAGTTCTCTTAATAAATCAATCGTGAAAACAACTTTGTTTTTTTCTACTTTGGCACTTTGGGACCTATGTCTATCTGGCAAAAGAGTATATTGTTTTATGTTACTACGTTCTCTTATTAATCGTATGTAATCGCCCTGTTTCAAATGATATACCTCCAATTGTTGCATTGATAGTAGACAAAAAGACTATCAATGCAAGGAATTAATGAATTAATAAATTTATCGTCTTTTCTGTTGCATTTTTAGGCAACAAGCGCATATTTTTGTTGTATATTTATTTTTGCTATGCTAAAGTAATATTATCAAAGGAGGATAATTATATGATGAAAAGAAATAAATTAATTTCAATTATGTCTGTAGCAATAGCTATAATCGTCCCTTTAGTCATCCATATTGGTTAGCTAGAGATAATTGAATAGCATGATCTAACTAATTACAACAAACAAATTTAATTTTGTACAGTCTTTACATGAAATTTATCAAAGTATTTAGTAATTAAATAAATCTTCAACCATTCTGTTTAGGCAAGTACGTATTGTCTATAGAAATTATATGTGCTATCTTTTAATCATTGAAAACAGAATATGAGTTGTGTTGACTTCAAGAAGTTAGCGAACAACAAAAAAAGAGCCACCTATGACCCCTTCCATGTAAAAGGACGGCAATCCTGATACAAGGTCAAGCGGAATCACAGGCGGACAGATTCATAACACAGATGAAACTGATCCACGGCTCCTTTGCTGTAACGTTCGTCACAACGTGCTTATTATAGCAATTTTTAAGCCGTAAGGATAGAGAAACATGTGTTTTTCTGTCGATTCCACAACTCTATCACAAATTTTATGAGTATACATACTTTTACAAGGTGTATCAAATAAAAGCGTATTTGTGCATGGAGTTGTACCGTCTTAGGAATTTAAATAAGATAACGTGTGTGATAGTTACAGCCCTAGGAGGCGAGATACAGTAAAATGTGTCTCGCCTCTTTTTGTGTTCAAACAAAGGGTTTGTTGTTCGTTATCTTGTCAAAGTCAACAAAAAAAGGAGGAAAACGGATGCCAACAACAGTAATGACACCAGAAGAAGTGTTGAAATATGGAAAACGGATTGTATTGTTTTCCGAGGGAAAGAGACGAAAAACCAGGGTATACGTTGTTGAAGACGGTCGTATTTTTCAACAAGGTGAATTTATTATGTTTGACCGAAGACATCTATGGCAAACCAATCCAGTTGAAATCATGGACATATATAACAATATTGAGCGTGTCTATTCTCAAAAACGCAAAGGCGTGTTAATTGCACGTCGTTCAGGCAATTACCAAAGCAACAAAAAACGCTTGTTACCGTTGAAGAAAACAGGGAAAGGCATGGGTGAAATGATTTCCAGTACAGAACTAGCTAAACGAACCTATACAGTATTAGAAAATATTGAAAACAGAGAACAAATCCAACGAGAAGCAGAGGAGCGTGTGAGACGAAAGATCAAAGCAGATTTAGAGAAGAAAAAGCAGTTTCTAAATGTATAAGCAAAAATATTAGCCTTTTCTTATTTGCTAATTTACTTAGCAACTTACATGTTCCGAAGATGGAAAGAATCGCTTAGAGCAAACTTGAAAGCCTATGAACTTAGGTTGAGAGGAAAACGAGAACAAGCCACGAGGAATAAGTCGTCGTTGTTCTCTCGTTACTCCAGGTAGAGGGAGCACCACAAAGCCTATCTCTAACCGATAGGATGGACAACTAAGAGAGGACGTCAAGACTTGGAACCCATATGTCGGTGTGCAATGACCGCCCTGTTTATCAGCGTGACTACTAAGGGACAGGGGTTAGAACTAAACCAGTGAAACTGTCACAATCCACGGAGAGAATGACGAAAGTCATTAACCTGCTCAGGCGTTTGGGAGGGCCATACGTCGTTTCCGAGAGTTTGGGGTGAACGGATGCTTAAACCCTGCGAGACAAATTAATTGCGATACAAAACGAAAATTAGTAAATAAGAGAAGGCTAATAAAAAATTAGGTGTTACACCTAAACGGATTGGGTGTTACACCCAAAACGTAAAGGAGCAGGGTATGAGTAAACGAAAAATGATTACCTTTGACGATCAAATGGAAGACGATTTGTTGTATTTACTAACGAAAGCAAGAGAAGAACGGAAAAAATCGGGCGTAAAAGGCCAGTACCATGAGAAGCAGCTGCTTGCTGAACTCTTACATAATGCTCGAACTTTGAAAGAAGCCTGGGGGTGAAACGACAAATGGAGGTTATGGAACCTATCCCTGAAGTCGAACCGATAATTTCAGTTAAAGATGAAGAGGGGAAAGTAATTTATGAAACGAATAACGTTTATGGAAATACTCCGACTAACATATCAGAAGAATCTCAATCTACAGAATCAGATAATTTGTTCACTCAGCAGTTAGAAGATTACAAAGAAAGTTTGTCAGCGGAAAATTTGATCTACAAGCCCATTCAACATGCCTTTCATTTTGTGTTTACTTTAGGTATTCAAGTTGCTGTCTTTCTAATTATTCTTAATTTAATTTGGAAAGTGGCTGAAGGTTTACTTAAAGGATCAAAGCGGAAATGGGTTCAATATCTCTCGTACGATAAAGAATCGTACAATGAAACCAGAAAAATCATTCATTATTTTAAAGACTATAAGAAATTCAAATTAAAAATGTATGTATTTGCTTATGTCACTCGTTGGAAATATGGGAAACAAGTTTCTGCTTTGTTTGAAGAAATCAACAAAAGCCCATACAAAAAAGAACCAATGTATCAATATGAGTTGATTCAACAAATCCCAGGAATCAAACAGTTGGGTGAGTTGTTGAAGCAACAGAAACTAATTGAATTGATTCAAAAGATAGAAGTATTCAATAGAAATTACTGGCACATAGACTTTTAGAAAAGGAGAATAAAGATGTCTGATGAATCAACGCAACAATCCATTGACTATTTAGATTGCAAAGTTAGACAATCACAGAAACAAAAAATAATAGATTATTACAGTGAACAAATTGAACGTAACAGAAAAGAACTTGAATTTGATATAAAATTAGTTTCCTTAAATAAAAAGGATCGTTTTAATTATGTAATTAAAAAGGATAAATTTATTATTGTATGCCTAATCCTGCTATTTATATTTTTTCTTATCTCGTCCGCAATAGTAGCTACGCTGACTCATAACTTTGTTATAGAACTCTTTAAAATCTCCATCTTAGGATTTTGTATCGCTTTCAAATTTTTTCTTATGCTTCTTATCTTTTTAAGATGCCAAATAATTTTTTCGGACAATAAATTATTGTTTACATTGAACAAACTAAAAGAAAACATAAAATTTTATTCAAGTCAATTAAGAGATTCACAGCAAAAACTAGAAGAAATAAATCAGGAGATGAGTAATTATGCTAAAAAAGAACAAACGAAAGAGTAGTTTTGAATCAAGTATTCATGTATGGCGAGCAAAATCTCGCATGACCCAACAAGAACTAGCTGATGGGGTCGGCGTATCACGACAAACAATTGTTCAATTAGAACGAAATCGTTACAATCCGTCATTACTACTGGCTTATGATATTGCTGAATTTTTTGGGGTTCCAATTGATCAAGTGTTTTCCTTCAAGGTAGCTGACGAATGAGAGACGGAACGAAAGTATTTTTAAAGTCGTAAAATGTAACGATAAATTATTCACAACGTTTTATGATATACTCACGATGTAAAGACTAAAAAAGTGAGTGAATGGTATGGACAAACGACAACAAAAACGGAAATGGCAGAGAGAGTTAGCTGCATTATTAGCCCAAGACGATGACTGGCATAAAAATCCTGATTCTGAACTATACAAACAAATCACGGAATTAGGGGAAAAATTAAGCAGTACAGAAGTCAAAACAAAAGAAGAGCGACTACGTAAAAATGTGCCAATTAATAAAGAGCAATTTTTAAAATTACGAGAAGAGGGAAAGTCTTACTCTGAGATAGCAGAGCATTTTCAGGCAACGGATAAGCGGATTCGAGAGTGGCGACGTGAGAATGGATTAGAGTAAAAATGTGAGGTGAGAGTTGATATGAAAAACTCACAACAGAAGAAAAAAACAGAATGGATGCAGTTAGTCCGACTACTGAACGAGGATTCAGACTGGTATCTAAAACCTGATACAGAGCTATACGAACAGATCACAACCTTAGGTCATGAGCTTTTTAAACAAAAAAAACAACCTGGTGGCGATAAAATCGATGACGAAAAATATATAGCGCTAAAACAGTATGGTTATCGTATGGACCAAATCGCACAAGCATTTCATGTGTCAAAGCATACGTTGTATCAATGGAGAAAACAAAATGGCTACATAAATAAACAAAAACGGGAGGCAGTCAATCAATGAAAAAGTTAACGAAAAAACAGACAGGCGCATTAGTAGTGGCAGCAGCGATTGTTATTGGGTTTGGTGGAACCTATGCATATGGGGAATCAAAAGCGCAGAAAAAAAGAGACGAAGTGAAAACGGAATTTGTAGCGAAAACAACAAATTTGGACAATTTACAGCAATCAATCGACCAATTATTTGATAAAAAAGATGATAACTTTCTAATAAGAGACGTAAAAAGTGATCAAGTAAAGACGTTGACTAAGCAAGTAGCGGATGCGGTCAAGTTTAAGGAGTCAAAAGAATTATCAAAATCAGACAAAGCGTCTTTTGATAAAAAAGCCAAAGCAGTTCAAGCAGACGCAACAAAATTAACGTTAGCGTATGATACGCAAACGACAATCAATCAATTATTCCAACAAAAAGATAAAAAGCCCGCTATGAATGGCACGGCTATTCAGAAGGACGTACCAATCGTAGATGATTTAACAGCTGAAACGATTAAAAAAGCTAAAGATTCCTATTACATGGAAGGCGCAACAACGACTTACGGAAAAACAGTCAATGAGCTGCTTTCCAATGCGGAAAATCAATTTAATCAAATTGACACCGCAAAAAAAGCCGTTGAAAAAGTCATTAAAGACGACAAAGTAATCTCAACTGATACAACATTATATGATAGTGCAAAAGCAGAAACCGATAAAATTAAAAACGAAAAAGCGAAGAAAAATTTAACGGATCAACTAGCAAAAGTAAAAGCGGATAGTGATAAAAAAGCGTCGGAAGAAAAAGCCAAAGCAGACGCAACAACGCAAGCGGCAGCTGCGAAAGAGACGACAAATGCGCAAAATAATGCACCTGTAGCGGAACCAACGAATCAAGGTGGAACTGCAACGGCCGATAATGGCGCAACTGCTACTGGTGGTGGCTACACAGCTAACGGTGCAGGTACGAATACTGGTGGCGGATATACACCGCCTGCAACAGGTGGTGGTAGTGCAAGTCCGCAAGCTCCTTCTCAACCTTCAACGGGTGGTAACCCAGATGGCTCATTAACACAGGAACAAGGAGATAAGGCTGCAGAAGAGGCAGGAAACGCTGACTGGTCAGGATTTTTTAAATAAACTATAAAACAACGAAAGCAACTTCAGTCTATAAGATGAGGTTGCTTTTTTGTGTACCAAAAAGGAGATGAGCCGATGATACCGATTCGTTCTCCTTAGGGAGAAAGTTCTCTGAGTGTATAACTATTAACGAGAAGGAGAAAAGCAATGAAGAAACAAGCAATAAAAAAATGGATGAAGAGAATTGGGACTGGACTTGGAATCATGTTACTTATGATGGGCGGGTTATTAGGCCTTCCTCCTTCTGACAAAGAGACTGCTCAGGCACTCACCTTACCCGAAGGGGCGACACAAGTAGGTACCATTAATAATGCACCAGTAGTAAAATCACCCACCGACAATATGGCGAGTGATACGTTCCAAAACATTGTCGCAGCGATGTTGGAAGGGGCAGGAAGTCCCTCCTATATTATCAATCAGGCGGCCTGGGGGTCGTCTACAACCTTAGCGAATGGGAAGCCATTATCAAGTATTAGTACGTCGGCTACCCAAATACTTGGTGCTGATGGGTTTTTAGGAAGTGATTTAGCGGTCGAACTGCCAGTAGGCGGCCGAACAGTGGTAAAAAATGTTGGAACGGCGATAAAAACGGATGACGGAACCCTTGTTCCAATCTCATTAGGTGTCACTATCAATAGTGCAGTGGATCCTGATGGGAAGGCGTATGATACAGTGCTAATGGGCGCCAAATCACAAAGTAGCGTGATTACATTTGGTTTTGGTTCAGTTGTACGTGGTGGCACAAACACAGGTGGCGGACAAACCGAAGGCGGCGGAATCGGTGGAGAATCCTCTGACGGCACACTAATGGGCTATGTTGAGTCCGTCTCCTATACGCTAACTTTTTTAAATAGCGAAACAGGTCAGGCTTTACCACTTGAAGATACGTTAATGCCAATCAAAAACTCTGATATTGATGCGAATCAGCGAGCAGAAATGGATTCTAAAGGTGCATTAGGTTATATTTTATCTCCAGATACTGCGTTAACCCAAGTAGGAAATGGCTTCCGGTCAACGTCTGATGGAGCAGTCAATGAAGATTCGTCAGATTTAACCGAAAATAGCTACGTGGTATTGAAAAAATACAATAGTAATTGGGTTCAATACAGATACATGGACGGTGCAGGAAATCATTTAGATATCGTTACCGGTCATTTTGGGAATACGCCATTCAAAGTTAGTGAGTTGCTTGGTGGGTTCTTAGAAATCAATAAAACCGTTCTTGGTTTTGGAAACAAACCATGGAATAGCAACTATTCCTTTGACAAATTGCTTTTTGACGTGGTAGACAAAGACGGAAAAGTCTTAGATACCATGAAGTTAGATAAGAATGGGTATGCGAAATCCAAACGAATCATGAAGGGAAACTACAAAGTCGTTGAGCGTTCAACTGGTTGGTCTGCGACAGGTCAAACCGTTCGTGCCAACGAAAGTACCATTATTAAAACAGGAGAAACAACAACCTTGAACCTTGAAAATAAACCAGTTCTTGGTGAATCTACGCTACAAAAAACAGACAAAGATACAGGAACCGCTCAAAACGGGAAAGCGGATCTTACCGAATCTATTTTCCAACTAGTCTATAAAGATACGTCTACAGGTTCGTCTCCACACAAAGCAGGCGATCCAGTCAAATGGGCCGATCAACCGAATCCTAAATTGTTACTCGGTGAAAAAGTAACAAGTGCCCTAGTTGGTGGACAAATGGTTGATTTTGGTGATTCTGTTGTCGTTAAGGTAGATAAGGAAAGTCTAAAATTAACGGTTGGCAATTTAGCGTTAGGCGATTATGCCTGGAAAGAAATTGATGTCAATCAAGGCTATACCGTAGATGGCATTTCTCATGACTTTTCACTTACGTATAAAGACGAAAAAACAGAGACGGTAGTTGCGGACGAAATTACGGTTAAAAATACAGCGATTGAAGCTGCAATCAAATTAAATAAAATGGCTACACTTCCTGAAAGTCAAGGTGGTTCAGGAATCAATGACATTGAGTTTACTGGAACACCTATGGAAGGCACCATTGCGGAGCCTGTTAAATTAGTGACTGGTGTAGACCCAGTAAGTGGTGACGATGGGTATGCTACAGCAAACCTCGTTTATGGCGATTGGAAAATCGAAGAAACCAAAGGTCTTGAATTCTACGATAATATTAAACCAATCTATATTCACATGGAAACAGATAGAGAAAAAGACTTACTGACTATTATAGCTAGTTATTATGAAGATTTCAGCAAGCCGTTCTCAAAACGTACCTTTGCACTACAAGATAGCAGCACGGAAAAGAACCCAAATAGTCAAGGAACCGTCGGAAGTGTGACGACAGAGAAGCCGACAATCAGCTTATCTACCTTACATTTCAATGATAATCCGGAAGAAGAAACACCGCCAACTCCTCCAACAAAAGATGTCACAAAAGAGGACAATGGCGAATCAATCAATGAGGGCAATGTTGCGCTTAATTCTGATTTCTTCTATGTATTAAATTCTAGTGTGCTTCAACCAAATAGAAAAGACACCGTGTCATGGACAATCAATGACGATTACGATGAAAACTTTGACCGTTACAATGGCTGGTTCAAAGTGTATGCAACGACTGACTTTGACAAATACAAAGCAGGGGACGAGCTGCCGAATGAATGGATAAAAGCAGAAGACAAGGACGGAAAGGTACTATTTACGGTTCAAAAAGAATTGAAAGACCTTGCGTTGAAACAAACATTACTTGACGTTGTGAACCTTCACAAAGACAAACCTGTTGGTTTCAGTATTCATGCGTCATTCTATCGCTACAAAGCTTCTGATAAGGTCGTTAATACATTTGTAGAAACGGTCAACGATGTGAAGCAAGACTCCAACGAAGTGTATACAAAAACACCGAAACCGGAACCTCATAAATTTAATTTATCCAAAGAACAGGTGGATTTAACAGGAGACACCTTGTTGAAAGACGATGAAGAAATGAAGGATCGGTACGAAGATACGAATAGTGATCCATATAACGATAAAACGGACAACAATTCAAAAGAAAACAACAATACAAACGTCGTAAAAGAAGGTGATACGATCTTGTATCAGCTTTGGTTAGACACGCGTCCATTTGACGCTACAAGTAAGCTTAACTACCTTAGAATGGTTGATCCGTACGATAAAGATGCATTAACCGTCGATACAAGCAAAGTTAAAGTATACAACGCCAAGGGGGAAGACGTTACAGGCTCCTTTAAAGTGGAAGACAAAGACGGTGTGTTGACGATTGCTGCGAATGTCTTTAAGAAAACGAAAAATTCTAAAGGGGAAGAAATCTCAATTGTTGATACGGAGAAAATTCCTTTAGGTGCGTACTATAAAATTGATGCGCCTATGACTGTAAAAGAGGGTGTCAAAGCTGGAACAGATATTATCAATACAGCAGACCAACAATGGCAAGACGCAGACGGTACGGCGGATCACCATATCACTGAAAAACGGGTAAACAAAACGCCTGAAGCAGAAGAAACACCTGTCGAAAAGGTGGTTAAAGGCGCGCTACCAAATACAGGTGACAAACCAGGAATGTTCATTTTAAAAGTGATTGGTTGGCTTGTTGTCATTGGGGTTATTCTTTATTTTATTAAACGAAAGAAAGACAAAAAAGCGACTGAATCAACGGGAGAACTATTTTAGAATAAATGAACGAAGCAAGCGTTACGGAGTGAATCTGTGACGTTTGTTTTTGTTTGAAAGGAGAGAAAGCCATTGTGCAGACAATCGAACAACTGTCACTGGAAACAATCCTAAAAGAAAAGGGCTGTTTACTTGTACCGAATAAATTTTTAACTGAGATTCAACAGTTTCATGGAATTGATAACCACGGTGCGATTTATAAAATGCGCAAGAAGCATGAGCGCAGCTGCTATCGATTTGTGAAAGAACAAAAGCAACCAATCTACTATCTAGGAATTATTTATCCTGGGGGACGTGTGGTGGTCAAGCACCTTCATGACGTGCATAGCGATAAACAGAACGGTACGGTTAGCTTTCTAGTCAAAAAAAGACAAGGAAAAGTGCTTGCTCCCTTTTAT
>Ga0308167_1002692_pt1 | contig 15793 bp, 16 predicted proteins | sample PhyCR1_2_FD_202138 | JGI IMG/M metagenome (GOLD analysis project Ga0308167, IMG submission 202138) | Phyllosphere microbial communities from UC Gill Tract Community Farm, Albany, California, United States - DLSLRC.R1 | ecosystem: Host-associated > Plants > Phyllosphere > Unclassified | place... | reverse complement strand
CCCTGCGCACGTGGGGTCGGATCAGGCGGCGGAGGCGACCGGTGCGGCGGACGCGTCCCGGGCCTCCAGGAAGGTGCGGCCCGCGACCATGGCGCTGACGGGGTCGGGCACGGCGTCCAGCTCGAGGAGGCGGACGTCCCGGACCGCGGTCCGCTCGTAGACGTCGGCGAAGGCGTCCCAGTCGACGACGCCGGTGCCGAGCGTCGCCATGTGTTCGCGGTGGCTGAGGTGCACGTGCTCGTCGATCGGCAGGTACGGGGTCTGCGGACCGGTGGCGTCCTTCCAGTGCGCCGTCGCCACCCGCTCGCTGTGGCGCGCGACGACCTCGACGGGGTCCCCGCCGGCCAGCGTGATGTGGGCCGTGTCCGGGCAGAAGAACACGTAGTAGGGGTCGAGCGCGCCGAGGATGAGGTCGATGTCGCGCGGGGTGCAGAACGTCGAGTGGGCCTCGGTGTGGATCGCCGTCTTCACCCCGAGCTCGAGCGTCGCGGCGCCCACGCGGTGCGCGACGTCGGCGAATTGCTGCGCGAACGCCAGGTCGACGAAGGTGCGGTCGGGGTCGGCCCAACTCGTCCGCATCGGCGGGCCGACGACGAGCGTGTCGCCTCCGGCCTCGGCGGCGAAGCGCGCGTCGGTGACGGCGTCCGCGACGATCTCGTCGATCGAACGCTGCCCGGAGACCCAGTCAAGCCCGAGGTGGAACACACTCGTCAGGCCCAGTCCGCGGGCGGCGGCGGCGTCGCGGAAGGCGGACGCGCTGCCGAACGCCTGCAGGGCGCTCTCGCGGCTACCGGGTCCGAAGGTCGTCTCCATGAGCTCGACGCCGGCCTGCTCGAGACCGTCGAAGATGCCCTCCCAGATGCGGGCGGGGTCACGGCGTCGGATCGCCTCGATGTCCTCGAACGTGTCGACGCCCCAGTAGGCCGGGTCGTAGAACGTGATCAGGTCGACGCCGTACTGCGTCATTGGAACTCCTTCGGTCGGTGCTGCCGGCGAAGAGGTGCGACGCCGGCGTCGGAGCGATTCTGGGCGCTCGCCGCTGCTTCGATCAAGATGCATGGAACATATGGCAGAACTGCTCAAATTCGAGCGGGTACCGTCGTCGGGTGATCTCCGACGACGCACGCTGCCCCTGCCTGAGCGGCAACCCCTACGGCGAATGCTGCGGCCCCCTGCACGCCGGCGCCGCCGCGCCCACCGCCGAACGGCTCATGCGCTCCCGGTTCACCGCCTTCGCCCTCGGCCTGCCCGACTACCTGCTGCAGACCTGGCACCCCACGACGAGGCCGTCGTCGCTGACGCTCGACCCATCGCAGCGGTGGCAGCGCCTGGACATCGTGTCGGCCAGCTCGGGAGGCCCGTTCGACACAAGGGGAACCGTCACGTTCCGCGCGTGGTGGCGTTCCGACGGCGAACGGGGCGTCCTCGAGGAGACGAGCACGTTCGTCCGCGAGGGCGGCAGGTGGTCGTACGTCGACGGGGTCGTCAGCGCGGGCTGATCGTCGCCGGGAGCCCGACGGCGGTGCGCATGGCCCGTCGGACAGTGGCCTCGTCCGGCATGAGCTCGTCCTGGTCGCCGGTCAGGAAGAACCGGATCTGCCCGATGGCCTGCTCGGCGAGCATGTCGAGTCCGTTGAGCACCCGGCCGCCGGCGCCGGCCCAGCGGGTCGAGGCCGCGGTGGGCCAGGGCTCGTATGCGACGTCGAACAGCACCGCGTCGGGACCGGACGGGGTCAGTTCGAGCTCGTCGGCCGCGCCGCCGGGGAGGGTCGACAGGACGAAGCCGTGCCGCGTGCCCGGCAGGTCCGCCAGCGGGTGGACCTCGAGTGTGACACCGAGCCGGACGGCGAGCTCCACCAGTGCACCGGCCTTCGCGGTGTCGCGGAGGAAGACCCGGACGAGCCGGGCGCCGAGCCGGACCACGGCGGTCAGTGCACTGGTCGCCGTGGCGCCCCCGCCGAGGATCGTGGCCTCGCCGGGCAGCTGCCCGAGGGCCTCGACCGGACGGACAAGCCCTTCGACGTCGGTGTTGGCGCCGTGCCGTTCGACGGTGTCGCCGACCTGCCGGAACGCGACGGTGTTCGCGACACCCAGCTCGTCGACGAGCGGGGTCGTGCGGTCGAGCAGGGGCAGCACCTCGCGCTTCAGTGGCATGGTCAGGCTGAGACCGCGCCACTCCGGACCCAACCCCGTGACGAACGCGTGCAGTCCACCGGACGCGACCTCGTGCCTCCCGTAGGAGAACGGCAGGTCCAGGACGTCGTACGCCGCTGCGTGCAGCGTCGGCGAGAGCGAGTGCGCGATGGGGGAGCCGAGCACCGCGAGGCGGGTGCGGGCCGGGTCGGTGAGCGCCACGCTCCCAGCCTATCCAGGCGTTTTCCGTACCGGACCGTTAGGTTAGGCTACCCTTCGTGATTCGATCCTCCTCTCGTCTCCGGCGTGCGCTCGCAGCAGCGGGCGCCGTCGTCGCAGCGTCCCTCGTCCTCGCCGGCTGCGCGTCCGGCTCGTCCTCCGACTCGGCATCGGACGGTGCTTCCGCTGACGGCGCCTTCCCGGTCTCGATCACCACGGGGCTCGGCACCACCACGATCGAGTCGCAGCCGAAGCGCGTCGTGGCGCTCGGCTGGGGTGACGCGGAGACGGCGCTCGAGCTCGGCGTGCAGCCCGTCGGGGCGAGCGACTGGCTCGCGTTCGGTGGCGACGGCGTCGGCCCCTGGCTGAAGGGCGCGTACGACGAGTCGCCGAAGATCATCCAGACGCTCGAGCCGAGCTACGAGGACATCATCAAGCTCAAGCCGGACGTGATCCTGGACGTCAAGAGCTCGGGCGACAAGGACCGCTACGCCAAGCTGTCGGCGATCGCGCCCACCGTCGCGATCCCGAAGGGCGGCGAGAACTACCTCGCCTCGACGAAGCAGCAGGTCGAGATGATCGCGAAGGCGCTCGGCGAGCAGGAGAAGGGCGAGGAGCTCCTGAGCGACCTCGACGACGCCTACGCGGCGGCGCGGAAGGCGCACCCGGACTTCGCCGGCAAGACCGCGGTCGTCGGCGCGTACTCCTCCGAGGGGTTCGGTGCCTACGCGTCGACGGACAGCCGCTCGTCGTTCATGAAGAACCTCGGCTTCACCATCCCGAAGGCGATCGACGAGCAGGCCGGTGACGAGTTCTCCGTCCACCTGTCGGACGAGAACCTCGACCTGCTGGACGCCGACCTGACGCTGATCCTGCCGATCTACGTCGACGCGTCGGAGGCCGAGTCGAACGCGCTGTTCCAGAAGGTCCCGTCGGTCGAGGCCGGTCATTACATCGTGTTCGACGACAAGAACGTGTCGACCGCGTTCTCGCTCGGCACGACCGCGGCGATCGAGTGGGCGCTGGACAAGCTGCCGGCCCAGTTCGAGGAGAAGCTCGGCTAGTCACGCCAGGACGACGGACGGGAGGCGCGGTGCCAGCGGGGACCGCGCCTCCCGTCCGTCGTGGGGTCGCGCCCCGGAGGTCTCGATCCGGGTGCGGCCCGGAGGCCTCGTTCCGGGTCAGGCCCCGAAGGTCGAGCCGAGGAAGGCGAAGAGCAGCGCGATGAGCGGCAACGAACCCTGCACGAAGGCCGAGTTGAGGTAGCGGCGTCCTGTCCCGGCCAGGACCACCGCGGCCCCGAGCATGCTCGCCGTCGCGAAGACCACGAGGGTCCAGCCGCTGACCGTGTTGCCGGCCAGGACGAGCACGACGCCCAGGATCGCGCCGATCGCCAGGAACAGGTTGTAGAACCCCTGGTTGAAGGCCATCGAGCGGGTCGCCTGCGCCTCGGTCTCCGAGCTGATGCCGAAGATGCGACGGACGCGCGGACTGGTCCACGCGATCGACTCGAGGAAGAAGATGTACACGTGCACGAGGCCAGCGAGGACCGCGCACACGCCCGAGATCACGAGCAGGACCGACATGACGTCAATTCTGGCACCCGGGGCTGGTCGTAACCGACACGTGGCGGCCAGCAGCCGCCGTTAGGCTCTGGGCATGACCGACGACGCACCCGCGACCGAGTACGACCCGGCGGCCGTCGCCGAGCTGCAGAGCATCCGGCAGAGCATCGACAACATCGACGCCGCCGTGATCCACATGCTCGCCGAGCGGTTCAAGTACACGCAGCGGGTGGGGTACCTCAAGGCCTCGGCGGGAATGCCCGCAGCCGACCCGGGGCGCGAGCAGGTGCAGGTCGACCGGCTCCGGTCGCTCGCGGCTGAGTCGCACCTGGACCCGGCGTTCGCCGAGAAGTTCCTCAACTTCATCGTGGCCGAGGTCATCCACCACCACGAGCGCATCGCCGGTTCCGCCGGGGGTGGCGTCGCGTGAGCGTCGAGCTGCCGACCATGCTCGTCGGGTCCTACACGGCGACCGGCGGGGGCACCGCCACGGGTGTCTCCATCGTCACGGACGGCGTCGCCCAGACCGCGGCCGTGATCGATGACCCGTCGTTCCTCGCGACGTCCGGCGACCGCGTCTACGCCGTCTCCGAGACCGCTGACGGTTCCGTGTCCGCGTTCCGGCTGACCGGGCACGCCCTCGAACACCTCTGGGACGCGCCGTCCGGCGGGGACGCCCCGTGCCACGTGCGGGTCGACCCGTCGGGCGCGCTCGTCGTCACGAACTACGTCTCCGGCACCGTCACGGCGATCTCGCTGGCGGCCGCCGAGTCGCACGCGGCGTCCGTCCTGGCGAGCGACGGTGTCGTCGGCAGCCACGGCAGCGCTGACCGCGTCACCGTGCCGGAGACCGCCGTGGTGACCGAGGTCCTGCCCGATGCCGCCGGCCCGGTCGAGGACCGGCAGGAGGGCCCGCACGCCCACCAGTCCGTCGCGACCCCGGACGGCACGGTGCTCGTCGCCGACCTCGGGGGCGACGCGCTGCACGAACTCCAGATCACCGTGACCGACGGCGTCCCCGCGATCGAGGTCGTGCGCGTGCACCACGTCGCTCCGGGGACGGGGCCACGGCACCTGGCCTGGCACGACGGTGACCTCATCGTGGCCGGTGAGCTGGACGGTGCCGTCCACCGTCTGCGGCGCGACGCGTCCGGCTCCCTCGTCACGGTGGTCTCGACCCCGACCTTCGAGGGGCCCGTCGGCGAGTCGCTGCTGTCCCACATCGAGGTGAACGACGCCGGCCTGGTGTACGTCGCTGTCCGCGGGCGCGACCTCGTCGTCGTGCTCGACGCCTCCGACGGCGGCCTGACCGTCGTCGGTTCGGCGCCGTCGGGCGGTGTGTGGCCCCGGCACTTCGCGCGGGTGCCCGGGTACCTGCTCGTCGCGAACCAGATGTCGGACGCCGTCGCCGTCCTGCCCCTCGACGCGTCCGGTGTCCCGGGCGAGGCCGTCGCCCAGATCCCCGTCGGGACCCCCGCCTGCGTCATCCCGCTCTGACGGTATGGACGCGTCGTACACGCTCGTGGTCGGGCCGCCGCCGCTCGACGACTACCTGCGGCTCCGCCGCGACTCCGGGCTGACGCCGAAGGTCGCCGAGCAGGGGGCGGGTGCGATCGCCGGTAGCTGGTCGGCGTGCCACGTCGTCGACGCGAGCGGCCGGCCGGTCGCGATGGGGCGGACGATCGGCGACGGCGGCTGGTACTTCCACATCGCGGACGTCGCCACGGACCCCGAGCACCAGCGGCGCGGGCTGGGGCGGCGGGTCGTCGAGTGGCTGCTCGACGACGTGCGCTCCCGGGCCCCGCGGGGCGCGTACGTCACGCTCGTCGGCGATCCGCCCGGGCAGCGGCTCTACCGGTCGCTCGGGTTCGAGGACGTCGCGCCGAGCCTGGGGATGGCCCTGCTCACCGACTGAGGCCGACGAGCTCGACCGCCGCTCAGCGGTCGATGACGTTCTCGAAGGGGCGGCCCGCCGCCAGCGCGGCGACCTGACGACGCATCAGCTCGATCGAGCGCGGCACGCTGAGATCGGTGTTCCCTCCGACGTGCGGCGTCAGGACTGTGTTCGGGGTCGTCCACAGCGGGTGCCCGGTCGGCAGCGGCTCGGGGTCGGTGACGTCCAGCGCTGCCGAGAGCCGCCCGGTCTGCAGCTCCGAGACCAGGGCGTCGGTGTCGACGACCCGCCCGCGGGCGACGTTCACGACGAGGGCGCCGTCGGGGAGCGCCGCGAGGAGCTCGGCGTCGACCAACCGCTCGGTCTCGTCCGTCAGCGGCGTGATGAGCACGAGCACGTCGGTGTCACGGGCCAGCGCCGGCAACTCGTCGAAGCCGTGCACGTGCCGGCCGTCCTGTTCGCGCGCTGTCCGTGCGACAACCGTGACCGCGGTGCGGAACGCCTCGAACCGGGACGCGATGGCCGACCCGATCGCGCCGTACCCGACGACGGTCACCCGCCGGTCGGCGAGCGACCGGGTCGTCCGGGCGTCCCACACACCCTTCGTCCGGTCGATCTGAAACGCGCCGAGGTCGCGGAGGCTGGTGAGGGCGAGGCCCACCGCCAGCTCCGCGGTCTCGTCGTCGTGGATGCCCCGGCCGTTCGCGAGCTGCGCGCGCTCGGGGACGTGCGGCACGGCGTGCTCGTACCCGGCGCTCGGCAGCTGCAGCAGCCGCAGGTTCGGCAGGTCGTGGACGTACTGCCAGCGGTGCCGTCCACCGAAGTAGAACGGCAGGAGCGTCACGGCGACGTCCTCGGGGCGCCCGTAGGGCCCCTCGACGTCCCACACGTCCAGCTCGATGCCGTCCGGCACAGGGCCGAAGCGGTCGACGAGCTCCGCGAACGGCAGCGTCACGACGGGCATGCGCTGCCGGTCAGCCGTCCGTACGGGGCGAGAACGCGCCGTCGGAGTCCAGCGGACCCCGGCCGACGTAGCCCTCGGTCACGTCCTCGGTGACGACGTCGCCGAAGCGGGCCGGCAGCGTCGCGCGGTGGGTGCCGCGGAGCTCGTCGACGGTCGCCTCGAACGCGCCCTGCACCTCGAGCGATCCGCTCGTCGCGTCCGTCACACCGATGCGGAGCACCGGGTACCCGCGGCCCGCGCAGAGGCCCTGGAACCGGACGTCGTCCTCGCGCCGGACGGTCACGATGACGCGGCCGGTCGACTCGGAGAAGAGCGCGGTCGCGGTGTCGACACCGTCGCGCGACTCGAGCTCGTCGAGGACGACGCGGGCGCCGATGCCGAAGCGCAGCACGGACTCCGCGAGCGCCTGCCCGAGACCGCCGTCGGCGAGGTCGTGTGCGCTGGTGAGGAGCTGCTCGTCCGCCGCGGCCGCGAGGAGCGACGCGAGCGCCTTCTCACGGTCGAGGTCGACCGCCGGCGGGCGACCACCGAGGTGCCCGTGCACGGTGCCGGCCCACGCCGAACCGTCGAGCTCGAGCGAGGTGGTGCCGAGCAGGTAGACGTTGTGACCGTCGTCCTGCCACCCCGAGGGGATGCGCTTCGCGACGTCGTCGATGATGCCGAGCACGCCGACGACGGGCGTCGGGTGGATCGGCGTCGTGCCGGTCTGGTTGTAGAAGGACACGTTGCCGCCGGTGACCGGGATGCCGAGCTCCATGCACCCGTCCGCCAGGCCCTCGACGGCCTCGGAGAACTGCCACATGACCTCGGGGTTCTCCGGCGAGCCGAAGTTCAGGCAGTCGGTGACCGCCGCGGGGACCGCGCCCGTGACGGCGACGTTCCGGTACGCCTCGGCCAGGGCCAGGCGTGCGCCCTGCTTCGGGTCGAGCTGGCAGTAGCGGCCGTTCGCGTCCGTCGCGATCGCCACCCCGAGACCGGTCTCCTCGTCGACGCGGATCATGCCGCCGTCGTCGGGGAAGGACAGCGCGGTGTTGCCGAGCACGTACGTGTCGTACTGGTTGGTCACCCAGTTCTTCGACGCCAGGTTCGGCGAGCCGAGGAGCGACAGGAACTGCGCCTTGAGCGCCGGCCCGTCGGCCGGGCGGTCGAGCGACGCCGCGGTGTCGGCCTGCAGTGCGTCGATCCAGGTCGGGTAGGCGACCGGGCGGTCGTAGACCGGACCGTCGACGGCGACCGTGCGCGGGTCGACGTTCACGATCTCCTGGCCCTGCCAGTCGATGACGAGGCGGCCGGTGCCGGTGACCTCGCCGAGGACGCTCGTCTCGACCTCCCACTTGCCGACCACGCTGAGGAACTCGTCGAGCTTCTCGGGGCGGACGACCGCCATCATGCGCTCCTGGCTCTCCGACATGAGGATCTCCTCGGCCGTGAGCGTGGGGTCGCGCAGCAGGACGTCGTCGAGCGAGATGTGCATGCCCCCGTCGCCGTTGCTGGCGAGCTCGCTCGTGGCGCAGGAGATGCCCGCAGCACCGAGGTCCTGGATGCCCTCGACCAGTTCCTTCTGGAAGAGCTCGAGGCAGCACTCGATGAGGACCTTCTCGGCGAACGGGTCACCGACCTGCACGGCCGGACGCTTGGTCGGGCCGCCCTCGGTGAAGGTGTCGGACGCCAGGATCGACGCACCGCCGATGCCGTCACCACCCGTGCGGGCGCCGAACAGGACGACCTTGTTGCCGGCGCCCGAGGCGTTCGCCAGGTGCAGGTCCTCGTGGCGGAGGACACCGACCGCGAGCGCGTTGACGAGCGGGTTGCCCTGGTACACCGGGTCGAAGTAGGTCTCGCCGCCGATGTTCGGCAGGCCGAGGCAGTTGCCGTAGAACGAGATGCCGCCGACGACGCCGTGCACGACGCGCGCGGTGTCCTCGTGGTCGATCGCGCCGAAGCGGAGCTGGTCCATCACGGCGACCGGACGGGCACCCATCGAGATGATGTCGCGGACGATGCCGCCGACACCGGTCGCGGCGCCCTGGTACGGCTCGACGTAGGACGGGTGGTTGTGCGACTCGACCTTGAACGTCACCGCCCAGCCGTTGCCGACGTCGACGACACCGGCGTTCTCGCCCATGCCGACCATGAGGTTCTTCGTCATCTCCGGCGTGACCTTCTTGCCGAACTGACGGAGGTAGTTCTTGCTCGACTTGTAGGAGCAGTGCTCAGACCACATCACGGAGTACATCGCCAGCTCGCCCGAGGTGGGGCGGCGACCGAGGATCTCCTTGATGCGGGCGTACTCGTCGGCCTTGAGCCCGAGCGCCTCGTACGGCTGCTCCTTGTCGGGCGTCGCGGCTGCGTCCTGCACGGTGTCGGGCTTCGGGCGGACGTTGTTCGTCACGGTGGTGTCGTTCCCTGTCACTGGAGTTGCGGAGTGCTGCGTCGTCACTTGACGAGCGTCGACTCGATCACGGAGGTGAAGAAGGTGAGGCCGTCCGTGCCGGAGGCCATCGCCGCGGGGGTGTCCGGGCCGAACCCGGGCTCCGTCGCGTGCTCGGGGTGCGGCATGAGGCCGACGACGTTGCCGCGCTCGTTCGAGACGCCGGCGATGTCGTCGATCGACCCGTTCGGGTTCACGCCGACGTAGCGGAACACGACCTGGCCGTTGTCCTCGATGCGCTTGATCTCGTCGGCGTCGGCCACGAACCGGCCGTCCGCGTTCTTCAGCGGGATGGTGATCTCCTGCTGCGCGGTGAAGCCGCTGGTCCACGCGGTCGACGTGGTCTCGACGCGGAGCTTCTGGTCGCGGCGGATGAACTGCTGGTGGGCGTTGCGCGTGTGGGCGCCGGGGACCAGGCGGGCCTCGGCCAGCATCTGGAAGCCGTTGCAGATGCCGAGCACCGGCATGCCCTTGCCCGCGGCGTCGATGACCTCGGCCATGATCGGGGCCTTCGCGGCGATGGCACCCGCACGCAGGTAGTCGCCGTAGGAGAACCCGCCGGGCAGCACGATGGCGTCGACGCCCTGCAGGTCGTGGTCGCCGTGCCAGAGCGCGACGGGCTCCGCGCCCGCGAGACGGACCGCGCGCTGGGCGTCGCGGTCGTCGAGCGAGCCGGGGAAGGTGATGACGCCGATCCGCATCGCGGTCACTGGCCCTCGACGGTCACGGACACGACGTCCTCGATGACCGCGTTGGAGAAGACGTCGGCCGCGATCTCGCGGACCTCGGCGAGCTTCGCGTCATCGACGGGACCGTCGACGGCCACCTCGAAGCGCTTGCCGATGCGGACGTTGGTCAGGTCGGCCTTGCCGAGACGGGCGAGGGCGTTGCCCACCGCCTTGCCCTGGGGGTCGAGGATCTCGGCCTTGGGCATGACCTCGACGACGATCGTTGGCACGTGTTCACTCCAGCACTTCGGGGATGGGTGGGACCCGACCAGTCTAGGCGGCGGGCGCGACGCGCCCGACCGCTTGTGGAGAAATCGTCCAAGGCGTATATTCCAAGTCGAATAGTCGCGTTGGATCATCGGACCGGAGGCACGCATGGCGTCGCTCACCCCGCTCGCGTTCGCCGCGCTCGGGCTCCTCGCCGAGGCGCCCATGCACCCGTACGAGATGTTCCAGACGATGCTCCAGCGCCGCGAGGACCAGAACGTGAAGGTCCGACCGAGCACGCTGTACCACCAGATCGGCCGGCTCGTGGACCTCGGGTACGCCGAGGCGCTCGGCACCGCGCGCGAGGGCAACCGCCCCGAGCGCACGACCTACGCCATCACCGACCACGGGCGCACCGCGCTCGAGGACGGCCTGCGGCGGATGATCGCCGAGCCGGCGGACGAGTACCCCGAGTTCCAGCTCGCGGTCTCGCACGTCGACAACCTGAGCGCCTCGGACGCCGTGACCGCCCTGCGGGCCCGGGCCGACGCACTCCGCGCCGAACGTGCGGAGTACGACGAGGCCGCCACGCGCCTCCAGGCCAAACGCCTGGCGGACCGCTACTGGCTCGACGTGTCGTACGTCCGTGCCATGCTCACCGCGCAGATCGAGTGGCTCTCCGCCACGGCCGACCGCATCGCGGGCGGCGACATCCCCTGGGACGGTCCGGCCGTCCCCGCAGACAGCACCGAAGACAGCAAGGAAAGCACTCGATGACCTCCGTGTCGCACACCACCGAGAAGAAGCCGTGGCCCGCCCTCTGGGCGCTCGTCGTCGGCTTCTTCATGATCCTCGTCGACTCGACCATCGTGTCGGTCGCGACCCCCACCATCGCTCGTGAGCTCGACGCTGACATCAACGCGGTCATCTGGGTGACGAGCGCCTACCTGCTCGCCTACGCGGTGCCGCTGCTCATCACCGGGCGCCTCGGCGACCGCTTCGGGCCGAAGGTCCTGTACCAGACCGGCCTCGTGGTCTTCACGCTCGCCAGCCTCTGGTGCGGTCTGGCCGGGTCGATCGAGGTCCTCATCGTCGCCCGCGTCGTGCAGGGCCTCGGCGCCGCGATGATGACCCCGCAGACGATGGCGGTCATCACGCGGATCTTCCCGCCGCAGAACCGCGGCGCGGCCATGGGCCTCTGGGGTGCCGTGGCCGGTGTCGCATCCCTCGTCGGCCCGATCGTCGGCGGCCTGCTCGTCGACGGCTTCGGCTGGGAGTGGATCTTCTTCGTCAACGTCCCCGTCGGCGTCGTGGCCTTCGTGCTCGCACAGCGCTTCGTGCCGACGTTCGAGCGGCACGGGCACCGGTTCGACTACCTCGGCATCGTGCTGAGCGCGGTCGGCATGTTCCTGCTCGTGTTCGGCATCCAAGAGGGGGAGACCTACGACTGGGGCACCATCGCGGGGCCGATCTCGGTGTGGTCACTCATCATCGCGGGCCTGGTCGTGCTCGCCGCGTTCGTCGTCTGGCAGGGCGTGCAGAAGGGCGAGCCGCTGCTGCCGCTCGGCCTGTTCAGGGACCGCAACTTCACCCTGGCCAACATCGCGATCACGGCCGTCGGCGTCGCCATCTCGTCGTTCGCCCTGCCGATCATGCTGTGGGCGCAGAGCGCCGAGGGCTTCTCGCCGACCGGTGCCGCCCTGCTCCTCGTCCCGCAGGCCGTCATCTCGGCGGGCCTCGCGCCGCTGGTCGGCAAGAACCTCAACCGGTGGAACTCGCGCTGGGTGGCGTCGTTCGGACTGGCCTGCTTCTCCGGCGGGCTGTTCTGGTTCGGCGCGCTCCTCGCGTCCGGAGCCGCGTGGGGCTGGGTGCTCCTGCCGAGCGCGCTGCTCGGTCTCGCGAACGCCTGCATGTGGGGTCCGCTGTCCGTCTCGGCGACGCGCAACCTGCCGCCGCGCCTGGCCGGGGCCGGCTCGGGTGTCTACAACACCACGCGCCAGATCGGCGCCGTCCTGGGCTCGGCGGGCATCGCTGCCCTGATCGAGGCACGGATCACGGCGAACTTCCCGTCCTCGAGCGGGGGCGTCTCCGCCGGTGGCGCGGAGCAGCAGGTGGGGTCGCTGCCCGACTTCCTGCAGCAGCCGTTCGCGACGGCGATGGGACAGTCCCTGGTGCTCCCCGCGACGGTGCTCGTCGTCGCGATCATCGCGGCACTCTTCCTGGCGAAGCCGAAGCAGACCGTCGCCTGGCAGCAGACCGGCTCCGTCGCCACGCAGCCCGAACCCGCGGACGCCTGACGCCCTGCCGCCCGCGCCGCCCGACCGGTCACACCGGTGTCGGGTGGGTGCGGGTGAGCAGGTGCACGCCGACGGGCACCAGGACCGCACCCACCGCCGCGACCGGGAACGACAGGTGCAGCTGCATCACGGCGAAGGCGGGGCCGATCGTGCAGACCACCGCGAGCGCCAGCACCGGCCACGCCGGACGGTCGGTCCCGGGTGCCAGGCGGGGGAGCGGGCGGTCGAACGACCGGAGTGCCCGAGCGACCGCGAGTGCCGCCGCCAGCACCACCACGAGCGCGATCGGGCGGGTCGCCCACCAGGTCGTCCCGCCCGGCGTCGGGAAGCCCAGCCCGAGCAGGAGCGCGATGCCGTTCAGCGCGATGAACAGCGGCAGGTGCCAGAGGTAGATCGTCATCCCGTCCCGGCCCAGCAGGAACACCGTCGCCTGTGCGGCTCGCGTCCGCATCAGGCGCGTGAGCGGGGCGTGCACGAGCTGCACCAGGCATGCCTGGGCGATCGCCAGCAGGGCGAGCGGGAGCATCGGCGGGTTGAGGTCCTGGAGCATGTCGGGCGCCCACAGCCCGACCGACGTCAGCGGCACCATCGCCGCGTACACCGCGACCGCCACCGTGACGAGCAGGATCCGCGACCGCCGGGCGAACCAGCCGTCGGCCCACAGGAAGCCGAGCTGTTGCGCGAACAGCCACACCGGTCCGAGGTTGAGCAGCCCGACCTCCGCCGCGCCGGTCGCGAGTCGGACGCCGTCGACCCCGGCCGCGACGACCAGCAGGACGGCGAGCGTGCTCCACGGCGCACGCTCGTGCAGTCGCACCATGACGGGGACGCAGCACTGGGTGATGCCGTACGCCGCCAGGAACCACAGCGGCGAACCGATGCCGAACGCGACCTCGGCCAGCAGGTCCGGTGGGGTCCCGAGGGCGGTGGCGGCCCCGAGCCCGACCGCGAGCACGGCGAACAGCGGGACCGCGGGGCGGAAGAGCCGGACGAGCCTCGTCGCGACGTAGTCCCGCGCGCCCCCGCCGCGGGCGACGGTGCTGCGCCAGCCGACGGCGCTCGCGAAGCCGCCGACGACGAAGAACAGCGGCATGACCTGGCCGATCCACGTCGCGGCGACGTACCAGTCCAGCTCCTGCAGCGGGCTGGTCACCGTGATGCCGTCCGCGCCCACCCCGACGCCGACCATGGTGACGTGCACGAAGACGACGAGGACGACGCACGCCGTCCGGATGAGGTCGACGACCAGGTCCCGCTTCGCGATGATCCCCCGGACGTCCGCTGCGCTGGGTGCCTGCTCCGGCAGGCGCGGCTGCTGCATGGACATGGTCGGACGCTAGCGTCCCGATCGGCGATCCCAGCGGCGTCCCAGCCGATCGCGACCGGATCGTGACACATCGCATTCCGCTCAGGGAATGCGTCGCCGCCGCGCGGTGACTCGTGTACAGTGGGCTCGTTGTCTTGATTCCTGCAAAAGAAAGGCTCAGCATGGACGCCGATGCAGAGCTGCTCCGCGCCTCCGGCCTGCGGGTCACGACACCGCGGCTGGCGGTCCTGCGGGCCACGGACTCCATGCCGCACGCCACGGCGGACGACATCGTCACCGCGCTCGCGGCGGAACTGCCGACCACCAGCCACCAGGCGGTCTACGGCATCCTCGCCGCGCTGACGGGCGTCGGGCTCGTCCGGCGCATCGAACCCGCCGGCAGTCCTGCACGGTACGAACGGCGGACCGGTGACAACCACCACCACATCGTCTGCACGCTGTGCGGTGCGATCGAGGACGTCGACTGCGCCGTGGGTCACTCGCCGTGCCTGACGCCGTCCGAGACGCACGGTTTCGCCGTCACCACCGCCGAGGTCACCTACTGGGGCATCTGCGAGCGGTGCGCCGCCGCCGAGCGTGACGGCGTCACAGCCGAGGCCTAGCCCCCCCGGGTCGTCGAACGATCCGCCTCCCGGTACCGAACCGGGACCCAGAGCAACCCGAGCACCCCTGACCGAACCAACCGTTCCACCTGAGGAGGAACCGTGTCCGACCAGAACACGCCCACCACCACGACCAACAGCGGGGCCCCGGTCTCCAGCGACCAGCACTCGATGAGCGTCGGCGCGGACGGCCCCATCGCCCTGCACGACCACTACCTGGTCGAGAAGCTCGCCCAGTTCAACCGCGAGCGCATCCCGGAGCGCGTCGTGCACGCCAAGGGCGGCGGAGCGTTCGGTACCTTCACCGTCACGCACGACGTCAGCCGCTACACCCGCGCCGCGTTCCTGCAGCCGGGACAGCAGACCGAGATGCTCGCCCGCTTCTCCTCGGTCGCCGGTGAGCAGGGCTCCCCGGACACGTGGCGCGACCCCCGCGGCTTCGCGCTGAAGTTCTACACGACCGAGGGCAACTACGACCTCGTGGGCAACAACACCCCGGTGTTCTTCCTGCGGGACGGCATCAAGTTCCCCGACTTCATCCGTTCGCAGAAGCGCCTGCCCGGCTCGCACCTGCGGGACCACGACATGCAGTGGGACTTCTGGACGCTGTCGCCCGAGTCGGCGCACCAGGTGACCTGGCTCATGGGTGACCGCGGTCTCCCGGCGTCGTGGCGCGAGATGGACGGCTTCGGCTCGCACACCTACCAGTGGATCAACGCCGAGGGCGAGCGCTTCTGGGTGAAGTACCACTTCATCACCCAGCAGGGCCACAAGACCCTGACGCAGGAGGACGCCGACCGCATCGCCGGTGAGGACGCCGACTTCCACATCCGCGACCTCCACGCGGCGATCGAGCGGAACGACTTCCCGCGCTGGACCCTCAAGGTGCAGGTCATGCCCTACGAGGACGCGAAGACCTACCGCTTCAACCCGTTCGACCTGACGAAGGTCTGGCCGCACGCCGACTACCCGCTCATCGAGGTCGGCACCATGGAGCTCAACCGCAACCCGGAGAACTACTTCGCGCAGATCGAGCAGGCGACCTTCGCACCCTCGAACTTCGTCCCCGGCATCGCGGCGAGCCCCGACAAGATGCTCCTCGCGCGCATCTTCAGCTACGCGGACGCGCACCGCTACCGCGTCGGCACCAACCACGCGCAGCTGCCGGTGAACGCCCCGAAGAACGAGGTGCACTCGTACTCGAAGGACGGCGCCATGCGCTTCGACTTCCAGAAGTCCGAGGTGCCGGTCTACGCGCCGAACTCGCTCGGTGGTGCGCACGCCGACCCGAACGCCACGGACGACGCGCCGGGCTGGGAGTCCGACGGCGCGCTGCAGCGCTCGGCGGCGACCCTGCACCCGGAGGACGACGACTTCGGTCAGGCGGGCACGCTCTACCGCGAGGTCCTCGACGACGCGGCCCGTG
>Ga0308167_1002691_pt1 | contig 15797 bp, 11 predicted proteins | sample PhyCR1_2_FD_202138 | JGI IMG/M metagenome (GOLD analysis project Ga0308167, IMG submission 202138) | Phyllosphere microbial communities from UC Gill Tract Community Farm, Albany, California, United States - DLSLRC.R1 | ecosystem: Host-associated > Plants > Phyllosphere > Unclassified | place... | reverse complement strand
GCGAGAGGTTGATGATGACGGGGATGCCGTCGCGGAAGCTCTCGGCGATGGACTGGGCGTCCTTGTACTCGCGCGGGTGGACGGTGAGGATCTCGTTCATTTCCTGGACCGGGGTCGCCTTCTGTGCCGTGGTGTGCGAGCGGCGGAGCGGAGTGACCTGGGCGCCGCGCTGGTGGGTGTGCGTCTTGGGCTCCGCCGCCGCCGGCGCTGCGGGGGCGCTGGCCGCCGGCTGCTCCGGGGTGGCCGCGACCGGTGCGGAGGCTGCGGGCGCCTGCGTCGGCGCTGCCTGCCGGCGCTCGGGCTGCGACTGTGCCTCGTCCTCGTACTCGAGTTCCTCGTCGGCGAGGCCGAGGTAGACCATCGTCTTCTTGAGCGGGTTGGCCATGGTTCCTCCGGAGGTCGGTGCTCGTTGGGTGCCCTGCAACGAGGCTAGGGCGCGACCGGGCGATTTCCCGTGATTGCGGTACCGATCCGCAGGTGTGTCGCGCCCTCTGCGACGGCTTCGGCGTAGTCGCCGCTCATCCCCGCCGAGATGTCCGTGGCGTCCGGCGCGAGGGACACCACGCGCTGCGAGATCACGCGGAGGCGCGCGAACGCCGCTCGCGGTTCCTCGTCGAGGGGTGCGACCGCCATCACGCCGCGCAGCCGGACGGTGCCGGTGCCGAGCACCCGCTCGACCATCGCCTCGACCGCATCGGGTGCGACGCCGCCCCGGCCGGGGTCGTCGGTCAGGTTGACCTGGACGAAGCCGTCGACGACCCGGGGGTCCGGCTCGGTCTCGGTCGGAGCGAACGCGTCGACCACCGATGCACGGTCGAGTGACTGCACGACGTCGGCGTACCGCCGCACCTGCCGGGCCTTCTTCGACTGCAGCTGTCCGACGAAGTGCCAGGTGAGCGGCAGGTCGGCGAGCTCGGCCGCCTTCGCCTGGGCCTCCTGGTGCCGGTTCTCCCCCACGTCGGTCACCCCGAGCGCGGCGAGCGACCGCACCAGGGACGCCGGGTGGTACTTCGTCACGACGACGAGCGTGAGCTCGTCGACGCTGCGCCCCGCGGCTCGCGCCGCGTCCGCGATGCCGGACCTGACGGACGCGAGACGCGCCTCCAGTCCGTCGTCCTGGGACGAGGCGGACGGGAGGCGCGCATCACCTGCCATCGGCGGGTTACTTCAGGAAGTCGGGGACGTCGAGCTCGTCATCGTCGTCGTCGAAGGCCGGGTCGGCGGCGCGCTGCGCCGGCGGCTCGTGCTCCTGCGAGGCCCAGGACGGGGTCTGCGAGGACGAGTCCTCGATCGCCCCGGTCGCTGCGGTGGCAGCGGGGACCGCGGAGCCGCCCTCGGGGTCGACCCAGCTCGAGCGGCGCTCCTTCTGCTGGGCGGTCGGCTCGCCGCCGTCGAACCCGGCGGCGATGACGGTCACGCGGACCTCGTCGCCCAGGGTGTCGTCGATGACCGCACCGAAGATGATGTTGGCCTCGGGGTGCACGGCCTCCTGCACCAGACGTGCCGCGTCGTTGATCTCGAAGATGCCGAGGTTCGAGCCGCCCTGGATCGACAGCAGCACGCCGTGCGCACCGTCGATGGACGCTTCGAGCAGCGGGCTCGCGACGGCGAGCTCGGCCGCCTTGATCGCGCGGTCCGCCCCGCGGGACGACCCGATGCCCATGAGGGCCGAACCGGCACCCTGCATGACGCTCTTGACGTCCGCGAAGTCGAGGTTGATGAGACCCGGGGTCGTGATGAGGTCCGTGATGCCCTGGACGCCGGCGAGCAGGACCTGGTCGGCGGTCGCGAAGGCCTCGACCATGGAGATGCCGCGGTCCGAGATCTCGAGCAGGCGGTCGTTCGGCACGACGATGAGCGTGTCGACCTCGTCCTTGAGCGACGCGACGCCGTTCTCGGCCTGCGACTGACGGCGCTTGCCCTCGAAGCTGAACGGCTTGGTGACGACACCGATGGTGAGCGCACCGATGGACTTCGCGATGCGGGCGACCACGGGAGCACCACCCGTGCCCGTGCCGCCGCCCTCGCCGGCGGTGACGAAGACCATGTCGGCACCCGCGAGCGCTTCCTCGATCTCCTCGGCGTGGTCCTCTGCGGCACGGCGACCGACCTCGGGGTCCGCGCCGGCACCGAGGCCGCGCGTGATCTCCCGACCGACGTCGAGCTTGACGTCGGCGTCGCTCAGCAGCAGTGCCTGCGCGTCGGTGTTGATCGCGATGAACTCGACGCCACGGAGGCCGAGCTCGATCATGCGGTTCACGGCGTTCACGCCGCCGCCGCCGACACCGACGACCTTGATGACGGCGAGGTAGTTGTGGTTCGTGGTCACGTCAGTCGGGCCTCCGGTCGAACCCTCAACCTCTACTTGAAGTTCAGGGGCAATGCTGGTAGATGTGGTGCTCCCGACGACGCTACGGGGACGCTCCGCACCGTGTCGCCCCGCCACGCCGCGTGTCGCGCATCCGGTCCTACTTCTTCGCGCGGATCACGCCGTTGTCGGGCGCTGAGACGTCGTACTCCACGACGACGCCCGGGTTCCGCGCCGCGTGGTCCTTCACGAGCGCGGCGAGCAGTGCAGCCTTCGCGTCGGACTCGTCCGGGCTCCCCCACACGACCGTCGAACCGTCGCGCATGGTGAGCGTCGCGTCGTCGGCCGTCGACGCGGACACCCCGGTCACCTGCGCCCGCACGGTCGAGGGCAGCGCCAGCACGACCTCGGTCATCGTGCGGAACACCGCGGACCCGAGCTTCGCGCGCCCGATGTCGGCGACGGGCATCCGGTCCGGCTGCTTCGGCGACGACTGGACGACGATCCCCGCCGGGTCCACCAGGTCGAACCCGGATCCCGACTCGACCGCGACGACCGGCGTGCGCTCCGTGACCGTCACGACCAGGGTGTTCGGCGGTGCCTCTTCCGTCACGTAGCTCTCGATGAGCGGGAACCCGGCGATGTCGCGCTTGATCGCATCGAAGTCCAGCCGCGCCAGCGGGGTCCCGATCTGGTCCGAGAGCGCCTGGCGCAGCGCGGTCTCGTCGACGCGGTTCGTGCCCTCGATCTCGATCGTGCGCAGCGCCATCAGCGGCGAGTACACCGCGACCAGGATCGAGGCGCCGAGCACGACGACGATCCCGCCCGCCGTGATCCACGCCGCTCGTCGGTGGCGGCTCCGACGGGTGAAGCGACGGACCTCGGCGCGTTCGAGCAGGCGGCGTCGCCGCCTGGCGATCCGCGCCTCGCGCGCCGTCTCGGCCGCACGCACCCCGGCGCCGATCGGCGCCCCCCGGTCGCCGTGCTCGTCGCCGACGGTCGCATCGGAGGCGCGGTGCGCGTCGATGACGTCGGTCACGGTCGCGTCCTGGCGCGCTGCCGCGTCCACGTTGTCGCTCGCACCCGCGCGCGGGTCGACGTGGTCCTCGTCCGGCGTGAACTCGCGCAGTCGGTCGGCGACGCTCGAGAAGCCGGCACCGAGCCGACGCCCGGCGGCACCCGCGAGCGCACGGCCGCGCGCAGAAGCGACGGCACCGCGAGTGTCGGTGGCGTCCTCGGCCGGGCTGTCGGCGGCGGGACCGGCCGTCCCGTCGGCGGGGACCGACGGGGCGGGATCGAGCCGCGCCTCCCGGTCCGGGCCGGAGCGTCCCCGCGATGGGCGCCGCGGGATCAGCGGGCCACGACGCTGCCGGGGTGCACGCGCACCCTCGGCGGGGACGTCCGGCTCCTCCGGACGCTCGTCGAAGCCCTCGGGACGCTTCACCGGGACAGCGCTCCGAGCACCTGCGGGATGATCCGGTACACGTCACCGCAGCTCAGCGTCATGATGATGTCGCCCTCCTGCGCCACGGCGGCCGCGCGGGCCGAGGCCTCGTCCCAGTCGGGCAGGAAGTCCACGCGGGACTGGTCGACGAACCGCTCCTGGACCAGGGCGCCGGTCACGCCGGGCTCCGGGTCCTCGCGCGCCCCGTAGACGTCGAGCACGACGGTGTGGTCGGCGAGCTCCTCGTAGACCTTCGCGAAGTCGCCGGCCATCAGCCGCGTGCGCGAGTACAGGTGCGGCTGGTGGATCGCGATGATGCGCCCGTCACCGACGACGTTGCGGGCGGCCTTGAGCGCGGCCGCCACCTCGGTCGGGTGGTGGGCGTAGTCGTCGTACACCGAGACGCCCCGCTCGACCCCGTGCAGCTCGAAGCGCCGCTCGGTGCCGCCGAACGCCTCGAGGCCACGGATCGCGTCGGCCGGGGCGACCCCGAGCCCGGTCAGCACGGCGAACGCACCGACGGCGTTGACCGCGTTGTGCCGACCGGGGACGCGCAGCGTCAGGTGGTGGGACACACCCGCGGCACGGAAGTCGACCTCGACCCCGGCGGCCTCGACGATGCGCTCGATGCGGACGTCGGCGTCGGCGGCCTCGCCGAACGTCACGACCTCCGGCGCGTCCGGCCGCTGTCGGACGCCCGCCGTGACGGTCTTCGCGCCCGGGTCGTCGCTCGACACGACGATCCGCTCGCTCGCCTTCGCGGCGAACTCGACGAAGGCCTCGATGAACGCGTCCTCGCTGCCGTAGTGGTCCAGGTGGTCGGCGTCGACGTTCGTGATGAGCGCGACCGCGACGTCGTAGAGCAGGAAGGAGCCGTCGGACTCGTCGGCCTCGACCACGAAGAGGTCGCTCGACCCCGGTGCCGAACTCGTGCCGAGCGACTGGATGACCCCGCCGTTCACGAAGCTGGGGTCGAGTCCCAGCTCGACCAGGGCCGTGACGATCATGCCCGTCGAGGTGGTCTTGCCGTGCGCGCCGGCGACCGCGACCAGGCGGTGCTCCGCGATCAGCGCGGCGAGGGCCTGCGACCGGTGCAGCACCGGCAGCCCGCGGCGCTTCGCCTCGAGCAGTTCCGGGTTGTCCGGCCAGAGTGCGCTCGTCACGACGACCGTGTCGGCGTCGCCGAGGTTCGCGGCGTCGTGCCCGATGTGCACCTCGGCACCGAGCTCGCGCATGGTCCCCGTCGTCGCCGTCTCGCGGGAGTCGCTGCCGCTGACGCGGTGCCCGGCGGCCAGGAACATCCGGGCGATGCCGCTCATGCCGGAACCGCCGATGCCGACGAAGTGGACCGTGCCGAGGTCGTCCGGGATCGGCTGGGTCAGGTCCGGCTTGATGGTCACTGTTCCTCCGTGGTGCTGGGTGTGGCCGCGGGCTTCGCCGCGTCGAGGACGAGGTCCGTCATCCGGTCGGCGCCGTCGCGGTGGCCGACGCTGCCGGCCCGCACGGCCATGTCGGCGATGCGGGCACGGTCCTGCAGGATGCCCAGGAGCTGGAACGTCACCCAGTCCTGCGTGAATTCCTCGTCCGCGACGAGCACCGCTCCCCCGGCACCGACGACGTCCTTCGCGTTGTGCCGCTGCTCGCCGTTGCCGACAGGGTACGGCACCAGCACGCTCGGCAGCCCGACGGCCGTCAGCTCGCAGACCATGCCGGCGCCCGCCCGCGACACCACGAAGTCGCTCGCCGCGTACGCCAGGTCCATCCGGTCGCAGTACGGCAGCACGTGGTAGCCCTCGAGGTCGCTCGGACCGATGTCGGACTTCCCGCCGACGACGTGCAGCACCTGCCAGCCCGCGCCGACGATCGTCGCGGCGCTCCGGTTCACCGTGCGGTTGATGCTCCGCGCACCCGACGAGCCGCCGGTCACGAGCAGCACCGGGCGGTCGGGGTCGAGCCCGAACTCGGCCAGCCCCTCCGACCGGGACGCCCGACGGTCGAGCGACTCGACCTCGCGTCGGAGTGGCATGCCGACCACGCGACCGTGCCGCAGGCGCGTGTTCGAGAACGTGACGCCGACGTGCTGCGTGAGGAACGCCGCCAGGCGGTTGGCGAGCCCGGGCTTCGCGTTCTGCTCGTGCACGACGATGGGCGTGCCCGTGCGCTTCGCAGCGATGTAGGCCGGGGCGGCCGCGTACCCGCCGACGCCGAGCACGACGTCGATCCCGCGCTCCCGGATGATCTGCTCCGTCTGGGCGACGGCGCGCCGGAACGCTCCCGGGAACCGGAGCGCAGCCGCGTTCGGCTTCCGCGGGAACGGCAGGCGCGGGATCGTGAGCAGCTCGTAGCCGCGCATCGGCACGAGCCGGGCCTCGAGCCCCTCGGCCGTGCCGAGCACGAGCACCTCGGCGTCGGGCTCGCGCTCGGTCAGCCGATCGGCGACCGCCAGCAGCGGGTTGACGTGACCGGCGGTGCCGCCGCCGGCGAAGAGGTACTTGCTCACCGAGCTGTTCCGTTCAGGGTGGTGCGGCCGTCGGCGTCGGGCAGGCCGTTCTTGCCCGGGAGCTCCCGGGCGAAGGACAGCACGACGCCGATGGCGACGAGGGTCATGATGAGGGCGGATCCGCCCGCCGAGATGAGCGGCAGGGGCACGCCCAGCACCGGCAGGAGTCCGAGGACGACCGCGATGTTGACGAGTGCCTGGCCGATGATCCAGCAGAGCACGCCGCCCGTGACGGTCCGGACGAAGGGGTCGCGGGACTGGCGGATGACCTTGATCATGCTGATCGCCAGGACCACGAAGAGCGCGAGCACGACGACCGCGCCGATGAGGCCGAGCTCCTCGCCGATGATCGCGAAGATGTAGTCGTTGTCCGCCTCCGGCAGCCACGACCACTTGGCCTTGGAGTTGCCGAGCCCGACGCCGAACACGCCGCCCGACGCCAGCGCCCACATGCCGTGCACGGGCTGCCAGCAGAGGTCCTGGAACTGGCTGGTGTCGGTGCAGCCGGACAGCCAGGCGCTGATGCGGCTCTGGCGGGAGCTCGACGCCATCGTCACGAACGGCAGCATGACGGCGAGGGCGACCACGCCGACGAGCAGGTGTCGTCCACGGGCCCCGCCGATGAACAGCGCGCCGAAGACCAGGATGAGCATGATCATCGCGGTGCCCTGGTCGCCGCCGAGCAGCACCAGCCCGATCGACAGCAGGCTCGCGATGCCGATCGGGATGAAGACCTCACGCCAGTCGTCGAGCTTGTCCCGCTTGACGTAGATGATGGCCCCGATGCCGAGCACGAGCGCGAGCTTGAGGATCTCGGACGGCTGCGCGGTGAACGAGCCGATGCCGATCCAGTTCCGGTTGCCCTGCACCTCGATGCCGATCGGCGTGAACACGAGGAGCTGCACCACGAGACCCGCGATCAGCAGGCGCATCGCCCACTTGCGCCAGAAGCGTGCGGGCAGGCGGCTGACGATGAGCATGAGCGGCACGCCGATCACCGCGTACAGCCCCTGGCGGGTGAAGGCCCCGAAGAAGTCGTGGGTCGCCGCGTACTGCTCGACGCTCGACGAGGACAGCACCATGACGACACCGAACACGACGAGGAAGAGCGTCACGCCCAGGATCGTGTAGAAGGTGCTCGACTCCGCGACGAACAGGTTCTTCACCGCGACGACGGCACCCTTCGGACGGTGTCCGGCGCCCGTGCTGCTACGGCTGCTCGGGAGATCCGTGGTCGCCATCCGCGCTTCCTCCCAGGTGCTCGTGGACCGCCGCCGCGAACCGGCGCCCCCGGTCCGCGTAGGAGTCGAACTGGTCGAACGACGCCGCGGCCGGGGCGAGGAGGACCGTGTCGCCCGGTCTCGCGACCGAAGCGGCATGCCGGACCGCCTCGGGCATGACCTGATCAGTGTCCGTTGCCTCGACCTCGAGCACCGGGACCCCCGGCGCGTGTCGTGCGAATGCCTCGAGCACGGGGGCGCGGTCGGTGCCGATCACGACGACCGCACGGGCACCCGGGCCGAAGCGGGCCACCAGGGCGTCGATGTCGACGCCCTTGAACTGCCCGCCGACGATCCACACGACCGTCTCGAACGAGGCGAGCGATGCCGTCGCCGCGTGCGGGTTGGTCGCCTTCGAGTCGTCCACCCAGGTGACGCCGTCAGCCGCCGCGACCCGCTCGGTCCGGTGGTGGTCCGCACGGAAGCCGCGCACGGCGTCCCGGATCGCGCTCGGCTGCACCGACGCCGCGCGGGCCAGCGCCGCCGCGGCCAGCACGTTCATGGTCATGTGGGGGCTCGCGAGCCCGGCCGCCTCGAGGTCGGCCATCGTCGACAGCTCGAGGGCGCTCGACCGCCGGTCCTCGGTGAAGGCACGGTCGCAGAGCACGTCCTCGACGATGCCGACGTCACCGGGTGCCGGGACACCGGGGGTGAACCCGACCGCGCGGCAGCCCTCGACGACGTCCGCCTGCTCCACCATGTGCCGGGTGACCTCGTCCGCGGTGTTGTACACGCACGCGAGCACCGTGCGCTCGTAGACCTTCGCCTTGGCCGCGCGGTACGCCTCGGCGGACCCGTGCCACTCGAGGTGGTCGTCGGCGATGTTCAGGCAGGCGCTCGCGAGCGGCACGACCGCGCCGTCGCCGGTGGTCGGCATGTAGTGCAGCTGGTGGCTCGACAGCTCGACGACGAGCACGTCGAAGCCGTCCGGGTCACGCACCACGTCGAGCACCGGCACGCCGATGTTCCCGCAGGCGACGGCGCGCAGGCCGGCGGACTCGAACATCGCCGTCGTGAGCTGCGTCGTCGTGGTCTTGCCGTTCGTCCCGGTGACCGTCAGCCACGGCGCCGCCACCGGGCCGCGCACGACCTTGTCCCGCACACGCCAAGCGAGCTCGATGTCGCCCCAGACCGTGCTGTTCGCGACGGACCACTGCACGCTCGGGTTGTGCGGCGGCAGCCCGGGTGAGACCACGACGACGTCGGCGGCCTGCGTCTCGAGCGCTGCCGGCACGCTGTCGAGCGGCGTCCGCACGAAGGTCGCACCGATCACGTCGAGGAGCTCGATCGTGTCCGCCGGACCGTCGGGTGCGTAGACCGTGACGGCGCTGCCGAGCTCGACCAGGGTGTCGGCGACGGAGAACCCGGTCGCTCCGAGGCCCAGGACGGCGACGTTCAGCCCCTTCCAGCCCTCGGAGTACCAGCTGTCGAGGGAGGTCAGGCGATCAGCCAACGCGCGCGATCCATTCCAGGTAGAAGAGTCCGACACCCGCGGCGACGCAGAGCCCCGCGATGATCCAGAACCGGACGACGACGGTCACCTCGGCCCACCCCTTCAGCTCGAAGTGGTGGTGCAGCGGGCTCATCCGGAAGATCCGCTTGCCGTGCGTGATCTTGAAGTAGGCACGCTGCAGGATGACGGAACCGGTGACGATGAAGAACAGGCCGCCGATCAGGATGAGCAGCAGCTCGGTGCGGCTCAGGATCGCGAGACCGGCGAGGGCACCGCCGAGTCCGAGCGACCCGGTGTCGCCCAGGAAGATCTGCGCCGGCGAGGTGTTGTACCAGAGGAACCCGATCAGGCCGCCGCAGACCGCGGCCGCCACGACGGCGAGGTCCAGCGGGTTGGACACGGTGTAGCAGGCGTGCTGCGTGCTCTCGTCGAGCCGGGCGCCGCCGCACAGCTGGTTCGACTGCCAGAACCCGATGATCACGTACGAGCCGATCGCGAGGATGCTCGACCCGGTCGCGAGCCCGTCGAGGCCGTCCGCCACGTTCACGCCGTTCGACGTCGAGACCGTGAGCAGCACGATCCACGCGAGGAAGAGCACGGTCCCGATGACCGTGCCGAGCGCCATGAAGTCCAGCCACGGCACGTCGCGGATGGCGGAGATCATCGTCGACGCCGGGGGCTCGCCGTTCGAGGTCGGCACGACGAGGGCGATGGTGGCGAAGATCACGCCCACGATCACCTGGCCGAGGACCTTGGCCCACCCGCCGAGCCCGAGGCTCCGTTGGCGTCGCACCTTGAGGAAGTCGTCGATGAACCCGACGAACCCGAGGCCCACCATGAGGAACAGCACGAGCAGCCCCGACAGCGTCACCGAGTCGCGGCCGACGAGGTGCCCCACGAAGTACCCGAGCACGGCACCGATGATGAGGACGATGCCGCCCATGGTCGCGGTGCCACGCTTGGTGTGGTGCGACTGCGGACCGTCGTCACGGATGAACTGCCCCCACCCGAGTCGGTGGAACAGCTTGATGAACAACGGCGTGAGCAGCAGTGTGAACACCAGCGACACGGCGCCGGCGATCAGGAGTGCGATCATTCGGTGACACCTCCGAGGCGGTCGCCGAGGAATCGCAGTTCGGCGGACTTCGAGGACTTGACGAGGACCACGTCGCCGGGGCGGAGCATGTCCTGCAGGGCACGGACGGCGTCGTCGACGTCCTCGATGAACACGGACTCGCCGTCCCACGATCCCTCGAGGGTGGCGGCCTGGTGGATCGGGAGCGCGCCGCGGCCGACGACCACGAGCTGCCCGATGCCGAGACGGACGACGAGCCGACCGATGCGGTCGTGCTCCTCCGTCGAGTACTCCCCGAGCTCGGCCATCTCGCCGAGCACGGCGACGGTCCGCTCCCCCGGGCGCACGACCTGCGCGAGCGTGCGCAGTGCCGCAGCGGTGGAGTCGGGGGACGCGTTGTACGCGTCGTTGATGACGGTGACGCCCTCGGGCCCGCCCTGGAGGAGCTCCATGCGCCAGCGCTCGGCCCGCGTCATCGACGCGAGCGCCTCGGCGCCGGCGGCGAGCGGCACGCCCCACAGGTGCGCGACGGTGAGCGCCGCGCTCGCGTTCATCGCGTGGTGCTCACCCAGGATCGTGAGGTGCACGTCGACCTGCTCGTGGCCTCCCGAGCCGCCCGGCGCGGTGAGCGTGAAACGGGTGCCGCTGCGGTCCGTCTCGATGCCGCTGATGCGGTAGTCCGCGTCCGCGGACGTGCCGAAGCCGACGACCTGCGCCGCGGTGAGCTCGCGCATCGACGCGACGCGGTCGTCGTCGACGTTGAGGAGCGCGGTCGCGGTCGACGGCAGGTCGGTGACCATCTCGGACTTCGCGCGCTGCGTCGCCTCGATGCCGCCGAACTCACCGGCGTGCGCGAGGCCCACCTTGAGGACGACGCCGACGTCGGGCTCCGCGATCGACACGAGCTTCGCGATGTGCCCGACACCGCTCGCGCCCATCTCGACGACGAGGAACCGCGTGTCGTGCGTGATGCGCAGCATCGAGATCGGCGCGCCGACGTGGTTGTTGAACGAGCCCTGCGGCGCGACGGTCTCGCCGTGCTGCTCGAGGATCGTGCGGAGCATGTTCTTCGTGCTCGTCTTGCCGTTCGAGCCGGTGATGCCCACGACGTGGAGCGGTGCCGGGCGCCCGTCGGCGTCGACGCGGTCGGCACTCGTGGCCCGGACCCGTGCGACGACCTCGTGTGCGAGGGCCGCGAGGGCCGCGTAGCCGTCCGGGACGACGATCTGCGCCGTCGCGCCGGAGTCGACCGAACGCTCGGTGATGACGAGCGCTGCGCCGGCGTCGACGGCGTTCGGCACGAACCGGTGACCGTCGGTCTCCTCGCCGAGGAGCGCGAAGAAGACGCTGCCGGGGGTGACGAGCCGCGAGTCCGTCTCCACGGAGCCGTCGACCACGGTCTCGGGCGCGCCGGACACCAGCTCGCCGCCGACCGCTGCGGCGATCTCGGCGAGCGACAGGGCGATCATCGGATCTCCTCCGCGGGTCCGGAGTTCGGCTCCCAGCCGGCTTCGCGCAGCGCCTGGCGCGCTTCGTCGCGGGCGGAGTACGGGGTGCGGACGCCCTGGATGTCGCGGTAGTCCTGGTGGCCGGGTCCCGCCCAGAGGATCGAGTCGCCCTCGCCGAGCAGGCTCACCGCCTTGCGGATGGCGGCCTCCGGGGGGCTCACCTCGTAGAGCTCGTGCTCCGGGTACGCCTCGCGCGCGGCGTCGACCAGGGTCTTCCGGATCGACGCGGCGTCCTCGAACCGCGGGTGGTGGTCGGTCACGACCAGGATGTCCGAACCGGCAGCGGCGACGCGGGCCATGTCGCCGCGCTTGGTCTTGTCACGGTCACCGTCGGCGCCGAAGAGCATGAGGACCTTGCCCGGCGTGAACTGGCGGACGGCGGCGAGGGTGTTCTCGAACGCGTCGGCGCTGTGGCCGAAGTCCACGTACACGCTGGGGCCACGGTCGCCCGAGACCCGCTCGGTGCGGCCGGGCAGGTAGCACTCGATCGCGCTGACGGTCTGGCCGTCGGTCTCGTCCGGGTAAGGCCGATGGTTCGTCTCGAGCGCGTGGGCGATCGCCCCGAGCTCGAAGCCGCCCTCGACGAGCATGACGATCGCGAGTGCGGCGTTCGCGGCCATGTGCCACCCGATGAGCGGCACACGGGTCGTGAGCTCGCGACCCTCCGGCCCGGTCAGCCGGAACTCGGTGTACGCGGCGTGCGCCTCGACGATGTCGACGTGCCACTCGGCCTCGACGTCCGGGTGCACGGTGATCGTGGTGACGGGGATGCGGGAGTCCTGGACGACCCGGTGGCCCCAGTCGGTGTCGAGCGACACCACGCCGCGGCGGGCGTGCTCGGGCTGGAAGAGCGGCAGCTTCGCCTGGTAGTACTCCTCCATGTCGGCGTAGTCGTCGAGGTGGTCGTGCGACAGGTTCGTGAAGCCCGCGACGTCGAAGACGATGCCGTCGACGCGGTGCCGGCTCAGGGCCTGGGCGCTGACCTCGACCGCGACCGCGCGGACCTCGCTCTCGCGCATGCGGGCGAGCAGGGCGTGCATCTCACTGGCCTCGGGCGTCGTCAGGCGGCTCGTCACGCTGAGCGCACCGATGTGCCGCTCCGCGGTCGAGCTGAGCCCGGTGACGAGACCGAGCTGCTTGAGGATGCCCTCGAGGATGTACGAGGTGCTCGTCTTGCCGTTCGTGCCCGTCGTGGCGAAAAGCTGCGGGAGGTCGGTGGCCTCGTCCGGGTGCGTGCGGTAGACCCAGGCCGACACGTCGCCCAGGGCGGCGCGGGGGTCGTCGACGACGAGCACCGGCAGCCCGGCGGGCTCCGCCAGCGACACGCCGTCCTCGTCCGTCAGGACGGCGACGGCTCCGCGCTCGGCGGCCTCGGCGGCGAACTGCGCGCCGTGCCGGTTCGCTCCGTGCACGCCGACGAAGAGGTCACCCGGCTGCACCTCGGCGGCGCTCAGGGTGACACCGGTCGTCTCGACGGCGTCGAGCGAGCCGACGACGCGCAGACCGAACGCGTTGGCGAGTTCGGCGACGGCCCTCGGGGTCGGGTGTTCGGGACGGAGGACCGGGGGGATCCGTGCTGACAAGTGCTCCTTCTTCCTCACCACGTGGACGGGTACAGCTTCGCCTCTGACGCGGAGGGGGCTACTCGGTACTTCTCGAGCACCTGGGACATCAGTGTGCGGAACGCCGGAGCCGCACCACTCGACCACTTGTTGGCCTGCGGCTTCGTGAACGTCACCGTGACAACATACTGGGGGTCCTCCGCAGGTGCCATTCCGGCCACCGAGGTGATGCGCTCCGAGCCGTAGCCCTTCGCGCCGTCAGCCACCTCGGCGGTACCGGTCTTCGCGGCGATGTTGTACCCGGAGATCGGCCTCATGCCCACGAGGGTGCCGCCCTGCACGACGCTCTGCAGCATCTGCACGGTCTGGTCGGCGGCGGTCTGGGACACGACACGGGTGCCCTGCACCTCGGGCGCGTCGACCGTCTTGCCGTCCGCCGTCTCGCAGCCCTTCACGAAGTGCAGCGGGATCCGGACACCGTCGTTCGCGAGGGTCTGGTAGATGCTCGCGACCTGGAGCGCCGTCGTCGAGATGCCCTGGCCGAACATCGAGTTGATGTCGGTCTGCTGGTCCCAGTTCGGGCTCGCGCCGTAGTCCATGCCGGGCTGGCCCGGGTACTCGATCGCCGACTGCTTCTCGAACAGGCCGAACTTCTTCATGTAGTCGTAGCGCTGCTGCGTCGTGAGCCGCTCGCCGAGCTCGGTGGTGCCGACGTTCGACGAGTCGCGCAGGATCCCGGTCAGGGTGAGGTTCTCGGTCTCGTGGAACTCGGAGTCGTGGATCGATCCGCCCCACGGGAAGCTCCGCGAGTACGGCACCACGGCCTGCGTGGTCGGTGTCGCCTTGCCCTCGTTGATGAGTGCTGCGGCGATCGCGGCCTTGATGGTCGAACCCGGCTCGTACGTGTCGGTGACCGCGCGGGAGCCGTACGCGCCCTTGTCGGTCGTCGCGTCGACGTCGTTCGGGTCCACCGTCGGGTAGTCCGCGACCGCGAGCACCTCGCCGGTCTTGGCGCTTGCGACGACCGCGGTCGCCGACTGGGCCTGCAGGTCCTTCGCGGCGGACGCGATGGTCTGGTTCGCCAGGTACTGCAGGTCGCTGTCGATCGTGGTCTCGAGCGTGCCGCCGTCCTTGGCCTTCGTCTTCGTCACGGTGCTGCCGGGGAGCTGGACGCCGTCCTCGCCGCGCTCGTAGGTCTCGGACCCGTTCGTGCCGGCCAGGCACTGGTCGTACGAGTACTCCAGGCCCGCCTGGGCGCCGTCCGTCCCCATGAACCCGGTGATGTTGCCCGTCGCGGACCCCGTCGGGTAGACCCGCGACGCCTGCTGCTCCTTGTAGATCCACGGGATGCCCAGGTCGGCGACGGCCTCGTAGTGCTTCACGTCGAGGCCCTTGACCAGGTACGCGAAGTCCGACTTCGGGTTCGCGGCGATGGCCTTCTCCATCGACGCGACGTCACCGCCGGACGCTTCGGCCAGGGCCTTGAGTGCCGTCTCGACGCTGACGTCCTTGACCCGGGTGCCGCCGAGCTTGCCCTCGAAGTCCTTCACCAGGCGCGGGGCGGTCGTGATGTTGTAGCGCGTGACGCTGTCGGCGAGTTCGACCCCGTTCCGGTCGACGATCGCACCGCGGGTGCCGTAGACGGTCACCGGGATGCTGCGCTTGGCCTTCGCGGCGTCGTTGAGGTCGGCGGCCTGGACCACCTGGATGTCGACCAGGCGGACCACGAACACGGCCACGAGCGCGATCACGGCGATCATGACGACGCTGTAGCGCAGTCGGCGGTTGCGGATCGTCTTCGTCACGCGGCGCGGTCCTTCCCGGGTGGTGCGGAGGGTGGTGCTGGGGTGGACACCGGCCCCCGGGTCACCGGGTCGTCGGTGCCTGGAGCTGGTTCGCGTCGGACTCTACGGACGACTTCGACGAACCCTGGTCCGACGCGCTGGCACCGGAGGTGTTCCCAGACTCCGCGCTGTCCTCGCTGGTCGCGGTGCCGGCCGTGCTCGAGGAGTCCCCGCTCGAGGTGTCGTCCTCCGCAGCGGTTCCGCCGGTCGTCTCGCTCGTCGCCGTGTCCCCCTGCTGCGCCGCGAGCGGGACCCCGTCGAGCAGCGAGTTCGGCACCTGGTTCTCGGTGCTCGCGGTCGCCTCGTCCGGCGCCGCCGGGGTCGGCGTGCCGTAGACCCGGCCGGTCTTCGGGTCGAGGTAGACCGGCGTCGAGTTCGCGATCATGCCGAGCGCCTGGGCGTTGCGGGACAGGTTCTGCGGCGAGTCGAGGACGCGGAGTTCCTCGGACAGCGACTGCTGCGTCCGGGCGAGCTGCGTCTGCTCGGACGACAGGGAGTTCAGCGTGTAGGCGCCCTGGCTGAGCACGATGCTGATGCCGAGCTGCGCCAGGAGCAGGATGCCGAGGGCGGCCACCGCGATGATCGCGTAGACGATCCGCGGTCGTGCCCGTCGCTGCGCCTTCGTCGGGCGGACCTCGACGAGTTCCGGCCGGGAGCGGCCCGGGGCGGGCAGCGGAGCGCGCGACGGTGCGACGGCGGGGTCGACGAGTGCGAGGTTCGTGCTCATGTCACTTCCGGATCCGCTCGGCCGCGCGCAGGCGCACGGGGATTGCTCGGGGGTTGGCGGCGCGTTCGGCCTCGTCGGCCAGTTCCGCGCCCTTGA
>Ga0308167_1002690_pt1 | contig 15811 bp, 17 predicted proteins | sample PhyCR1_2_FD_202138 | JGI IMG/M metagenome (GOLD analysis project Ga0308167, IMG submission 202138) | Phyllosphere microbial communities from UC Gill Tract Community Farm, Albany, California, United States - DLSLRC.R1 | ecosystem: Host-associated > Plants > Phyllosphere > Unclassified | place... | reverse complement strand
CCTATCTCGGTGACCTGTCGATTTTCCATGTCCGTCTGCACAGCGGACAGATGATCAGCGCACAGTTGCAAAACGCGCATCGCTACCGCAAAGGGTTGCCGACCTGGGGCGATGAAGTCCGCCTCTGTTGGGAGAGCGACAGCTGCGTAGTGTTGACGGTTTAAGGAGGCGCCATGAGCCAGATTTTCCAACGCAGCAAAGCGCCGGCCCGGCTGGTCGGCACGCCGCTGCAACGCTGGGCTACGCGAATTAAAATGCAGCACGGCCGCAAACTGGTGATCGCTTTACCCTATGTCTGGCTGGTGCTGTTCTTCCTGCTGCCGTTCCTGACGGTGCTAAAGATCAGCTTCGCTGACATTGCGCGCGCCATTCCACCCTATACCGAACTGGTCAGCTGGGCGGACGATCAGTTCAGTATTGTGCTGAACTTTGCCAATTACCTGACGCTGACCGACGATCCTCTCTACGTCGACGCCTATCTGCAGTCGCTGAAAGTGGCGGCCATCTCGACGGTGATTTGCCTGCTGGTGGGCTATCCGCTGGCCTGGGCGGTGGCGCACAGCAAGCCGTCGATGCGCACTATCCTGCTGCTGCTGGTGATCCTGCCGTCGTGGACCTCCTTTCTGGTGCGGGTCTACGCCTGGATGGGGCTGCTGAACAATAACGGTATCCTCAACCGTTTTCTGCTGTGGCTGGGCGTGATTGATCATCCGCTGGTGATCCTTTACACCAATACCGCGGTCTATATCGGCATCGTTTACTGCTATCTGCCGTTTATGGTGCTGCCGATCTACACCGCGCTGACGCGTATCGACTACTCGCTGGTTGAAGCGTCGCTGGATCTGGGCGCGCGTCCGCTGAAAACCTTTTTCAGCGTGATCGTTCCGCTTACCAAAGGCGGGATAATCGCCGGTTCGATGCTGGTGTTTATTCCGGCAGTCGGTGAGTACGTGATCCCGGAACTGCTCGGGGGTCCGGACAGCATTATGATTGGCCGTATTCTGTGGCAGGAGTTCTTTAATAACCGTGACTGGCCGGTCGCGTCGGCGCTGGCGGTCATTATCCTGCTGATCCTGATTCTGCCGATCATCTGGTTCCATAAGCATCAAAACCGTGAGATGGGGGAGAAGGCATGAACAATTTGCCGACCATTCGCTCGCCCTGGCGTACCGGGATTCTGGTCTGCTGTTTCCTGTTCCTCTATGCGCCGATGCTGCTGCTGGTGGTTTACTCCTTCAACAGCTCACAGCTGGTGACGGTATGGGACAGCTTCTCCTTCCACTGGTACCGGGTGCTGTTTCAGGATAGCGCGATGATTGACGCGGTGATGCTGAGTCTGAGTATCGCCGCGCTCTCCGCCACCATGGCGGTGGTGCTGGGAACCCTGGCGGCGGTGATTATCGTGCGCTTCGGCCGTTTCCGTGGCCATAACGGCTTTGCGTTTATGCTGACCGCACCGCTGGTGATGCCCGACGTGATCACCGGGCTGTCGCTGCTGCTGCTGTTTGTGGCGATGGGCAACGCCTTTGGCTGGCCGAGCGAGCGCGGCATGCTGACCATCTGGCTGGCGCACGTCACGTTCTGTACCGCCTATGTCGCCGTGGTGATCAACTCGCGCCTGCGCGAACTGGACCGCTCGATTGAAGAGGCCGCAATGGATCTGGGCGCAACGCCGCTCAAAGTGTTCTTCGTGATTACCGTGCCGATGATTGCTCCGGCTATCGTCACCGGCTGGCTGCTGGCGTTTACGCTGTCTCTCGACGATCTGGTGATTTCCAGCTTTGTAACCGGCCCTGGCGCGACCACCTTGCCGATGGCGATTTTTGCCACCGTGCGGCGTGGCGTCAATCCGGAAATCAACGCGCTCGCCTCACTGATCCTGTTCGTGGTCGGTTTAGTCGGTTTTATCGCCTGGCGGGTGATGGCACATGAAGAAAAACAACGTTTAAGCGATATTCAGAAAGCTAAACGTGGCTGAAATCCGTAACATTTGCCACTATAACAACGGGCTGGTTTTACCGGCCCGTTTTTTGATCAGGTGGAGTCACGGACTATGTCAGAAATCCTTAAAAGCAGCCGCACGTTGACCGAGGCACCGGTTCCGGTCACCGTGGCGGGCATTGCCATTATCGCGACGCGCTGCCTGAGCGTGCTGATGCTGGCAAATGAGCTTGGCTACAGCGAGCTCGCCAACTTTGTCCACCGCAGCGCCCAGGCCTGGGACTCAACCTTTATCTTTGTCGCCAGCCAGCTGATCTTCCTGTTCGAACTGCGCTGTGCCTTCACCCTGATGCGCGGCAGCAACCGGGGACGCTGGGGCTATGTCGCCACTCAGGTGATTGTGCTGGGTTATATGCTGATGGCTTCCATGGGCTGGATCTATCCGGAAATATTCAGCATTGATGGCGACAATAACGCTCAGATCGTCCATCACACCCTGCTGCAAAAGCTGCCGGATCTGCTGGTGCTGCTGCTGCTGTTTCTGCCGCTCAGCAGTCGCGCATTTTTCAGCAAGCGATGATACAATCGCGCTCCGCCCGACCTCTCCACCGTGAATACAGGCTTTCCCATGCATTGCGCGCTCTATGACGCTAACCGTTGCCGCTCCTGTCAGTGGCTGGAAAAACCCTATACCCAACAGCTGACCGATAAACAGTCATGGCTGGAACAGCTGCTGGCTGAACAACCGGTGGCGCAGTGGTTGCCACCGATCACCTCGCCGCAGCAGGCGTTCCGTAATAAAGCCAAGATGGTAGTCAGCGGCAGCGTGGAGCGTCCGGTGTTCGGTATGGTCCAGCGGGATGGCGAGGCGGTTGATCTGTGCGACTGTCCGCTCTATCCGGCCAGTTTTCAGCCGGTATTTGCTGCGCTGCGGCCGTTTATCGCCCGCGCCGGGCTGACGCCGTACAACGTGGCGCGCAAACGGGGCGAGCTGAAGTATCTGTTGCTGACCGGAAGCAGTCAGGGCGGCATGATGCTGCGTTTTGTGTTGCGTTCGACCACCAAGCTGGCGCAGCTGCGCTCAGCACTGCCAGAACTGCAACAGCAGTTGCCGCAATTGACGGTGATCTCCGCCAATATTCAGCCGGTGCACATGGCGATTCTGGAAGGGGAGCAGGAGATTGCGCTGACGCCGGCGCAGTCGCTGGCCGAGAATTTTAACGGTGTGCCACTGTGGATCCGTCCGCAAAGTTTCTTCCAGACCAACCCACAGGTCGCCAGCACCCTGTATGCCACCGCCCGGCAATGGGTGCAGCAGTTGCCGGTCACCAGCATGTGGGATCTGTTCTGCGGCGTCGGGGGATTTGGCCTGCACTGCGCCACGCCAGAGATGACGCTGACCGGCATTGAAATCAGCGCCGAGGCGATTAAATGCGCCCAGCGTTCAGCCCAGATGATGGGGCTGGAAAAGGTGCAGTTTGCCGCGCTGGACTCGACCGCCTTTGCCACCGGCCGGGACGCGGTGCCGCAGCTGGTGCTGGTTAACCCACCGAGACGCGGCATTGGCGCTGAACTGTGTGACTATCTCAGTCAGATGGCACCCGATTACCTGCTCTATTCCAGCTGTAATCCACAGACGCTGGCGGAAGACGTGGCCCGGCTGAATGAGTATCAGATTAGCAAGGTGCAGCTGTTTGATATGTTTCCGCATACTGCCCACTTCGAAGTGCTGGCTTTGTTAACCCGCCAGCCGCGATAAGCGTAAGACGGGCTCAGACACTGAGCCCGCGTCTGCATTTTATTCAGGGAACCACTGCTGGTTAATCTGCTGCCAGCGGCCATTGGCTTTCAGTTCGGCAAGGGCATGATTAAAGCGATCGCGTAATTCGGTGTTGCCTTTGCGCACCGCAATGCCGAGGCCGGTACCGAAGTAGTCTGCATCGGTGACGTGCTCGCCGACGGTTGCCAGATCGCTGTTGGTCTTCAGCCACTGATTCACCACGGCGCTGTCACCAAACACTCCGTCCAGACGCCCATTCTTCATATCCAGAATCGCATTCTGATAGCTGTCATAGGCCACCACCGTCACCTCAGGATGTTTTTCCTGCAGGTATTTCTGGTGAGTGGTGCCGTTCTCGACGCCGAGACGCTTGCCCTTCAGGGCGGCAAAATCACTGAACTGGCCTTTACGGGCGATTACGATGGCCGAGTTGGCGTAATAGGGCTGGGTAAAATCGACCTGCTTGCTGCGGTCAGCGGTGATGTCCATACCGGAAATAACCGCGTCATAGCGGCGGAACTTCAGCGAGGGGATCAGGCTGTCGAACGCGTTGTTGGTAAAGGTGCAGTCGGCTTTCATCTGCTGGCACAGTGCTTTTGCCAGATCGATATCGAAGCCGACCAGCTGGTTTTCACGATTCAGCGATTCAAACGGCGGGTAGGTCGCCGAGGCGGCGAAGCGAATTTTATCAGCGGCCTGGGCGCTGAGGGCCAGCGAAGCCAGCGTGGCGGCAACAATCCATTTTTTCACTATACGACTCCTGTAATCACAACCTGTTCACTACTCTGAGAGCTGCTTACCCTGCCAGATAATGAATTTTTATGCAATGATTGTGATTGTCCAGGCGAGTCAGGCGAGCGGGCTCGCCTGACCATCAGTTACGCTGTTCAAATGCCAGTGCGCGTTTCTCGATCAGCCGCATCATCAGCGTCAGCACCCCGTTAACACACAGGTAAACCAGCCCGGCGGCGGCATACACCGTGACATCGTAGGTGCGACCATAAAGCAGCTGGCCGTGGCCCATCACCTCCATCAGGGTAATGGTATAGGCCAGCGAGGTGCCTTTAAACACCAGCACCACCTCATTGGAGTAAGAGGAGAGGGCACGCTTAAATGCATAAGGCAGCAGAATTCGCAGCGTATCTTTGCGGTTCATGCCGAGCGCGGCGCAGGATTGCCACTGACCGGACGGAATCGCCCGCACCGCGCCGTAAAACAGCTGGGTGGTGTAAGCCGCGCTGTTGAGCGACAGCGCTAGCATGGCGCACAGCCACGGCTGCGACAGCAGGTGCCACAGCCAGGGGATCTGCTGGATCGAGGGAAACTGTCCCGGACCGTAATAGATCAGGAAGATCTGCACCAGCAGCGGCGTGCCGGTAAACAGCGTGATAAAGCCTTTCACCAGCGGATTAAGCACCGGCGTTTTCAGCGACAGCACCACGGTGAACAACAGCGCCAGCAGCAGCGCCAGCACCAGTGAGGCCGCGGTCAGCGTCAGGCTGGTGTGTAATCCTTTCAGTAATTCGGGCAAATACGCCAGCATCAGCTGTTCCCCCGTTCAAATCGGGTGGTGCGCAACTCAATGCGGCGTAGTACCGCCTGGCTGAACAAGGTGATCACTAAATAAATAGCCGCAGCCACCAGGAACCAGGTAAACGGCTCCTGAGTACGGGTGGCGATACTTTTGGTTTGCAGCATCAGGTCGTTGACGCTGATCAGCGACACCAGCGCGGTATCTTTTAGCAGTACCAGCCACTGATTGCCGAGTCCTGGCAGGGCATGCCGCCACATCTGCGGCATAATCAGACGCAGAAATATCGCCGATTTTTTCATTCCCAGCGCCTGACCCGATTCCCACTGGCCGATCGGCACTGCTTTCAGCGCCCCGCGCAGGGTTTGTGAGGCGTAGGCGGCATACAGCATCGCCAGCGCAATCACGCCGCACAGGAACGGACTGACGTCGAAGTTTTCAATTTCTACCTGAATGGGTAACTGAAACAGGCCGAAATTGAGGGTGAAACCGTCGGAGAGGGTCAGCAGCAGCTGAGAGGCGCCAAAGTAGATAAACAGCACCACCAGAATTTCCGGCAGACCGCGGATCAGGGTGACCAGACCGGTGCCGATCCACGCCAGCGGTTTCCAGCGCAGCGACTCCCAGCCAGCGAAAATCATCGCCAGCACCAGGCCGGCGATAAGCGCACAAACGGCAAGGCCGACGGTCATGCCGGCGGCGCTTGCGAGTGGGATCATTTCATTCATCAGAAATTACTGCGGGAACCATTTGCTGTAGAGCGTCTTATAGGTGCCGTCGGCTTTGATTTTATCCAGCGCACCGTTGAATTTGGTTTGCAGATCGGTATTGCCGGTACGCACTGCAATGCCCAGACCGGTACCAAAGTAGGCTTTATCGGTGACTTTCTCGCCCACTGGCGCCAGCGTCGCGTTCTGCTTCAGCCACTCATTAACCACCGCCGTATCGCCGAATACCGCATCAATACGGCCATTTTTCAGATCCAGCACCGCATTCTGATAGCTGTCGTACGGCACGGTGGTGATTTCACTGTGCTTTTCGGTCAGGTATTTCTGGTGAGTGGTGCCGTTTTGTACGCCGACGCGCTTGCCTTTCAGCGCCTCAATGCTGGCCACTTTCCCTTTCTGCGCCACGAACAGCGCCGAGTTGTCGTAGTAAGGCTTGCTGAACAGCACCTGTTTTTCACGCTCAGGGGTGATATCCATGCCGGCCATCACCGCATCAAAGCGACGGAATTTCAGGCTGGGGATCAGGCTATCGAACGCCTGGTTGGTGAAAGTACAGGTCGCATCAATCTCTTTACACAATGCATTCGCCAGATCGACATCGAAGCCCTGAATCTTGTTGTCTGAATCGACGAACTCAAACGGAGGGTAAGAGGCTTCGGTCGCGAAACGAATGGTCTGCGCCGCGGTGGCGCTCAGGCTAAAACCAGCAAGCAGTGCAGCAAGTACGACTTTTTTCATTGTTAGCATCCTGACTTAGTGCGAAAGATAGTGAGCAAACGCCTCGGTTTGCGGCTGTGTAAAGCGGCTGGCATCACCCTGTTCCACAATGTGACCATTTTCCATGTAGACCACGCGGCTGGCGGTTTTACGCGCCACTTCGACTTCATGGGTAACGATCACCTGCGTAATCCGGGTCTGGGCCAGTTCGCGAATAATGGTGACAATCTGAGCGGTAATTTCCGGGTCGAGCGCAGCGGTCGGCTCATCAAACAGCAGCACCTGCGGCTCCATCATCAGGGCGCGGGCAATCGCCACCCGCTGCTGCTGACCGCCGGAGAGATGCAGCGGAAAACGGTCGCTGTAGGGCGTCAGACGCAGACGATCGAGCAGCTTGTCTGCCCGGGCACGCGCGTCACTCTTGCTCAGACCCAGCACCCGGCAGGGCGCTTCCATCAGGTTCTGCAGCACGGTCAGATGCGGCCAGAGATTATATTGCTGGAACACCATTCCGACGTTCTGGCGCAGTTCACGGATCGCGGCCTCAGCCGGCTTCTGGCTGAAATCGAAATGATTACCGGCGATCTGCAACTGACCTGAACGGGGTTGCTCCAGCAAATTCAGCACCCGCAGCAACGAACTCTTACCGGCACCGCTGGGACCCAGCAATACCAGTGTCTCGCCTTGCGGACACTCAAGATTAATGTCGAACAGCGCCTGATGAGCACCGTAGAAGCAGTTTATTGCGTTTAGTTGAATACTCATGCGCCAGATTTGAATAGCTATTAGTGTCGCGGATTTTAACGTCACCAGAATAGTTATGCAATTGAGGTGGGTTAAAATTTATGAAACAGCCGGGAAAACCGCTAAAGCTTAGCACAATATCGTGTGCTGTCCGGCGGGATGACCCGACGAATGCCGGGCTAGCGGAAACAAAAAAAGCGCGGGTATCAGTACCTCGCGCTTTTTATCACTCGCCGAACGGGTGATTATTTTTTCGATTTTTCAAGCATCTGACTCAGGCTGCCACCCTCGGCATGTGCCGGGTTCGCCATATAGCGAACATCATCGACTACCCAGCAACTGCCCTGGTGGATCATCAGCACTTCATCCTGCCATTGCTTGCCGTCGCGGCTCAGTTCAACCCGCAGCGGAATATTGCGCGCATCACGGTTAGGAATGGTAGAAGCGTCGGCTACGCTGGCAGCGGTCGGACCCTGTGACAGGCTGGAGAAGAGATCGCCGTTGCGCCACTGTGCGCCGGCGTTACTGCCGCTGGCGGCCTGCAGTGAGTGATAGAGTGCATCGCTCAGGTAAGGGCGATATTTTGCCAGCGTGTTGCTGTCCGGCAGACCCTGGGTCGGCTGCTGAACGCGCAGATCATAGAACTGTTGGGCAACCTGGTCAGGGCCGCCTTCGATGCACGGCGCGCTACGCGGGCCATTATCCTTAATCACGGGCTCAACGGTGGTACAGGCGCTGAGCAGCAGGGCCGCGGGGATCATTAGCGCAAACGCGTTGTTTCTCATCTCGATTTCCTTATTGTTCTCTGGCAAGGTGCCCTTTTTAGCATAGAGTATAGCCGTGCTTTTTAGTCGAAAGAGCCTTAGTCCGGTTTTCAACAAGGAGAAGACGATGAAATTTTCAACTACCCCCACGCTGGAAGGCCACAGCATCACGGATTATTGCGGTGTGGTAACCGGCGAAGCGATTCTCGGTGCCAATATCTTCCGCGATTTTTTTGCTGGCATTCGCGATATCGTCGGCGGCCGATCCGGCGCCTATGAAAAAGAGCTGCGCAAAGCGCGTGAGATCGCCTTCAAAGAGCTGGAAGAGCAGGCCAAAGCGCTGGGTGCTAACGCGGTTGTCGGAATTGATATCGATTACGAAACGGTCGGCAAAGAGAGCAGTATGCTGATGGTCAGCGTCAGCGGGACGGCGGTAATCGTTCGTTGAAACGCCTGCTGTTGCTGCTCGCAGCGCTGATGCTGGTGGGCTGTCAGTCCGGGGTGGAATCCCGTCCCGGCTACTGGGCCGACCTGCGGCATCCCGCCCAGGGTGCGCGACCACGGGTTAAAGTGATTGTGATTCACTATACCGCCGAAGATTTTTCCTCTTCGCTGGCAACCCTGACCGATCAACAGGTCAGCGCCCATTATCTGATCCCGCGGCAGCCGCCACAGCGCGCCGGTAAGGGCGTCATCTGGCAACTGGTGCCGGAGCAGCAGCTCGCCTGGCACGCCGGACCGAGCTTCTGGCGTGGAGCCAGCCGGATTAACGACACCTCAATTGGCATCGAACTGGTGAATCGCGGTTATCGCCGTACTCTGACCGGTCGCGAGTGGCAGCCGTTTACCACGGCGCAAATCACTGCGCTGGAGGCGCTGCTGCGTGATATCAGCCAGCGCTACGCGATTGCGCCGGAAAATATTGTTGGTCACAGCGATATTGCCCCGCAGCGTAAACAGGACCCCGGACCGCTGTTTCCTTGGCAGCAACTGGCGCAGCGGGGATTGGGTGCCTGGCCTGATGCCCGACGGGTAGCGTTTTACTTAGCCGGTGAGGATCCGCACGCGGCGGTACCGGCTGAAGTAATCGTCGATCGCTTACAGCGTTACGGCTATCCGGTGAATAGGGCGATGAGCGCGCGCGAGCAGCAGACGGTGATCGCAGCGTTTCAGATGCATTTCCGGCCGGCAGACTATCGCGGCAACGCAGATGCCGAAACTGCCGCGATAGCGGCCGCGCTGCTGGAAAAGTATGGCGCGGCGCAGTAAGCGGGAAAAAATTACTGCTGCAGAAAGGCTTTCCAGTGGGCCACCACCTGCTCAAGCGCGGCGCGATCGGCATCCAGATGGGTCACCAGTCGGGTGCGGGGACCGGCGCTGATCAGCACGTCGCGCGCTTTCATCCACGCCGCTAGCGGTTCAACCTGGTTGGCCGGTAGCTGGACAAACAGCATATTGGTTTGCTGATCAATCACTTCCACGCCAAGCTCATGCAGTTGCTGTCCCAGCCAGGCGGCATTATCGTGATCCTGCTGCAGGCGTGTCACGTTATGCTGCAGGGCATAAAGCCCGGCCGCTGCCAGAATTCCGGCCTGACGCATACCGCCGCCGGTCATTTTACGCCAGCGGCGCGCCCGCTCAATCAGCGTCGCATCACCACACAGCAGGGAACCGACCGGCGTACCCAGACCTTTTGACAGGCAGATGGTCAGGCTGTCGCAGTAGCGGGCGATCGCCGCCAGCGTAGTCTGCTGGGCGACGACCGCGTTGAAGATGCGTGCGCCATCAATATGCAGTGCCAGCTGCCGCTCTCGGGTAAAAGCCCAGGCCTGTTCCAGATAACTTATCGGCAATACTTTGCCGTGATGGGTGTTCTCCAGGCTCAGCAGGCGGGTGCGGGCGAAGTGAATATCATCAGGCTTGATGGCGGCGGCCACGTCGCTGAGCGGCAGCGTGCCATCGCCAGCGGCCAGAATCGGCTGCGGCTGGATACTGCCCAGCACCGCCGCGCCGCCCGCTTCATATTTGTAGTTATGCGCCTGCTGACCGACGATATACTCATCACCGCGCTCACAGTGGCTCAGCAACGCCACCAGGTTGGCCTGGGTACCGGTCGGGAAGAACAGCGCAGCCGCTTTACCGCTCAGGCACGCCGCTTCTGCCTCAAGGGCGTTAACGGTAGGATCATCACGGTAGACATCATCACCGGTTTCGGCGGACATCATGGCGCTTAACATGGCGGCACTGGGCCGGGTCACGGTATCACTGCGTAAATCGATCACCTGAAGCTCCTGAACGTGGCGGAAAAAAAAGGCGGGCATCGCGCCCGCCTGGGTGAAGCTGTTGTTTTACCGCAGCCAGTTGGTTTTCGCCAGTTCTACCACTTCGTCGCCGCGTCCATTCAGAATGGCGCGCAGCATGTACAGGCTGAAGCCTTTGGCCTGCTCCATTTTAATTTGCGGCGGCATCGCCAGTTCTTCTTTGGCAGTGATGACATCGACCAGAACCGGACCGTCATGGGCGAACGCCTGCTCCAGCGCGCCGTTCAGCTCTGATGCTTTTTCTACCCGGATGCCTTTAATACCGCACGCTTCGGCGATGGCCGCAAAGTCGGGGTTGTCCAGCTCGGTGCCGTCGGTGAGGTAGCCGCCAGCTTTCATCTCCATCGCCACGAAACCCAGCACGCTGTTGTTGAAGATCACCAGCTTGACCGGCATTTTCAGCTGCGCCAGCGAGATAAAATCGCCCATCAGCATGCTGAATCCACCATCCCCACACAGTGCCACCACCTGGCGATTGCGGTCAATTGACTGGGCACCCAGCGCCTGCGGCATCGCGTTGGCCATTGAGCCGTGGTTAAACGAGCCGAGCAGCCGGCGCTTGCCGTTCATCTTCAGATAACGCGCCGCCCAGACCGTCGGCGTACCGACGTCGCAGGTGAAGATGGCGTCTTCACTGGCGTAGTGACTGATCTGCTGCGCCAGATATTGCGGATGAATCGGCTGTTTATCGTTGGGCTGGGCCAGCTCGTCAAGACTTTTACGCGCATCGACATAGTGTTCCAGCGCGCTGTCGAGATGACTGCGGTCGATTTTGCTGGTCAGCTGCGGCAGCAGTGCCTGCAGTGTGGTTTTCACGTCGCCGACATAAGCTTCATCAACGTGACAGTGCGAACCGAGGCTGCCGGGATTGATATCGATCTGAATAATGCGGGCCTTTTCCGGATAGAAGGCGCGGTAGGGAAACTGGGTGCCAAGTAGCACCAGCGTTTCGGCATTCATCATGGCGTGGAAGCCGGAAGAGAAGCCGATCAGCCCGGTCATGCCGACATCATAAGGATTGTCATATTCGATGTGCTCTTTACCGCGCAGCGCATGGACAATCGGCGCTTTCAGCGTCTCCGCCAGCCTGACCACTTCCTGATGCGCACCGGCGCAGCCGCTGCCGCACAGCAGGGTAATATTGCTGGCCTGATTCAGGGTCTCAGCCAGTTGGGCCAGTTCAGCGGCCTGTGGCAGAACCTGCGGCAGCTGCGGCGGATACCACGCAGCGTTAGCGTTTTCGGGGGCTAGCTTAAGTGCAACATCGCCCGGCAGGACGACCACCGAAACGCCGCGATTGAGGATCGCTTTGCGCATGGCGATACCCAGCACCTGCGGCAGCTGCTCAGGATTGGATACCAGTTCGCAGTAGTGGCTGCATTCGCGGAACAGCTCCTGCGGATGGGTTTCCTGAAAATAGCCGCTGCCGATCTCGCTCGACGGAATATGCGCCGCAATCGCCAGCACCGGCACGCGGTTGCGATGACAGTCGAACAATCCGTTGATCAGGTGTAAATTGCCTGGCCCACAGGAGCCGGCGCAGACCGCCAGCTCACCGCTGATATGCGCTTCCGCGCCTGCCGCAAACGCCGCCACTTCTTCGTGGCGCGTCGGCATCCATTCAATGGTGCCCATGCGGTTCAGACTGTCACTCAGGCCATTTAATGAGTCCCCGGTAACGCCCCAGATGCGTTTGACGCCGGCGTTTTCAAGCGTTTTAGCGACCAGCGCCGCCACGGTTTGTTTCATCTTATTCTCCTTTGTGGGTGCGCCAGACCGATGGCGCGACCAAAACCGCAAAAAAGAAGCGTAGACGACGTAACAGAAAAGCAGCCGTGAAAAAATGCGCTGGAGGCTGCCCGCGCCGGTCAGGCCGAGAACAGGGCGATCAGAATCGGAGCCAGCAGGCTCATGACAAAGCCGTGCACAATGGCGGCGGGCACGATCTCATTGCCACCGGCCCGCTGCAGCACCGGCAGGGTAAAGTCCATTGAGGTGGCGCCACATAAGCCTAAGGCACTGCAGCGATGGCGGGCGATGAGCGCCGGGATCAGCATAATCGCCACCAGCTCGCGCAGCAGATCGTTGAAGAAAGCGGCGCTGCCGATCACCGGGCCAAACGCTTCGGTGAGCAGAATGCCTGAGAGCGAGTACCAGCCGAATCCGCTCGCTAACGCCAGACCGGTTTTTAGGGGCAGGCCCAGCGCCAGCGCTGCGATCATTCCGCCGACCAGCGCGCTGACCAGTACCACGCTGGCCACCAACATTCCCCGTCGGTTGAGAATGATCTGACGCAGCGTCATCCCGCTGCCACGAAGCTGAATGCCAACCAGAAACAGCAGGAAAATCAGCGCATATTCACTGGCGGTAGCGGCATAATGCAGTAACGGCCATTGGGTGAGGCCGAGCACAAACCCGATCACCACTACGCCGCACAGCTTGAGTGAATCCAGCGCCATGTGCAGCCGTGAAGGTAATTTTTCCTGTTTATGGCTGTGCTGCCAGGGCACGCGCTTCTCCAGCCAGCGCAGCGCCAGCAGGTTACATAACAGGATGCACAGCGCGGTCACCAGCGCGGTGTGAAACACGGTAACCAGATTGCTGCTGAGGTTATCAAGAAACGCCAGGCTGATGCCCATGAAGAACAGGATCACGTAGACCATCCAGCCCAGCAGGCGATTGACCTGACGCAGCACGGTGGTTTGACGGAACGGTAACAGCCAGCCCGTAATCAGCGGCAGCAGGATAATCAGAAGTCCGGAGTACATAAAAAATAAGGCCATCCATGCAGTAAGTGGCGACACGCTAACGAAAAAGCGCGGTAGAGTAAACCCTCGGCCGCGCGTGACCTGACCAGTCGGTGTCCGGCAACCCTGCTTCGTTTAGCAAGAGGATGGAACCCTATGATTCTGGAACATATCGACATTCGCGGTTTTCGCGGCATCAACCAGCTTTCCCTGCCTTTAACCCAGACCAACCTGCTGATTGGTGAGAATGCCTGGGGTAAATCCAGCCTGCTTGATGCGCTGAGTTTACTGCTGTCACCGCATCACGATGAGTATGTTTTTACCCCGGCTGACTTTCATTTTACGCCGGGCGATGTCACGGATTCGATGCGTCGTCTCTCGGTGGTGTTTCACTTTCGCGATGATGGCAGCGCTGATGATGCGCTGCTGGCACCGTTCTGGCAGCGTGACGCACAGGGCGCGCGCTGGCTCTATTACAGCGTGCGTGCCACCTGGCGTCAGCAGGGGGTCAGTGCCAGTCGGCGCTTTGTCGACCGCCAGCTTCAGCCGCTGACACAGGAGAACTGCGCGGCGGCCATTGCACGCCTGCTGCAACGGCATCCGGTATTACGACTGCGCGATGCGCGTTTCAGTAAACGATCCCGGCATGAGCTGCCGCCGGACGATCCGATCCTGCATCCTCAGCTGATGGCTGGAATGGAAGATCTGGCACGCGATCTTGAACGGCACCCGCAGCAACTGAGTGATGAAGTCTTGCGGCAGGGATTGAAAACCCTGCAGCAACTGATGGAGCATTACTTTCTGGTACAGCAGCCAGCCGCCGCGGTTGCCCGGCGGGTCGATCCGCAACAGCGTCATGGCGATCGGGGATGGCAGGCGCTGGATCAGCTTAATCAGCTGATCGCTGGCAATGATTCGCGCAGCCGGCAACTGATTCTGCTGCAGATGTTTACGCTGCTGATTCAGGCGCGGGGCGATCTGCCGCTGGCGCCTGACGCCCGTCCATTGTTACTGATTGAAGATCCGGAAACCCGCCTGCATCCAATCATGCTGTCGGTGGCGTGGAATATGCTGTCGCTGCTGCCGCTGCAAAAAATTGCCACCACCAACTCGGCGGAGCTGTTGTCGCAGGTGCCGGTTGAGAATGTCTGCCGACTGGTGCGTGAACCGTCACGGGTCGCGGCGTGGCGCATCGGCCCGGAAGGCCTGAGCGCGGAGGAGAGTCGCCGCATTGGCTTTCATATTCGCGTCAACCGACCGGTGGCGCTGTTTGCCCGTTGCTGGCTATTGGTTGAGGGTGAAACCGAAGTCTGGATCATCAATGAGCTGGCGCAGCAGTGCGGCTACAGTTTTGCCGCCGAAGGGGTAAAAGTGATTGAGTTTGCCCAGTCTGGCCTCAAACCACTGCTGAAATTTGCCCGCCGGATGGGCATCGCCTGGCATGTTCTGACGGACGGAGATGAGGCGGGCAACAAATATGCCACCGCCGCCCGCAGCCAGCTGCAGCCGCACGATAGCGAGCAGCAGCATCTAACACAACTGCCGGCGCTGGATATCGAAAACTTCCTCTTCCAGCAGGGCTTTCGCGATGTTTATCTGCAGATGGCGCACCTGCCGTTAAACGTGAGGATGAGTGCCAGGCGTATTATTACCAGGGCGATTCACCAGAGCTCGAAGCCTGAGCTGGCGATCGCAGTGGCTACCTCAGCGGCGGAACGCGGTCAGGATGCCATTCCGCTGTTAATGCGCGAGATGTTCGCCCGGGTCATCGGGCTGGCGCAGGGTAAGGCGGATTAAACGCGGGCCACAAGAAAAATGCCAGCGTCGGTGGCTGGCATTTTTAGGGGAGTGTTCAGTAGGGGGAAGCAGAGGTCAGGCAACGGCCTGCACTTCTGCTACCGGCACGATCAGACTGGCGTGATTGCCTTTCGGACCTTCGTGGACATCAAACTGAACTTGCTGGCCAGCTTTCAGCGTTCTGTAACCATCCATCTGAATCGTTGAGTAGTGGGCAAAGATGTCTTCGCCACCGCCAACTGGACAGATAAAGCCAAAGCCTTTGGCGTTATTGAACCATTTAACTGTACCCGTCTCCATGCTTTTACTTCCCTCGCAAGACATTTTATAAGTAGGTGAGGTCATTGAAGCTGTGAGTCGAGTTTGATTAAAACTCAATCAGCTTGTGCAAGTAGAATGTAGAGAAATGGCCGCTGGCGTCAAGCAAACCCCCGGGCTCGGTGGGGAAAAAATCATCAAAATTTGAGGCAGTTAACGCTATTGCGAATTTTGTGATACAGGTCGCGGGTGGGAATTTCTGAATAAATTTTCATCAGCGGCCAGTGGCTTGACAGGCATGTTAAACTCTCAACATGTAGCCGCTTAAATGCGATGGGCGAAATCTCAACGGAACACTATGGCAAACACAAACGACTGGCTTAACTTTGAACATCTGGCCGAAGACAAAGTACGCGAAGGGTTAAAGCCGCCTTCAATGTATAAAGTCATTCTGAATAATGACGATTATACACCTATGGAATT